>ERZ773035.1111-NODE-1111-length-20124-cov-8.621107_pt1 | contig 20124 bp, 18 predicted proteins | sample MGYA00511487_ERZ773035 | MGnify/ENA primary metagenome ERZ773035 (study PRJEB29015, sample SAMEA2737985) | human oral metagenome | biome: human oral; feature: human-associated habitat; material: dental | place: China | collected 2024 ...
ATGCCGGCAGCAAGAACGTGTTCCTTAAATCGCCGCAGCCGTTCCTTAAAGTCTGCACGATCGGTGCTGTCAAAGAGGTGGCAGTATTCTTCTTTCAGTGCATGGGCATGGGTTAGTTTTTCGGAAAACGAAAACATACGCGACAGGTTGATATGTTCCTTTGGTGTAAGTTTGTGTTCCCGTTTAAGCAGTGTGCGGCGTGCATTCTTAAACCACTTTCGCTGTGACGGATCAAGCCCCGCCTGAACTTCTTTGCGGATGCTGTCAAGGGCGTCATTGGCAAGTCGGACAGCATGAAACTTGTCGGCCGCTATTTGCGCATTGGGCAGACACTCTTCGACAAGTTTGCGAAAGAACGGGGACAGGTCGATGCTGACCAGTTTGACATTCGCGCGGTCTGCAAGTGGATAATTCCGGATTTTATCATAGAGTGTGGCCGCACTGCGATCGTCGATGATGTCACAGCATTTACGATGCTGCAAATCGTTGACCACAACTTGGAATTTTGCACCGGCATTTCCGCGAAACTCATCAAGCGAAATGACGGCACTCAAGGACGGCTCGGTTGCTGTATCTTCCTTCGCAGCACGCGCGGAACGCGCAAAGTGACGCATGACCGTTGTTGTGGAAATACCGTGCCTGTGCGCAATGAGGGATGAAGGAACGGGATCAGCAAGTTCTTGAACGATGTGTTCAATCTCGCTGCAAGGTGTGTGCTGATAGCGTTCAATAAATGAATTGTTCTCGGAAAAAGTTTTCCCACAGTCTTGGCAGCGATACCGGCGCCGCTTGTAGATATACGTTGTTTCTGCGGAGAATCCGCATAAGTTCTGTTTTCGATAATCATGAACATAGGTGTATGGCGATCCGCAGAAAGGACAGTCATGATGTTTGCGCGGAAGATGAAATTCGAGGCAGTCAGCCGCTACGAATTTCTTGCAGGACTCCGGCAGTTTTAATAAAAACATGGTAAAATCTTCACACATGGCGATAACTCCTATCTCTGTTTACTTTGGTCGGTTACAGTATAGCGGAAAATCGCCATGAAAAAAAGGATGGACAGCCGCAATTACGGTTGTCCATCCTTTTCTTCATGAAATCGCGTTTATCGGAAATAGATATGCACCAGTATATCCAAAATCACCAGAATCGGAATGACGTAGGCAACCATTCCGATCATCTCAAAGCGGTTCGTCTGCTTATACAGCAGCTTCTTCTGCCATTTCTGTGCCTCCATAGACATGCGCTCAAAATTCTTCGCCGTCAGTGCAAACATATCGCGGCAACCGCTTTCCACATTTTGAAGCGTCACTGTCTGCGCTTCCTGAAGGTGGTCGGATTCGGCTGAAAGGACGGCGGTGATCTCCTTCAGACGAGAGCCGTATGTTTGCAGCTTCTCACGTTCTTCCTGCAAGGCGGTCGCCGCCTCTTGCAGCTGGTGCAGAACGCTGGTCATATAATGCAGCATCGGCAGCAGTTCTTCCGTCTGTGATTTCGCATCAGACGGTTCGCTTGTCTGCGCACCGGGTTCATCTTCCTGCGTTGCCTCATATTCATCAATTTCTGTCACGGTATCATTCCCCTTTCAACAGGACAATCACTTTTTCAGTTCAGGGTGTCCATGTTTGTCGTTATAGGTCTTGCTGCACTTTGCACAGAGCCAAAACGGGCCGTTCTTCCCATTGAGACGACGCAAGACAGTGCGGCATAACGGGCAATGCTCAATGATCGGGCCCTTGTCGTCCTCATAGAACATTTTTCGCCCGTCTTCCGGAAGCACACACGCCTCATCGCTACAAATATAGAAATGCTTCTGCAGCTTCGGCGAAAATTTCTTGAGCAGTGTACCTTTGCCGCAGATCGGGCAGGACACGGCATCCTCTGATTCCGCAAGAGGAAATTCGCGTGCCTCGGCAAAGCGGATGTTGTCGTTGACCACATCGATGATTTCATCGATGTACGCGGTCATCGTTTTCTTGCCGGCCGCTATTTCGGATAGGGAAAACTCCATTTCTGCCGTTGCATCCGGCAGCGTGAGTGACGGAGCGACGTTTTCGATGAGTTTGATCCCAAAATCAGTGGGGATCAGCTCTTTTTTCTTTTTCGTAAGACACGCCTCAATCGGCTTTCCCTTGTTTTCGGTCGCAAGCAGCTCTGCAATGATGGTGTCCCGTGTCGCCGGTGTACCGATCCCCTTTGTTTCTTTCAGCTTTTCGCGGTTCGGATTGTCCGCAGCAACGAAACGCCAGATATTTGTCATCGCCGCAATGAGCGTTCCCTCTGTAAAGCGTTTTGGCGGGGTCGTTTTCTTCTCTGCGATACTTGTTCCCTGTTTTCCGATTACATCGCCTACAGAGAGTGTAGGGACGCTCAAAACGGGTTCTTTGGCGTCCTGATCTTCCTTTTCAACGGCGCGAAAGCCGAGTTCAAGTATTTCACGCCCGCTGCCAACGAATATCTCATCGCCAACGGAGAACTTAAAACTGGTTTTCTCAAAGACGTAGGGCTTGTAAAATTGGACAATATACCGCTTGGCAATCATGTCGAAGATATTTTGCTCGTTCTCTGTAAGGTTGGCCGGCTTTTCGCCCGTTGGGATAATTGCGTGATGTGCCGTGATTTTTGCATCGTCAAAGGCTTTTCCGGAAATACCGGGGTCTGCTGCGTCAGTCATTGACACAAGCGCATTGCCGGCTGCCAGCATAGCGATGATCTTGCCGGCGTCTCCGTGCTGTGACGCCGGAATGTAATTGCAGTCTGATCGCGGGTAGGACACAATCTTTTTCTCGTATAGGCTCTGCACCGTATCTAAGGTGTCTTTCGGCGAGAGTCCATAGACATTGTTCGCCTCAATTTGCAGTGTATCTAGGGAAAACGGCAGCGGAGGCTGCAGCGTCACCGTCTTTTTTTCAACATCAGAAACAACAACATCATCCGTATGGTCGATCTTCAATTTCATCGCCTGAAGCAGCTTCTTATCGAGCACGCGCCCCTCTTCATCCGTTGAAATTGTGGCAGACGGTGTATATTTTGCTGTAAATGATATGCCGTCTTTTTCAAACGTCCCCGTCAATTCATAGAATTTCCGGGACTTGAACTGTTGAATCTCTTTTTCACGCTGCACAACGAGCGCAAGCGTCGGAATCTTGACGCGGCCAATGCGGAATACTGTAGTATAGCCGTATTTTCGCGCATTGACTGTATATGCACGGGATAAATTCATGCCGATCAGCCAATCCGCGCGGCTTCGGGCAAGCCCTGCGTGATACAGCCCTTCAAAGTCTCTGTTGTCCCGTATATCTGTAAAGGCTCGTTTCAGACTCTCGTCATCCTTTGCATTGATGAGAAGACGCCGAACTTCGCCTTTGAAATTGCAGTAGTCCAGTATCTCATCGATCAGAAGCTGTCCCTCCCGATCCGGATCACCTGCATGGATCACAACATCCGCATCTTTCAAGAGCTTTGTCACAATGTCAAATTGCTTGGCGGTGTTCGCGGCCGGCTTTGTAATCCACCGTTGCGGTATGATGGGATAGTTCGACCAGACTTTATATTCCTCGCCGTACATTTCCGGTGTTCCTTGCATGAGGATATGACCGATTGCCCATGTGACGGCGGTGTCCCCATTTCGGATATATCCGGTTTCTTTCTTACAGTCATCCTTCCACAGGTATGCTGCAAGAGTTCTTCCAATATCCGGCTTTTCGGCGATGTAGAGAGTCTTCATAGGGACATCCTTTCTATTTACATTTTACCTGATATATGTTAATATCTCTATAAAAGGAGGTGGGTGCGTGGATATAACCCCTTTTGCCTGTGTGCTGCGAAGTCTGCGCAAGGAGCGCGGTCTGACACAGACACAGCTTGCAAAAGCGGTCGGTTTGTCACAGCGGCAAATCTCGTTGCTCGAATCCGGAAAGGAAATCCCGCGTGCAGATACGGTCAATCGACTGCGGATGTACTTTGAACTGGGAGAAGACAAGTGGCATTGTCTGTTGGAACAGGAGAAGGAGCGGATCGCACAGGCCGCTCCTCCAGATACAATTGGTCGTCGTGTACGCGTCATGCGGACGTATTTCAAGCAATCTCAGAGCGAGTTTGCAAAGGAACTCGGCATCAGCCAGTCCGCAATGTCGGCGATCGAGAAGGAACTTTCCACGCCGTCCTACGAAGTGATCTGCGCACTCGGCAGGATGGGGTTTCATCTGAACTGGATTCTCTATGGGGAATCCGACTCGCTGCCCCCACGTGCCGTACTGGATCATGTTGCCGGAAGCCATGAGCTGCAAAAGATCGACAAAATGCTTGAGACGTTGCCGCCAGGTAAACTCACTGCTGTGCGGAAAGCAATGGAACTGCTGTTAAGGAGTTGAGGTCATGAAGTCAAAAATTTTGCTCGTTATGCTCGTCCTGATTTCTCTGCTCGTTGCCGGATGCAACGAGGAAGAGAAGTACAATACGGCAAAAAATGAGTATCAACAGATGCGTGAAGAAATATCCCGCCTAGAGCTGACGACAGGGGAAGATCGAAAACTCGTCAACGGCAAGTGGACGGAATCGACCCTTGCGATCAACGAAGAAGCATTGAGGAAACACGATGAGCTTGTACCAAAGATGGATGCAAAGATTGCCGAAATGGAAAAATATGCCACGGCAAAAACGGAAATGAATAACGACTTTGCACGCATCAAGGAGGACTATCTGCAACATGCAGGGGAATGGGCATCCAGCGTGAAGCAAGCAGAGCAAAAAGTTGCGAAATCAAAAGTCAAGCATCAAAGCTACGCGGAAGAAGCGCAGGAGCGCGAGCAACAGATGAGAGCCGCAGCAGCCTCTAAGTGAAAATGGACAGCATCGGCAGGGCGAACGCCCTGCTTTTTTATTGTCCGAACTTCAGAAATCCGAATGCCTTGCTCTTGCTTGCGTTGTTCCTCTGGTCAAATTCCGTTGGATGATAGGGATCGTATGGATAAACTGTGAACGCATTTGCATATTCACGTTCTATGTTGCGTTTAATGAGCTGCGTCTCCTGATCTTTGACGGCCGCCGTGTAGGAAGCGCCGATCATGTGCGCCTCATCAATGCTGCCGAGTGCGTCCAAGGCTTCCAGTTGATTCGCCTTTTGCTGTTCACTCAGCAGACTGTCATCCTCACTCGTTGCGATGGCCGCCGATAATTTTTGCCGCTCTGTCTGATTCCGGATGATCCTTGTAATGATGTTTTGCTGGACGAGGTTTTCAGCGGAATGGTAGGTGTGCATGACAGCGGTCGGATCGACGCCCTTTTTATACGCATCCACCGTTTCGTGATAGAAGTCTTCCAACGGCTTGTAGGTGTCCCGAAAATCAAAGATGGTCTTGACATCCGGAAATTGCAGCGCATTTTTGATTGCCGCTTCCATTTCACGGGGGTAAAGCTCAATCTTACGCATTGCCTGAATTTGGTTTTGGAGTTTCTTGACTTCATTTCGGAGTGCTTCCACCGTCTGCACCGTCTCGCGTACGCTGTCCGCTAGGCGCTTTAGATCGATAACGTGTGATCCTGGCGGTATAATATCGCCCCATCCCCACGCATACGCAGGGGATGAAACGCCGATCACACTGACAAGGACGGCTGCACATATCAGCTGCTTCCTCATTTCCGATCCCTCCCTATAAGTTTCAAAAATGGTTCATACGACAACAACAGGAATACCTTCTTGTCAATCTGCGATTCTTCGATTGTGCCAAGATACCGCGAATCAAAAGAATCATCGGTGTCATTGAGAAGCAGCAGCGTCCCATCAGGAACGGTGTAAGCCCCCGTTTCCAGCTGCGGAAGTCCGTCTTTGTGATAGATTCTGTATCTGTCGTCCTGCGTGCGCAGATACTCTTCATCAACGGTATAGGATTCGCCGGGAAAGCCCCGCACGCGCTTGAGAAGTCGAAAGCCCGCATCAACATGCAGACTCTCGATTCCCTCCGGCAGACGTACGATGACATAATCCCCCCGCGCAAGGTTTTGATTCGGCGCAGCGGCATAAAGCCCTCTGACAGCAGAATTGGTCATGTTGCAGTATAGGAGCTTTCCGCAGACGAAATGCAGGACACTCCCGATCACGATGAGGGAAATCACAAACAGAACAAATATTTTAGATTTTCGTTGTTCCCTAAACCTAAAGTTCATAGCGTCCTCCCAGTGACCGCATGAACACCTTCGGTATGCGCATCGTAAGGACGGCAAGGGCGATCAGACCGACACACATGAGCAAATGCTTGACGCTTTGCTCCGTTGTGATGGACGCCTTCGCAACATACGAGCCGGACATACGCTGATAGACCAGATTGATATACTCGTTCGCCCATGCCGGCAGCGGCTCCCCACGCTGAATACTGTATGGACCGCCGTTATACCCTGCGAGGGCATAGTTCCAGTCCCCAAACTTTTCATACAGATTTTTCATATAGTGTGCGGAGGCGTCAAGGGCTTGCTCCGGGTTAAATGGGTCAATGCCCCATCCCGCTGCTGTCTCCGGCGTAAACTGCGCGATTCCCTGTGCACCTGCTTCACTCACGGCATTCGGATTCCAGTTGGACTCCAGCTGAATCTGCGCCAGAAAGAGATTCACGGGAACACCGTATTTCTGTGCGGCTGCCGTCGCCATAGCAATATATTCCGGTGGGCCCGTTATACCGCCGTTACCGCCCATCTGCACCTGTCCCGGGAGTTCTGCATCAAAGAGATCCTTTGGGACGGTTGCGTCTTTGACGCAAAATACGCAGAGACCGACCATGATTGATACCAGTGCCAGCTTAATAGTATTGGACACGACACCGCCCAGAGATCCCTCCGCAACGAATTTTGTAAAACCAAAAGCCGTAAAGGGCAGCGTAAAAACGGCGATCACCGCTGCCAAATAGAACTCGACATACACGACCATGACATAACAGGCAAGTACGAAGAATGTGCCGATAACAAAATACGAGGAAATCCATATCACAATGATGTTGCTTAGATTGTACGTAAATTCAAACGTGCCAAACGAAGCAATCTTGTTGAGTGCCGGATTCATCATCGCAATCGACTTTTGCACAAGAAGCTGCGGCTGTGATATGTTCTGTTCGATGACAGACGGATCGCCAACGAACGTCCCTGAGACGCTGGACACGAATGCGAGGAAGAAATCGTTGACGATCATCTGCCAATTGAGCAGTATCACATAGAGCAGACCGTACTTGACAAATTTTCCTGCCAGCTGCGGAAGCGAAAACTCGAGTCCTGCCGTCAGGATCGGCAAAGCGAGATCAATCACACAGAGAACAAACAGGAGGGCAAGCCCTGCCTCTTGGAGCAGGTTATATGACTTGCTGATCATCTCAACAAGATATTCCATGAAGCCGTTGATTGATTCGCCAATCTTCTGCATGGACTCGATGCCCCACGGAATGACAGCATTATCCATCGCAGCACCACCGGCGCCGACAACATTGCCGGACAGATCGACACCGAGAGACAGTAGATAGGGGACAGGATCAATTTGAGAGCCATGTGTTCCATTCAAACGGTATTCGACGTGACTATGCGGTCCCGAGGAATACCCAAGAGGCCCGTCATAGGCGTCCCCGCCCGTATAACCAATTACTGTACCCTCAGCAACATATCCCACAGGACAGCCCATAGTTGCCTCTGCGCAGTCCCCAAAAAGGAGACTGCCCCCCTCTGGCGTGCGAATCTCAACCCAGTAAATAAAGCCGTCACCTGCGCCATGTTCAACATATCCATTGAACGGCGCGTGAATCGGTGTGCCGGACTCTGTGCCGATGTCAATTCCTCTGTGGAATTTACTTGCACCACCGCCCGCATCGCGCTCTCCAAATGGCGATGTAACAGCACCTCCAGGAAACGGCGGCATAGCCATTGCCACCGAAGGAAGTAAGAGCAGGATGGCAATGATTGCAATACACAGGCGTTTCATGGATGTGACCCGCTGCTATTGCCGCTGTTTCCTCCACCACTATTACCGCCACTTCCTCTACTGCTGTTACCGTTGCCGGAATTTCTACCTCCACTTCCGCCTACTGCCGCTCCTTTGATTAAGTTTTTCCCGACATTGCTGTTGGAAAAGGATTTTCGTGCAACGGATTTACCTGCTTCGCGTGCGGCTGTCCTTGTACTCATGGCCGATCCTGCCTTCGCTGCCATCGCGCCCTTGCCGGCAGCAGCTGCCGAAGCACCGCCTGTGAACGGCATGGCAACCAATGCGGCGGCTGTCGTTGCGATCTGCTTTGCTCCGCTGATTGCCTGTTGGCCCTCAAGAGAGGGCTGCCCGTTCATAAAGCCGGCAGCAAGATTGGGCAGCTGCCACATGAGAAAAGCCATCGCCGCATAGGAAAGTGCGTATTGCAGCATTTCCCCAAAATTTGCTCCGCTTTCCGGTGTCCATCCGGGAATCCCGCCGGACTTATCAAAGAGTGCAATAAAAAGCCCCAAGATAAATGTCATCACCATCAGTTTGACGCCATAGGCGATGACCGCAGACAACGTACGCTGAAAAAGGAACTGTGTTTGCTTCAGAACCCCGAACGGAATCAGAATGACAGCCAGTGTGGCGAATACGTTAAACTCAATCTTTGTAATGAGTATCTGAAACGCCATGAAAAAGAAGGCTGCCAACGTTACAAATACGTAAGTTGTGTACATCACAAGCCCCGGTCCCAAAAGACTGAGTTTGTGATCCATCATGTAAGTCAATGTGGACTCGCAAGCTTCAAAGCCCTTATCCATGATCTGTGACGGTGTTAAAGGCACAGTTTCCATTGTCCCACCGGATGCTGTTATACCTGCAAACTGAAATGACTGTAAAATAGCATAGTTGATCTGATCGAAATTCAAGATAAAAAACATGAAGAAGCTAATCTTCATGACCCTGCTTATGATTTCCGACATGCGCAGCTCACCACTGTACAGCGTCCATGTGATACATATATCAATTACGGCAAGTACAGTGATAAGCTCGAACGCATGAGGTGCAAGTGCCTGATAGCCTAATATGCAGTGATCTTGAAAAAACTTCAGCAGAGAGTCAAGGAATGTTGTACTTCCAAATTCCATCTTACCACCAGCTGTTCTGTCTTACTTTTGCCCAGGGATTATCCTGCCCGATCGGTGTTCCCTGAATTGCCGCAGCCTCTTTGTGCATTTTCTTTAATGTCGCCTCCGTAGCATCTGCCATCGCTTGTGCTACTGCCTGTTCGTTTTGTTCCTTGACGATCTGACGCTGTGACTCCATGACCTGATTCTGCGCACTGATTGCCTGAATGGTTGTTTTGATGGTGTCGATGTGCGCTTTTTCGACGGCAATTTCATTTGCGATCTGTGCGGCTTGCTTTGCCCCTTCCGGCGATTTGTTGAGTTCGAGCAGCTCTTGCAGCCGTTTCTGTGATTCCTTGAGTTCCTTCATAAGATTGTGATAAGCGGTAACATCCTTCTGATTCTGCAAGGACTGCAAGGCTTGCATCGTAGATTCTACGCTGCGTTCCAACTTTGCCGTTTGTGCGAGTTCTCCGGAAAGAATGGCAGGGAAGCGCTCGTTCCAGAGCTTTTTCCATTCCGCCTCATCGACCAAAACACCTGTTTTCTTTGCATGATCGATAGCCTTGTTCACGCTGGCAAGCAGCTCGTTCTTATATTTTGTAATCAGACGCTCCGGCAGACTTTTCAGCTCCAAAAGCTGCATTTGGATCTGCTCTGCCGTGTTGGTGACGAGCTTTACGGTTTCAAGATAGGTTTTGAGCTGCTGCGCAATATTTTCCACATCAATGACCGGAATTGGAATTGCTGCGGATGCACGCAAAGGGGCGGCAGCGATACTGACCGCGATCAAGAGGGTTGTTGCTGTCTTTTTCATGATGTTCGCTCCTTCCTACGTCAAAGGTGTCCATTATGGACACCTTGTCTTGGTGTTCATTAGGAACACCGTGCATAATTTTCCTTGTAATCGATCAACTCATCTTCGGCGTTTTTGTAAGTCAACCAATCTTCGATGAAAGAATCCTTGCGCATGGCAGCAAGAATCTGATCGATTGCTTGCTGGTCGTTCTTCGATGTAGCCGTGACGAACGGAATTTCAATCGGACGTAGGGCAAGCCGAAAAATCCGATTGCCCTTTTCGCTCGAATAGTAGTAATCCTGCTTCGGCGTCATATTGGCGATGATTTCCACCTGACGGTCGTTGCAGTTAAACATCGTATAGAGTTCCTTGCTCTGTTTCGTGCTTGCCTGTTTGTTCGGCAGATACACGCGGTTCGGGCAATTCTCCATAACGGTATGCAGGAGTTCCGGCTTATTTGCAAGGTCGGACAGATTCTGCGTTGCGAAGATAATGCTCGTATTCTTCTTACGCATATCCTTAAAGTATTCGCGCAGTTTTTCTTTGAAGATTGGGTTATCAAAGAAAAGCCAGCACTCATCCAGAACGATAATGGAAGGCCCTTTCGCACTGCGAATCTTAGTTTCGATTCGATGAAACAGGTATTCCAGCGTTGCCGGTACAATGGAAGGCGTCGCCATAAGCGTCTCCATTTCGTAGACCTGCCAAAATCCCGTACCGGATACGTCTTTGTTATTATCAAAGAGCTTTCCGTGACTCCCCTTCATCGTGAGCGCTTCCAAGGTCTGCCGAATCTCCTGATCCTGCACGAGTTCGCAGAAACTGGACAAGGTGCGCCGTTCGACCGGAAATTCTTGGAGGGACAGCAACGCCTTCCAGACAAAATTATCCTTTGCCGGTGTGATCGTGACGTTTCGCTGCTCAAGATAGGCGATGATCCACTCTTTTGCCCATTTTGCCTCATGGTCATAGTGAATATCTGCGAGCGGCTGAAAAGACAGCTCTCCTTCATCTTCACTGGCGATATTGTAAAAGTTTCCTCCGACCGCAAGGGTAAGCGCTCGACTGGATGCCGCCTTATCGAAGATGAAGACGTTGCTGTTCGGATATTTGAGAAAATGCGCTTCAATGGTATTGAGGAACACGGATTTTCCCGACCCGGACGGTCCCACAACCATTGTATGCCCGGAGTCACCGACATGCAGGGAAAGCCGAAACGGCGTATAGCCTGATGTATCGGTGTAGAGTAATACCGGCCCCTTGAGATAGTCGTTCCGTTTGTCACCCGGCCACGTCGCCGTGACCGGGGCAAGGTGACAAAAATTTAGGCTGCTGATAATCGGACGGCGAATATTCGCCCGATAGCACCCGGGAATCGACCCCCACCATGCTTCCATGCTGTTGTCTGTTTCGATGTAGCCCGTATATCCGAGGGAGTTGATCGCCTCAAGAATACGGTTCGCCTTCTCATTGCACCGTTGTGCGTCCTTATCAAAGACGACCATCGTCATTGTGTAATATCCGTAGCTTACATAATCCTGCCCAAGCTCCTGCAAGGCAACGCCCGCATCATCGCGGTTGAAGGCTGCCGTTTCGTCAAGATCGTCTTCCAGATGTTCTTTTGTGAGCGCTTCACGCACCTGCGTCCAGAAGGACTTGATTTGCTGATTCCACCGCTGCCGATAGTCCTTCAGCTCCTTCTGTGCGTCCATTTTGGACAGGCAGATGAAGCGTGATACCCAACGATATTCCAGATCCATGCCGTCAAACACATCAAATACACCTGGTTCGGACATCGGCGGGAAATCGAGGATCGTGACAACTCTCATGTGATTGTCGCCAAGCTTCATTTCCCGGCCGCCCAGAACATCTGCATCACAGATATAATCCGTGATGTAATACTGCGGATTCACACGCACCCGATGATTCTTGTCCGATATGGTCGTATGCAGAAAGGTGACGACCTCTTCTGCCGAGAGCGGCCGCAGATCGGGAAACCATGATTCCAGCATATCGCCGATGAGGTTGACGTTGGCGATAAACTTCTCAACGACTTCGACGTAGAGACGCATATCTGCGCTTTTTCCTTCACTCTTTGCATCCGCAATAAACGCATCCGTAAGCCTGGACTTAATCAGCTGCGGCGGCTCAAGATAGACGGTAAAGTAATAGCGCGTCTCGAAATGCGTCTGTTCTGCATAATATGCACGGCGGTCATTTTCCATCTTTTGAATGATGGGAATATCAACCTCCGAGGCATCATACTCTGTGGAGCGTCTGCGCTGCGCTTCAAAATACAGAACATAGCCGGTCGGAAGCGTCTTGATGACGTTGTTCAAGGCGGCGTTGTAGTGAACGAGATCAAGAGCCGTGGCACTCTCCATATCCGGCCCCCGAAACTCATAGACGGCAAGCATGGAATGATCTTTTCCATGCACAATGCCCGTTTCAGAGTCCACGAATGCCCACGGCAGCAAGTATTGCAGTCGTGGCTTTTCGGCAAAAGCCCCGACTTCCTGCGAGAACGCCTTTTTCCTCTTTCCAAAACCGAACAAAATTCCCCCTCCTTCTACCGATAATAGAAGTTCTTATGTTGGCGCGAATGCCAAAAAACTTCATGGAATTGTGCATCCTGCTGTCCGAGAAAACGAAAGATGTAATGCGCAATAGCGGCGATGATAATGACGGTAAACGTCTTGAAGATCAACCCACCGAGGACAGCGAATACAATTTCACCGATGAATAGATTGCGTGGAATCCCCATCCAATAGAGCGGTGCAACCAGAGATCGATGAATGGGAATCTCGTAGCCTTCCGGCAGATTTTTTTCCATCTCACAGCCCCATAATCGTAAGACCGCCCGCCGAATCCGAAATTGCATTGACGAAGTTTACGGCAAACAAGCAGATCGAAATAGCGAAGATGAGCAGGATGAATTTCTGCGTCCCGCCGCCGCTGTGTCCTGAAAAGAGCGCGATAGCAGCACCGACAATCCCCATGACGCCAAGCACCATAGGCAGCGGCCCCGTAAGGTTATCCGCGAGCGAGTTGAAAAATTTCATCCACGGCCATTGAATGTCAATAGTGCCCGCGCCCCCTTGCTTCAGCGCGGAAACACCAGATGCAAACGCCTTGCTACTCATCAAATACCAGCCCACGCCCGCACTGAAGGCTTTTGCCGCAATGGTTTTGCCCATGTTTTTCATAATGCTTTTCATTGATAGTTCCTCCCTTGAACTGAAACAGGTGTCCATAATGGACACATCCCCTATATTTTCTTAAAGCGCATACGCACCTTATTGAAAACGACCTTTATCATTGCCTCTTCGATTGATTTTTGCCTTGCGGGCAATTCTGCGTTTAACGGCTTTTCTCAGCTGCCATTTTTGATGCTCCTGCCGCTGTTTTACGGGAAGAGGATGCTGCACGTCCGCCTGTTTAGCAAGCCGTGCCCGCTCACGTCGAAAAAATCTGCCGGCATTCCGAAGAGATGCCGCTGCATGGGCAGATTCGCCCCGAATCACACCTTCCGATTGCTTTGTGCGACGGCTGCTGCCAATTCGGTACAGGCTGTCTTGAATGGCGTTGTGCATTGACTTATATTCTGCCCATGCCTCCGGTGAAAGATCGTCAAGACCTTCCTCCGAACGAAATGCCCGCATTTCACTGAGAAGAGCATCTGCCGCCTGTCGAACTTCTTCAAAGCCACAATCCGATTCATTTTCACGCGGCTCTGCCTGTGTAATCCCATCCTCGATGTCTTGATAATAGCCATCGACCATATCATAGAATTCCATAGCGGTCTCCTTTTAGGTGTCCATAATGGACTCCTTTATACATGACGGATGTTATACTGCTGGCGCACCGGATCATAGGATTTTACTTCGATGATGTCGCTGACGATGCGGCTCTTCCGTCCGTCCGGCAGTTCAACGTGCTGGATCGCAACAACAACATCGATTGCCTCCCCGATGAGTTCCTTCACATCACCGGCTGCGCTGTCTTCCTGCGCAAGTGATTTGATACGGGTAAGCCCTTCTTCTGCGCCGTCGGCATGAACGGTACATGCACCGCCGGGATGACCGGTATTCCACGCTTTGAGCATGGTATAGGCAGCACCGTCGCGCACCTCTCCAACGATGATACGATCCGGCGAGCGGCGCATACAGTCTGCGAGAAGGCGAGTCATGTTGTAGCGAATTTTGCTGTCGCCGGTGTCCTGTTTCGTAAACATCGGGCTGTAGTCCTCGGCGGGACATTGCAGCTCCGGCAGGTCTTCCAATGAGATGAGCCGATGATACGGCGATATGGCAGCAATCGCCGCAAGGATTGCATTCAAGAAGGTTGTCTTTCCTGTTCCCGTTCCTCCGGCGACGAGGATGTTTTTACGCGCTTGAATGCTGTCTTCCAAAAAGTTCTTATACTTCTCAGACATAAAGCCGGTCTCCACATATTCTTGAAACGTAAAGATTTTCACGGCCTTTTTTCGGATGTTGAACTGTGGATGCCGCACGATGGGGGGGATCTCACCCTGAAAACGAGCACCATATCCTTGAATCTCCACCGATATGGACGGAATATCTTCATTGACGACTTTCCCCGCCTGTCCCGCTGCCAGTTCGATAATCGCCTGTGCCTTTCCGGGCGTCAGATATATTTCTGTTTTCACCTTCCCCTCAATGTGAGAGTTGTACCATATTTTCCCATCATCATTGATGTAAAGCTCTGTTATGTCGTCGCGCTGCATTAACTTCACAGCATCCACACCAAGCACTACATCAAAGTTCGGGTTTTCACTCGCCATTGCTCTCCTCACCGCCCTCGTCGCTCTCGGCTTCCGTCGTTTCCTCCTGCTGCACCGCAGCTTCTTCCATGAAATCGTCTAAGCCCACATCGGGATGATCCGCTTGAAAGCGCGTATAGCAGCTGATGTATTGATCCATCGCCTGACGATCGCCCGCATCAATACGCTCTTTGGCGTGGACAAGCGCACCGACCAAGATCGCCATGTTATGCACCGGAAAACCCGTTCTGCGGATAATCCGGCCAATGTCATTGGTCCGCTGCATCTCCATGTTGCGCTTCGTCTTCTTCATTTCCTGCTGAAGCGCCTCCTGCTTTCTGCGCAGGTTTTCCCAGCGTTTCTCCATCTGCTTTAATGACGCCATATTTACTCCTTTCTTGTTACCGTGCCGGCATCGGTGACGCCATTTTCAATCCATTGCGGGCGGAACGCCGGGTATTTCTTTTTTGCACCGCTTTTCTTTCCTTGTGCAAGCAGCGCATCGCGTTCAGGATATGGGTGACTGCGGATAATATCGCTTGCGGCGGGAGCATCGTAAAGCCGCGAAAGAAAATAGCCGCTCTCGTAATACTTTACCTTGTCCGTCAGGATCGGCGGACTGCCGCTTGCGACGATAATCTCCTGATCGCCAAGTCGTTTGATCTCATCGGCAGTCATAAGTGCCCGTCCAGTCTGCGACTTTGAATAACTCTTCTTCGAGAGAAAACCGCTGTCCGAGACACTTTCCACGGTGATTGTCTTATTGCCAAGAAGTGATTCCGCATATTTTGCGGTGTCGTTGTCATTCGGGGCGTAAAAAATCTGCAAGTGACAGTTCATCAAAATCTGATTGTCCTTGCCGTATATATCATTGATCTGCGGCAAGCCCTGATTGATGAGGAACACCTTCATACCGTATCCGGCAATATAGGAGAGGGTAGAGGCAAAGGACTTCAGATTTCCCAGGGACGAAAATTCATCCATCAGGAACAGGCACTTATGCTTGTAAATCGTCTTCGCTCTGCCGCCCTCGTATGTACCGATTTTCTTTGCATGATGTTTGACCATCATTTCAAAGAAGAGCCGGAATATCGGCGCAAGGCGCAGCAGATCGGACGGCGGGGTCACCAGATAAAGCGATACGGGACGCTTGTAATTCATCAGGTCATCGACACAGAAGTCGCTGACGGACGTATTGCGTGCAAGCGTCGGATCAAGGTACTCCTTGAGGGCGGTATTCGCGGTGGAAACGATGCTGCCGCATTCATTGTCCGGCTTTGCGGCAATCTCGCGGAAGTTTTGACAGATAATCGGGTGCATATTGGGGGAATCATCCAGCGTGGTAGCCAGCGGGTACATGTTTCGCATATCCTCTGGCGTATATCTGCGACTGACGTAACCGCCTTGCTCATGATCCCACTCACAAATTTCAATGCCATCGTCGGGGACATGCTCGAAATTCATCATGTCCTCAAGCGATTCCACGAATCCCTTGATCTCGAGTTTCTGCATTTTCTCAGCACCTTCGGTGGGATTGTCATAGGCGTTGCCGTCCGCATCAACCCATTCATAGACAGGATTCCCTTCATCATCGACCATCCCTACGGTATTGGACTTCATGAAGGACGCAACATCATAGAGTGTCGGCGGGTGCGGGTAATGCTCAGGATCAGCAAAGTGCGCATATTTGAGATGCAGAATGACCGTCGTTATAACAACGGCTGCATTGCTTCCCCAATGATCGAGTTTCCCCTTTCCTTCATAGTCTGCCAGCGTGTAGGCAAGATTCTGCGCAGCCGACACTTCTTCCGGCGTGCCGATCGGAATCTCGTCAAGTGGATTCCAGCGTGCTGTACTCCCATCCGTCGCCGTTGGTTCAAATTTGATGACCGTATGTCCCATGCGCTTACGAAAACCCGCAGTAACGCCCCAGTTTTCGGATTTGATGTCATTGACGATGACCGAGGACTTCCAACCACCAAGAAGCGTAGGGATAATGAGTCCGACGCCTTTGCCGCTACGTGTGGGGGCAATGACGGCAAGATGTTTGTTGGAGTTGTCGCGCAGGTAGAAATGTGCAATTTTGGCATGAAATTGTACGATCCGCTTGTAGAGGGCTACAAACGGATAAACCGTGAACAAATCGGATTTCGGCTCATAGCTCTGTATGCGCTGCAATTCTTCTTCCAACACGGAACGCTGCTGCATCAGTTTCTTCTGACCTTCACTTGACACATCTTCATCTACAAGTCGCTGTGAAATATGCGTAATCTGATTCATCAGGGCGTCCTTCTTTTTATCTTGACGCCGTTCAAACCTCATTTCTGCATAGGCGACCTTTTCCTTTTGCAACGTATCTAACGTGCGCATAAGCCCTGTCACAGCACGGATGAACGCATTATCGCGCTGCCCAACAACAACACCGGCCGCGCTGATTAGCTCCATCTTCGTGAGGTCTTCGTATGCCCCCCAACGGGCACTGCCGTGTGAATCATCCTGCTTCTTTGGCAGCGTGAGCGCAAGGATGACAAGAGCAATGACAAATGCCCCGAGGATATAGATATTGGTTTCCTTGAAGGCAAGCGGTATCTCGTCGTTGAATTTGAAATACCACCGCACATAATCCCACGGCATATAGTACGGTTTTCCCTGCAAGAGAAACGGCGTACCAAGACGCGGATTATACGCAAGCATTTCTGCGAGCTTCTGCGTTGCTATCCATGCGCCAACCAGCAGCGTCATCAGGAAGATATAGATGCGCACAAAGTTATTCATTGCTGTACTCGTATGCGCCAATCGAGAGGTCTTGATTGATGAATACGCTGAACTGATAGCCGGGCGTAATCTCGATCGTCGGCTGTGCATCTACATCTTTGGCAATCAGCTGCTGCCCGGTGCGAAGAATGGAGGCGACTGCACCTGATACCGCCTCTTCTCCGGGGCTGCGGTTATCCGTGCCGGATGTATTGCCTGTCAGACTCTGCATTCCTGCTCCAAGCAGCGCAGTGATGACCCCCGCACGATAAATTGAGCCGCGATGATCGTCATATTTATCCACCAATCCGGGATAACCTACGCCATCGATCGCCTGTTGATCCGGAAGGTTGAGTGACGCACCGTTGGGCAGGATGATTCGCTGAAAAACAACACCTATGCGCTTGCCTCCTGCAAGTGCCGTTTTTCCAATCAGGCGGCTGCCCTGCGGAATCAGCAAATATCGACCTGTCAGACTATCATAAATATCCTGCCGCACTTGCGCCACAACATCCCCGTTCGGTACATTGCTTGTGACACCGGTAAGGAGCGTCGCCTGAATGACAGAACCGGCATTCAATACATAGCCGCCGCCTCCATTCTGCACAGGGGGAGAAGGGGACGTATAGCTGATATTCTGTACGGTATTGCCGGCGTTGACCGCTGCATTTTCAATCGGTTGGACAGCGGCGACCGGCGTGCCGTCTGCGATTGCTTTTGCGATCTGGAAAGCAAGTGCGCTTCCATCAATAAGGGCGCGTTCTTTTGCCGCCTGATCCGCAGCTTTTTCGGCTGCCTGTGCACGGCTTCCGGCATCGGGATCAATCGTCTGCATTACCGGCGCAGAAGGTGCTATCCCTGCGGGTACAGTCTCCACACGCACAGGAGTCGGTTGCGGTGCAGTATCAAGCTGCGGATCTCGCTGCGGAGTCCTCATATCACTTCCTGCTGCATGATTGTGTCCGTTCGTCTGCTGTTTTCCTTGTGTTTGTGCAATCTCGGAATACTTGGCGGGGAAGGCATCGGCAGGGGTTCCTGCGGTCACAGTTCCCGTCGGTCCCGTTTGCTGTTGTGCATTTCCTCCTTTTTCACCGCCGCTAAAGAGCGCGTTGCTCGCTACGGATGCAGCCGCAAAAATAGCCACTGCGCCTACGCCCACCATGATAAGCTTTTTCTTCACGGTTTTGGCGCGTTCTGCCGGGTCTGTATCATCATACGAAACGTCGCCAGAGGAGTACCCATCTTCTTCTATAAAATCCTCTTCATTGGAATCAGAGTTTCTATGAAAGAGCTTCTGCTTGATCTTCTGAACATCGAACCCCATCACTTGTGTTTCACCGCCTTATCCTCTTTTGTCGGATCATCTTTTTGGGGCAATATATCAACGTATTCGCGATCTGAATATTTGAGCCGCGCGTGATCAAATACGCGATCCGCAATGATATACCCATGACGGACACGATAATTCACAAGGGTCAGCTTCCCCTTGTTCTTATCTTCTACCCGATACAGAACAGGCAAATCATACTTGTTGCCCTTGCCCAATTTGATGTACGTCCGTGTTCCATCATCGAAAACTTCGAGCGGAAACAGACCTTCATCCGCACGCTTGCTGCCCTTAAACTCATAATCACGATGCAGCGCCTTATAGACGCTCCGTCCATCAACCTGCTCCGTGAATATTTCGTTGAATACTTCCTGCTCCGGTGTCACCTCCACCGAGGGGTACACGTTTTCAGGGTAGTTCCAGCATATAATCGGCGTATAGTCCTCTCGCTCCGACAACAAAAGATGATACGCGCGGCTTTGTGTGTAGATGACAAAATTCGTTGTCACGCCGTCCACAACAGGCTTGATGAATACGTGCGGCGTGCTTCCGATCACCGCCGTTTCGATCATCCAGCGTGCGGTATCTCCCGCAATAACGCCGCTGATCTCTTCTCCCGCTTTGAGCGTAATGTCTACGACATATCCCTTGCGTGCAAAAACCTCATACACGCCATCGTAGTTATATATATACTCTAAGCGTGATTCCGTATGCCATGCCTCAGCAGTTGTATGTATGGAGGCAAATGCCGTTAGGGGCATGGCTGCGAAAGAGGCTGCACCCACGATCAAAAAGGCATTTTTCACCTTACGCCTCAGTTTCACAATGTCACCCCCTTATTTCCTTTCTTCCATCTCTTTCGTGATCGTCAAATCCTTAATCTTGAGTCCGAGCGGATTGATAAGCAGCTCTTCCTCTTTCTTTGGCGGATCAAGCACAACCGAAAGCAGCGCTGTGTAGCTTGTTTTCACACCTGTGGCATTCCCGCTCAGTGCAAATTCATCTTCTACCCAGCGTACCTGATACGTTGACGGTGATCCCGGCTGCGCCTGAATGGATCGGATTGTCGGCTGTATTGTTGCTCTGCCAAACTTCGATGCAGGATTGTCCGTCTGCAATATGGCGTTTAATTTGTTCGCCGCTTCCTGCGTCAAAAAATGTTGTGCGTGTGCCCAGTTCGTCTTATACTGCACCGGATCAAGCGGTACTGTCCTTGTATCTCGAATGAACTGTACGAGGAACGCACGCACTTCTGCTTCCTGCGGATTGTAATTCGTCGCTTTCAGCTCGCCTCCGGCTTCCACCTGTCCCGTTGCATTATCCACACGAACGACATAGGTCTTAAAGTTCGCTGTTGTCACGACAAAAACCATAGCAACAACACATAGGGCA
>ERZ773035.1115-NODE-1115-length-20059-cov-8.273395_pt1 | contig 20059 bp, 26 predicted proteins | sample MGYA00511487_ERZ773035 | MGnify/ENA primary metagenome ERZ773035 (study PRJEB29015, sample SAMEA2737985) | human oral metagenome | biome: human oral; feature: human-associated habitat; material: dental | place: China | collected 2024 ...
GGCCGAGCCGCTCGCCGCGGTCGCGTCCCTGCGCCTGTCGGCCCGCACGGTCAAGGCGTGGACGGCGACGGCCACGGTCCTGGGAGGCCTGCCGGTGCGCGCCACCAGCGAGGGCCACCTGCTGGTCGTGTGCGACTCTCCCGAGGACGACCGCCTCCACGGCCTGGAGCTCCTGGGGTGCACGGAGACCTCGGGGATCTCCCAGGCCGCGACCGCGGCCCCACGGGCCTACGACGGCCCCCTGGTGGGCCTGTGCGAGGCCCTGGAGGTCAACCAGCCCGAGCCTCGCGACGGCGGTGACGAGATCCGCCGCCGCTTCGAGGACCTCGCACGGGACCTGGCCTCGGCCCAGGGGGTCCGCGGCCTGCACCTGGTCGTCCCCGGGGGTGATCCGGCATGAGGGTGACTGTGAGCGTCTCGTCCTCGATGGTGGACGACCTGACCGTCTCCAGGACCGTGGACTGCCCGCCGCTGGTGCCGGTCGGCATGGATGACGCCGTGGCCGCCATGCGCCGTGAGGGCAGGGACCTGCGGGACCTGCTGGAGGCCGCCTGCGCGTCCGCCGCCGAGAGCATCTCCTCCGTCTACCACCTCGACGACGATCCCCGGCCCTGCCCCAAGGACGGGGCCACGGGGCCTGAGACCGGGGCGGCTGCGGCCGGCCGCCCCGGGCTGGTGGTGGAGGTCTACACCCAGCCGGGGTGCGCGCAGTGCGAGACCACGAAGCGGACCCTCGCCAGGAAGGCCATCCCCTACGTCGAGCTCGACGCTGCGGAGCACCTGGACATGCTGCGCCCCCACGCGTTCACCCGCACGCCCTGCGTCCTGGTACGCGAGACGGGGACGGACACCATCGTGGACGCCTGGGAGGGGTACCGGCCGGAGCGGATCGGCAGGGTGTACCTGCTCATGCTCATCGAGCCGGTCCGCGCCCTCCCGCTGCCCTCCGAGGGCGGTGATGTCGCATGACCGCCGCCAGTGCCCCGGTGTGGGAGGCTCGGATCGTCCTCGCTGTGGGGGACGTCCTGACCGAGAACCAGCGCCTGCACCACTACGCCCGGAACGCCCGGGTCCAGTCGATCCGGACGGTCGCCTGTCAGACCGCTGTGGTGACTCGGGCGCCCCGCCTGGAGCGGGCCCGTCTCGACGTCGAGGTGGCGTTTCCGGATCGGCGGCGCCGTGACACCCACAACCTGATGCCGACCGTGAAGGCGGTCGTCGACGGCCTGGTGGACGCAGGGATGCTGCCGGACGACAGCTGGCGGCACCTGTCCGGGCCCCGCCTGGAGCGCGCCCCGGAGGTCTCGCCGAGGCGCCTGGGCCAGCGGACCTTTACCTTCCACCTGCGCGTCTACGACCTCGGGGAGGCGCTGTCCCGATGAGCCAGACCCCACCGCCCAGCACGTTGCTGCTGGGGTTCTACTCCCGTCGCCCGGCCACGGTCGCGGCCGTCCGCGTCACCCAGGACAACGCCACCATGGTGGCGGAGTGGTGCCGCGGCGACGTCACCTGGGTCGGCGCCCTGCCCCGCGTCTCGCTCGCCACGCCGTTCGGGACGGCGGTCGTCGTCGCGGGCGACTGGGTCGTCCGCGATGAGACCGGCGCGTTCCGCCCCCTCGACGACGACGCCTTCTCCTGCGCCTACCAGCCCCTCGCATCTCACCCGATTGGAGACCACCAATGACCAGCTTCGAGCCCATCGTCACGACCCTCGACCAGGTGCAGACAGGCGATACCTACATCTTCAGCGCCGGGGACGGCACCTGGACGAGTCCCAAGACCTGCAACGGCCTTTTCGTCGGTGGCGGGTCCTACCGCGCCGTCATCCTGGATCGGCCCGCTCCATGGCCTGACGCGCCCCTCATCCGTGTCCTCTCCGGCACCGTGGACGGGGGGCAGGTCCAGCCCGGCACCCTGGCCATCCGCGGCGTCGACGCCGGCGAGTACGTCCTGCCCACCGGCGCGCTCACGTGCGAGGGCTACGAGGGCGACTCGATCACCGAGTGGGAGGCCCTCACCCCTGTGCCTCGTGAGGCGCTCAGGACGCTCCTCGACGCCGTCCGGGGCATGCACCTGGACCCCGACGAGGAGACCCTCCTGAGGTCGGCCTGGTCCGTGCTCGACGAGGCCGAGAGGAAGGCCCGCTCATGACCGGCTACCGGCCAGCCCATGACGACGACCGTGCTGCCCGGAGCCTCGCGAGCCGCGCCTGGAGTAGGACGCCCGCAGAGCTCGAGGGCCAGGCCTTCCTCGGGAAAGCGCTCGTGCACGCGATCCTCCACCTGGCCGACCAGGTCCGGATCTCCAACCTCCTGACCCTGACCGGGCGCGTCGGCACCGCCGCCGGCTTCCAGGCCCTCCAGGGCCTGATCGACGAGCAGGGGCGCCTGCGCCCCGACGTCGCCCGGACGCTCGGCGTCACCACCGACGACGGGGAGGATCGCTGATGCTGCTCGACGACCCCGACTACGACTCCCTCGACGTCGGCTACTGCCCCCGCTGCGGCCGGGACATGGCCGGGGAGCCGCCCACCACGATGGTGTGCACCTCCTGCCTCGCCCAGGACGAGGAGGGCTGCCAGTGACCGCCCGCACCGTCGTAGCCGCCGTCCTGGCGGCGGCCACGGCCCTGACCCTGTGCGCCGCCTGCACCCCCACGGCCGGGACCGTCACGGACCGGGACTACTCCCCCGCCTGGTCGTCGCCCTACACGGAGTGCTACGGCACCGGGCAGGCCCGCTACTGCTACCAGGCATACCGCGAGTGGCCGGAGACCTGGCTCCTCAAGCTCGACGACGGCGACCAGGCCGGCTGGCGCACCGTCAGCGAGAGCGAGTACACGGCCTGCCTACCCGGCGACCGCTACCCCGACTGCACCAAGAAGGAGACCCCATGACCACAGCAGCTTCCGCGGCTCCCGAGCCTCGTCGCCGACGCCGTCGTCGCGGCCGCAGAGGCCGGCCCGAGACCGCTACGGCCTCCCCGACGCGCCACCAGCGCCTCGCCGCCTTCCAGACCGCCGTCGCGGCCCACACCAACGGCCTGGACGGCCAGCAGCTCGACGGCCTCCTGAGACGCTGCCTCAGCGACCTCAGCCACCAGGCGGCACAGCTGCGCCAGCTGAACATGCTCAACGACGCCGCAGCCGGATACAACGAGGCCGGCTGATGGGCCCGCCTGGCGCTCGCGGGCGGGGCCCGCCTTCCTCGTGCTTCTGACCACCTGACCTGCTGATAGGAGTGAGCCGATGTCGTGGCTCCGCTCGGGCGACAACGCGCCTTATGACCCTCGGATCCTGGCGACTCAGGCGATGCCTGAGGCTGACGGCCCGTGGTTCCTGAACGAGGTGCGCGGGTTCATCTGGACTCTGTCCTCGACGTCGGCGGGCTTCCTGACGGACTACGTACTGAATATGGGCGTGGTCTACCAGGCCGCCGGTTCAGCGGAGCGGGCTGAGCGGCTCGTCACGGTGTGCTGCCGGGCGGGGCTCATGGAGCGGGTGGACGTGGACGGGATGCCGGGTGTGAAGCTCGTGGAGGATCCCGACTTCGTCCATATAAGGAAGAAGGATGAGGTCGAGTGGGACCGTCAGCGCAAGCGGGACAACTCTGACCCCAACCTGAAGGGGCCGGTGCTTCTCCGGGACGGCGACTGGTGCCGGTACTGCCGGCACGAGGTCCACTGGACCGGGAGGATGAGCAACCGCAAGGCCACGCTGGATCATCTCAGCCCGGGGACGCCCGGGACCGTGGATACCCTCGTGGTGGCCTGTGTGACCTGCAACAGCGCCCGTCAGGATGACGAGGACGGCGAGTGGACCAGGGCCCACCCGCTTCTGCCTCCTCCGAAGCGGCCCGTGTACGGGCCGTGGACGCGCCACTACCTCACCAAGCGGGGGCTGCTCAGGCCTGCCGCAGCGGTGGAGAGCAAGAGCCCGTCACAGGGCAAGGACGTGGTGAACCCCGGTGCTGCCGCCAGCAGCGCGTCCGAGGGACGTAGCCCCGTCGTGGTGAACCCCGGTGCTGCCGCCAGCAGCGCGTCCGAGGGACGTAGCCATTCCTGTGATGAGTCTCCGCCTTCTCCGGCTGTGAGCAGGCCTGGGTCAGGCCGTCCTCTGGGGTGGGGAGCCCCGCGAGTCCGCCCCGAGTCCGCCCCGAGTTCGAGACTCAGTTCGAACTCAGTTCGGACTCCTGCCCTCCGGAGTCCGGAGTCCCCGGGACGGGACGGGACGGACTCGGGTAGGGAACCGGGACAGGACGGGCCTGGCCGGGACTGGGCGAGGGACGGGCCAGGCCGGGGGTGCGCATCGCCTGGGACGGTGCGCACTGGTGGCCGGTCGGTGAGGAAGCGAAGGAGGAAGAGGTAGGAGCCGTGGGAGGAGTCTGTCTGAGCGGGTGCACCGTCGCTGGTGAGCATCTGGCTGAGTGCGGTGGTGTGGATGGTGAGGGGCGTCCTTGTCGTGGGTGCCGGCCTCGTCCTGCTGCGGTGGGTGTGCTGTGCCCGCGGTGCTGGGGGTGGTTGCAGTCGACGGTCCGGACGCTGCCTGCCCTGGTCGATCACCTGTTCGAGGTGGCGGCCCCGTCGGTGTCGTCGCCGTCGGGCGGGTCGGGGGCCGGGCGGGCGGTGGCGGGTCCGAGGTGCCTGTATCCGGAGGCGCTGGGTGTGGCGGATGATCTGGTCGCGGTGCTGGCGTCCTGGTGCGGGCAGGTGGCTGAGGCCCTGGGTGTGCGGGCTCCTCGTCCGCCGGGCCTGTGGGTGACTGAGGCGTGGGCTGCGGCTGATCCGGTGACGGGTGAGGTCTGGTCCAGCGACGCCGAGGTGGTCGGGGTCCGTGATCCCGGGGCGGCTGGTGTGCTGGCCTCCTGGGTCTCGCCGCTGCTGGAGGAGTGCGCTGGCCTGCCGTGGGTGGCGGACATGCTGGCGGACCTGGGGCCGGCGGCGTCGAGGGCGTCAGCTCGGTGGCCGGTCGAGGAGCCGGACCGCCGTGTCACGACCATTCGCTGCCCGGGGTGCGGGTGCCTGTCGCTGGTGGTGCGTCCGCCTCGTGTGGCCGGGGCTGAGGAGCAGGTGGTGTGCTGCCTGCCGGCGTGCGGCCGCGTGCTGCTGCCGGAGGAGTGGGCCAGGGTCCGGGGGTGGGCTGTCGAGGTCGCTCTCGCTGAGACGGGTGGGGAGGGGTCGGCGTGATAGACCCCCGGGGTGTCGAGTGGGTCCCGGCCGCTGAGGTCCCGGGGAGGGTCCCCCGGGTCAAGGCGGCCACCCTCCGGTCCTGGGTCCACCGGGGAAGGGTCCGCGGCTACCGGGCGGGCGGGGTGTCCTGGGTGGCCTGGGAGGACGTGCTGAGGGCCGAGGCTGAGGCGCATCTGTCTGGGTGGCGGCCAGGCCGTCGGGCTTCTGCTGGACATCTGCCGGGATCTATTGCAACATGAGTGCCAACGGCACACGTGTGCCCGACCGCGCGCTGGTCCGCCGAGCAGCATCACGAGGACGTCGTGGCCTCGGGCGCGGCGGTTGTGTTCCGGCTTCACTTGGGTGGGTGGTGGCTGTGGGCTGGGAGTCGAGCGATCGGGCTCGTCGTCTTCCGTCTGACTGGCAGGTGCGTCGTGAGTTCGTGCGGGCTCGTGCTGGTGGCAGGTGCGAGGCCGTGCTTCATGATGGCAGCAGGTGCGATGCTGCTGGCACTGAGTGTGACCACATCGACCACGGCGACAACCATGCGTGCACCAACCTGCAGTGGCTGTGCTCGTGGCACCACAAGCGCAAGACGCGAGCCGAGGCCGCGGCTGAGCTCGCCGCTCTGCGCGCCAGGCTCGCGCCGCCGCCGCGCCCTCACCCGGGCCTGATCGAACAGGCGTTCGACGGCGCGGGGGCGGGGACCCCGTGACCCCCTCGGTTTGAGTACCGAGAGATGCTGTTGGTTTTTCCGTGTACGGGTCTGGGGATCGCCCGACCGGGACTTTTCCCTGATGTGGCAACGGTTTTGTCGGGTGCCTGGCGGGCTGGCAGGTGGGGTCTGAGGCGCGTTGTGCGGCCTGTCAGAGGGGCAGCAGGGTCCCGGGGCGGAAAACTCGCCCGGTGACGGTGATGTAGCGGCCGCGGGAGTAGAACTCCACGGCCTGCCCCTTCCAGGTGCGGCGGAAACCGCTGCGCTCGGGGGCGGTGCCCCAGATGTGCAGGCCTCGGCCGGAGGGGCTGACCTCGATGTAGGAGCCGGCGTAGAACTCGACGAGGTCTGCGGCCGCCTGGGTGGGCCTGCCCTGCTCGTCCAGGCAGTGGTCCAGGTCGATGCAGCCGATGCCTTCGCCCAGGACGTAGCCCAGCCGGTCGTTGCGCGCCGTGGCCTGCTGGTAGGTGCCCCAGGTGGCCGGGTCGCTCACCGAGGCGCGCCGTCCCGTGCGCGGGTCGAGGGGGACCTTGGCGGCGTCGTGGTTGACCCACCGCCTGGCCTCCACCATGGCGGCCGGCAGCGGGCAGGACGGTCGCTCCTGCTGGCGGTGGCGCGCCCGGTGCGCGGCCACCCTGCACCGGGAGGAGCAGAACCGCGTCCCGGCCCGCTTCACGCTGCTGATCTCCCGCCCGCACCCGGGCCGCTCGCACGTCCTCACACACACTATTGTAACGCGAAAACCGTTGCAATCACTGGGTTTTCTTAAGGGGGTGCGGTTGATGGCTGGCGTTGGCCCTCCTCCTAAGGACCCGGATAGGCGGGCTCGCCGCAACAAGGACGCTCCCGCGCTCAAGGTGGTTCCTGCCCGGCCGGTTGAGCAGCCGCCCCTGCCGACGGTCTACGTCGATGTCGTTGACGAGGCCGGGCAGGTGCGCAAGAAGCGTTTCCACTGGCCCAAGGTCACCCGTTCCTGGTGGCGCATGTGGGCCGAGTCCCCGCTGAGCGCGGACTACACGGACACGGACTGGTCCTTCCTGATGGATACGGCCCTGATCCATGCTCGCTACTGGCTCGGGGACGTTCGGCTCGGTCCTGAGCTGCGCCTGCGTGTGGCGAAGTTCGGCGCCACCCCGGAGGACCGTGCCCGGCTGCGCATCACCTTCGCAGTGGCCGAGGACGTCGAGGCGGGCGGCGCCCCCGGCGAGGCCGCCGCTGCCCCTGGTGGGGCGCGCTCGCGGGCTCGTGGCCGCGCGCTGCGCGTGGTTGACGGGGCCTGACCTGGGAGGGGGCTGGCGGCGTGCCGTGGCGGCCTCTGGATGAGCTCGACGTCTTCCCGACGCTGGGCTATGACGTGGCGGACTGGATGACGGAGTTCCTGCTGCGGCCGGACGCGGATGACCTGGAGGCGTTCGTGCCCACCCAGGAGGAGATCGAGTTCCTGGCTGCGTTCTACGAGCTCGATCCTGTCACGGGGCGGCGGGTCAAGCGCCGGGCGGTCTGCTCCCGGTCCCGTGGGTGGGGCAAGTCCCCGTTCATGGCGGGGATCTGCTGCGTGGAGGCCATGGGCCCGGTGCTGTGCGACGGGTGGGACGCTGACGGGCAGCCTGTGGGTGTGCCGTGGTCGACACGTCGTACCCCGATCGTGCAGGTCGCGGCCACCACGGACGATCAGACGGCCAACACGTGGGACCCGCTGCTGGAGATGCTGCGGGGCTCGCCGGCGCAGGAGGAGTACGGGGTGGACCCGATGGACTCCTTCGTGGCGCTGCGGCGCGGCAGGATCGAGCGGCGCACGTCGTCTGCGACGTCGGTCAAGGGGGCTCGGGCGGTCTTCGCGGTCCTGGACCAGACCGAGACGTGGCTGCCGTCCAACGGCGGCCCGAAGCTGGCGCGCACGATGCGCAGCAACGCGACCAAGACCGGCGGCACCACGATCGAGACCCCGAACGCCTTCACCGTGGGGCAGAGGTCGGTGGCTGAGGCCACGGCCCGGGAGTGGGAGCTGATCAGGGCCGGCAGGGTCAAGCCGGAGGCGGCCCGTCGTCTTCTGTACGACCACCGCGAGGCTCCGCTGACCACGGATCTGGCCGACCGCCGCTCGCTCATCGAGGGACTGCGCGTGGCCTACGGGGACGCCTCCGCCGACCCACGCGGGTGCGTCATCCACGACCCGCCGTGCCCGCCGGGCTGGGTGGACCTGGAGGCGATCGCCGACGAGTTCTGGTCGCCGGGCGCGGACCCGGCCCAGATGTCCTCCGACTTCCTCAACCAGCTCACGAGTGCCGCGGACGCCTGGCTGACGATGCCCGAGCTGCGCGCTGTCGAGGACCACGGCAAGACCGTCTCGGCCACCGAGCCCGTCACGCTCGGGTTCGACGGCTCCGAGGGCCGCAAGATCGGGATCGCGGACTCTACCGTCCTGATCGGCTACTCGGTGACCCAGAAACACCTGTTCGTCCTGGGGATCTGGTCCCAGCCCGACGGCCCTCGGGGCGAGGGCTGGACTCCCCCGCACCTGGAGGTCGAGCAGACTGTCCGCGCCGCCTTCGACAGGTACAACGTGGTCGGCTTCTACGCCGACCCGTCGGCCGGGTGGGCTCAGGAGGTCAAGGAGTGGGAGGCCCGCTACCACCGGCGCCTCAAGGCCCGCATCAGCGCGGCCGAGCCGATCCGCTACCCCCAGCGCAACGTGACCGCGACCTGCGAGGGGTTCGCCAACCTCCTGTCCGCGATCCGCCAGCAGGCCGTCACCTACGACGGGAACCCGCAGCTCACGGCGCACCTGCTCAACGCCCGCCGCTCCCCCAGGCAGGCCGGCTACGTCCTGGTCAAGCCCGCCGACGACCAGGACTACTCCAAGATCGACGCCGCCTGGGGCGCCATGTTCGCCTACCGGGCAGGCCTGGACGCCGTCGGCAAGGGCGCCGCCCGCCCCGCGCAGCGCCGCCGGCCTCGCCGCCTCTACTGAAACCACGGGGGAGGAGGATCCTGTGCCCAGGACACTCGACCAGTGGGTCGCCTTCCTCACCGAGCGGATGGACCAGGCCCGGCCCCGCATCGACCGTCTGCGCTCCTACACCAACGGCAACGCCCCGCTGCCCGAGATGGGCCCCAACCTGCGCAAGTCCTGGAAGGCGTTCCAGAAACGGGCTCTGGCCAACTCCGGGGCCCTCATTGTCGACAGCCTCGTTGAGCGGCTCAAGCCCAACGGCATCCTCGTCGGAGAGAGCCCTGACGGCCCCCTGGCCGTCCAGGCGCGACGCATCTGGCGCGACAACCGCCTGGACGTCGCCTTCAAGGACGCTGCCGGCGACGCCGCGACCCTCGGTGTGGGCTACCTCCTGGTCACCGCCGGCGGGGACGACGAGGCAGTCATCACCCGCGAGATGCCCGAGCAGTTCTACGCCGAGCCCGACCCCCTGCGCCCCTGGAAGGCGCTCGCGGCCCTCAAGGTGTGGCGGTCGGTGTCCGAGGGCACGGACACCATGGTCGTGTGGGTCGATGGCATCCGGTCTGAGTGGACGCGCTCGTGCTACAACGACCGGCGCCAGCTCATCGAGCGGGTGCAGGGCAAGTGGACGCCGGTCGCTGTGGGCGAGTACGACGGCCCCCCGCCGGTAGTGATCCTGGAGAACAAGAACCACGCGGGCGAGTTCGAGGCCCACACCGGGCTGATCGACCGTATCAACACCGGGATCCTCTACCGCCTGGTCACCATGGCCATACAGACCTACCGGCAGCGGGCGATCAAGTCCACCGGCGATGGGCCCGGCCTGCCCGAGACTGACGACCAGGGCAATGCCATCGACTACCAGGAGATCTTCGAACCCGGCCCCGGCGCCCTGTGGGAGCTGCCTCCCGGGGTGGAGATCTGGGAGTCCCAGCTCGTGGACCTGACGCCGATGCTCACCGCCGTGAAGGACGACTGGCGCGAGCTCGCCGGGGAGACCCACACTCCCCTGTCGGCGATGCTCCCCGACGCGGCCAACCAGTCCGCCTCCGGCGCCGAGCAGCCCACGAAGCAGCTCGTCTTCAAGGCTGAGGACCGCATCCTGCGGTTCAAGCCCGCCCTGGCGGTCATGCTGGTGCGGGCCCTGCAGATCGAGGGCGCCGACCTCGAGGGCGCCACGGTGGAGGTCAAGTTCGCGCCCCCGGCCACGGTCTCCATGACGGAGAGGTACGCGGCCGCGGCCCAGGCCAAGGCCGCTGGCGAGGCTCTGGAGACGATCCAGGAGAACATCCTGGGCTACTCCCCCGAGCAGATCGCCCAGGACAAGCAGCGCCGCGCCGAGGAGCAGCTGTCGCTGGCCCTGGGCCTGCAGACGGCCTCTCCTCCGCCCCAGGAGTCGCAGGGCCCTCTGGAGGTCGTGGGCAGCGCCGACTCGCCGCCCAGGACTGCTCCCCGGGCGGAGCCTGCGCGGACGTAGGCGAGGGAGGCTGTGGTGGCTGACCTGGACCGGCTCGACGCTCTGGCCCGCGCCTACGACACCGAGGTCCACAAGATCCGCCAGGCGCTCCAGGCCTTCGGGGCCCAGATGTGGGCGGGCCTGCCCGACTACCGGGATGACGCGATTGACATCCTGGCGGCGGCTGTCGTCCCCCGGGTGCTGGCCGGGCAGGTGCAGACCGCCGAGCTCACCCGTGCCTACCTCGTGGAGTGCGCGCGTGAGCTCGGTCTGAGCACCGATGTCCCGCCGGTGAACCGTCAGGCCGTCACCACCATGCGCGGCGTGCCGCCCACGAGGGTCTACCGACGGCCGGGCCTGACCGTGTGGACGGCCCTGTCCCAGGGCAAGCCTGTGCCGGCAGCCGTGGACGCGGGCCGGCTCCGCCTGGAGCAGCTGATCGGCGGGGACCTGCAGAACGCCAAGCGCGTCCAGTCCCGTGCCACCATGCAGGCCTCGGGAGGACAGTACTACCGGCGCGTCCTGACCGGCCGTGAGAGCTGCGCCCTGTGCGTGGTGGCCTCCACTCAGCGCTACCACGTCAAGGACCTGCTGCCCATCCACCCCGGCTGCGACTGCTCGGTCGGCCCCCTGCCCCCGGGGATGGGCATGGACCAGGTCATCGACGAGGAGCTGCTGGAGGCCGTCCACGAGGCGGTCGCCGCGGCCACCGGAGCCTCCGACCGAGGCGCCCGCTCTCCCGACTACCATGACATCCTCGTCCAGACCGAGCACGGCGAGTACGGTCCCGTCATCGCCTTCAAGGGAACCCGGTCCAGCCGCCGCAAGGTCCTGGAGACCAGGGCGGCAGCGGCTGCCCCGCCGGGCAAGCCCCCGCGCAAGCCGCCCTCCCCCTCATCCGCTGCTAGCGGGAAGAGTGGCGGGCGCCGGCCCCAGGAGAGCGCCGAGGAGCGATACACCCGCCAGCGGCGCCTGAAATCAGACCTCTCGGCCCTGGAGCCCTCCAAGACTCTCCCGCGTGAAGTTCTGGAGTCCCACGAGATCGACTTCCTGGAGCGCTTCGAGGCGCGTGGTGAGCGCGCCAGGTGGATACGTCGCGACACCAGGGGCTACACATCGACCAACGACTTCACCTGGCTGACCAACGGCGAGATCGTCTGCGAGCTCAAGAGCACGACTGCGAAGTACTCCTCCATCAAGAGCCATATACAGGACGCGGTCCTCAAGGCCCGCGACAACCACGGCGTCGTCAAGGACGTCTTCGTCATCGACCTCGGCCCGCGACGCCTCACAGACAAGCTCCGCACCCAGCTGAGCCGCTACAACGCCAATATCAAGGACGGTCACATCCGCAGGCTCTACGTCATGTCAAGCGACGGGGCCGACCTCGTCGAGATCAGCCTGGTCTGAGGAGAAGACGAAGCGGGCCACCGTTCCCGGACGTTCAAGCGGCCTGTTATCTCAAGGCTGGTCCAGGGATGAAACCCGCTTCCACCGAAAAGTATACACCACCGCCCCATCCGAAACGGGGAGGGCCATCTCTCATGCCCGAAACGGGAAGGAACCACCATGCCGAACGACGCCACTACCGAGGCTGCCCAGCCGGCCGCCCCCGCTCCCGGGGACACCGCCGCCGAGCCTGCGCCCTCCGAGACCGCCGCAACGGTGGACTGGAGAGCCGAGGCGGAGAAGTGGAAGGCGCTCTCCCGCAAGAACGAGGCGCGCGCCCAGTCCAACGCAGACAAGGCCAAGCGCCTCGACGAGATCGAGGAGAGGTCAAAGACCGAGATGCAGAAGGCCATCGAGCGTGCCGAGGCCGCCGAGAAGCGGGTCTCCCGGCTCGAGGTCGAGGCCGCCCGGGCCCGCGTCGCGGCCGCCAAGGGCGTCGACGCGGATCTCCTGACCGGCACCACCGAGGAGGAGATCACCCAGGCGGCCGACAGGCTCCTGGCCTGGCGCGGTGACTCCGCACCCACGCCCCGGCCTCCCGCCTCCACGCCCGCGTCGGACGCCGGCGCTCGCGGCGACAACGTCCAGGGTCCCTCTCAGCTCACACGCGAGGACCTGAGGACCATGACGCCCAAGCAGATCCTCGAGGCGCGCGACCAGGGTCGTCTCAACCACATCATGGGCGTCTCCTGACGCCAGAAAGGGCACAGAGCCATGGCTACATCACATTTCATCCCTGAGGTGTGGGCGGCCTCCATCATGGAGAACTTCCACAACCAGGCCGTCCTGACCGGTATGACGAACCGGGAGTACGAGGGACAGCTGACCACCGGCTCCACCATCCACATCCCCGGGATCGTGGACGTCAAGGTCAAGGACTACAAGAAGGGGACCGTCCCCGACGGTGGGGGCGGCACCAAGCCGCGCACCACGTCCCCGGACACGCTCTCCGACACCGGCCTCGACCTGACGGTGGACCAGGAGAAGTCCTTCGACTTCCTCGTCGACGACATCGACCGCGCCCAGTCGAAGTACTCCTTCGACGCGTACACCAAGTCCGCGGCCACGGGCCTGGTGGAGGACGCCGAGACCTTCCTGACCACGCTGACGGCCACGAAGGGCACCGCCGCCACGGGCCTGACCAGCCCCACCGACTGGGCGACCGCCTACGACGTGGTCCTGAGCCTGCGCGGCCTCCTGACCGACGTGAAGGTCCCCCAGTCCGACCGTGTCCTGCTGGTCAACGCAGCCTTCGAGCGGTTCCTGCTCTCCGACGGCTCCAAGCTCACCGCGTTCGACAAGTCCAACACGACCGACGGCCTGCGCGAGGCGACCATCGGCCGCCTGCTCGGATTCGACGTGGTCACCACCCCGTGGCTGGACAACGCCAAGCCCACCGCGATCGGCCTGTGGAAGCCCGCCCTGGCCTACGTCTCCCAGATCGACAAGACCGAGGGCATGCGCTCCCAGGAGAGCTTCGCGGACCGCGTCCGCGGCCTGCACGTCTACGGCGGCGGCGTCCTGCGCCCGACCGCGGTCCAGGTCTTCAAGGCGGCGTGATCATGCTGGTCAAGGGAGACAACGAGCTCGTCTTCGAGGTCCCGGACTCCGTGGCCTCCTCCATGGTGTCCGCCGGCATCATCACACCCGCCGACGACCGGGCCGAGAACCCCCCGAAGGTCTCCTCTGGCGCTGACCCCAAGGGCGCTGACCCCGCTCAGCCGTCCGGATCCAAGCAGTCCTCCAAGAAGACTGCCTGACCCATGGGAGGAGGCCTCCTGGCATGGCACTGGCGACCCTGGAGAAGGTGGCGGAAGGCCTCGGGCGCGAGCTGACCGACGCTGAGAAGAGGCGGGCGCAGTTCCTGCTCGACCAGCTCTCAGCCAAGTTCGTCCGCGAGGCACGCACGTCCTTCACCGTTGAGGACCACGTCCACCGGGTCAAGGTCAACGGCAGCCACGTCCGGCCTCCCCGCGGCCCCATCGTGTCGGTGTCCGGCGTGGTGGACGACGACGGGGCTCCGGTGCCCTGGCGTCTCGGGCACGACTTCATCGCTGTGGGCCTGCCCTCGGACCGGTTCGTGGTCGTCACCTACCGCGCAGGCTACACCGAGGTCCCACCGGTCGTGGCGGGGCAGATCGCCGACTCGGTGGGGCGGGCGCTGCGCATCGACCCGCGCGCCGCCGCCGCCCAAACCCAGGCCAGCACGACGGCCGGACCGTTCACCGAGTCCGCCTCCTTCGCAGGCTGGGCCATCGGAGGCCAGGCGATGCTCTCCCCCGACGACATCGCCCTGGCCCGCTCCTACCGTCCCCACCGCCCCAACGTCTGGGTCGGAGGCGTCCAATGAGCCTCCTCGACGCGTTCCCGCCGTCGTGGCGCACCGATGTCACGGTGGCGGGCCCGTCCCACCGGGACGCGGACGGCCACTACGCGCCGCCCGGCCCTCCCGTGACGGTGCCCGGGTGCCTGGTCGCGCCCGGGGACAGCACGGCCCCGGGGATGACCGCCCCCGCCACCTCGGAGGCCGCCGACGACGTCGCGACCCTGTACGCCCCTCCCGGCGCCCCGGTCCGCCACCGGGACGTCGTGACCGTGCCCGCCTGGCACGCGCTCGCGGGCTCCTGGGTGGTGGAGACGTCGCCGGCCCCGTGGCCGCTGGGGCTGGCCGTGACGATGGTCAGGAGGTGACCGGCAGTGGCGCGCAGAGAGCGTAGCTTCGTGATCGACCGGGCGGGTGTGGAGGCGCTGCTGGTGTCGTCCGGGATGCGGGCGGCGATGACGGGGGCGGGGCAGGACGTGGCCCAGGTCGCCCAGCTCACCGCCCCGCACAGCAGTGGCCGGCTGGCCGCGTCGTTCCGGGTGGAGCCGACGACGGCGACGGTGGTGACCAAGCGCGACGGGCAGACGCGTCGGGCGTCGGGCCGCGTGGTCACCGACCTGCCGTATGCGGCGGCGGTAGAGTTCGGGCACCTGGCCGGCAAGATGCATAGCCACGCCGGCTTCAGGTGGGTGGTGCCGGGGGCGTACACGCTCGGCCGGCTGGCCGCCACGAAGGCGTCGAAGGCCGCGGCCAAGGCGGCGAGGGCCGCCAGGAAGGGGCCGAAGCGGTGAGCGAGCTGGATCCCGTTCAGGTGGTCCGTGAGGCGGTCACCGCTGTCACGGGCGCCCCGACCACCCGGGTCCTCGACCCGGGCTTCACATCGGGGCCGATGCCTCTGGTGCACGTGGCCCTGCTCGACGTCGTCGAGGACTACATCGACACGGTCGCCACGGTGACCGTGGACGTCTACGCCCTGACTCCCGCCGGCCCTGCCGAGCAGGGCGCGTCGGGGGTCGCGGCGGCGCTGCGGCGGGCCGTGCGCGACGGGCCGCTGTCCACGGCGGCCGGGTTCGTCGACGGCATCGCGGTCACCCAGTGCTCCGGCGCCCGCCCCTACTTCGAGCGCGTTGAGGTCGTGTCCATGGTCCTCGACGTCACCTACCGACAACTCTGAAAGGACCAGATTCCATGACGGCGACCACTATCGAGGCGCTGAAGAAGACGCACAACAAGCGCGGCAACGTCCGCAAGGGCCTGAACGTCGTGATCTTCATGGCGCCGACCAGTGTCGAGCTGCCCCCGAAGATCACCGAGGGCACCGGCCAGCTGACGCAGCTGCCGTCGGGCTACTGGCCCGTGGGCCTGATGAGCAAGGACGGCCTGACGACATCCGTCGACGTCGACGTCGAGGAGGTCGAGGCCCTCGGCTACGTCGAGGCCGTCCGCACCGACGTCGTCAAGGCGCCCAAGACCATCAAGTTCACGGCCCTGGAGGTCTACCGCAAGAACCTTCAGCAGCTGGTGTACGGCCTGGACCTGTCCCAGGTGAAGGCCGACAAGACCACGGGCGAGGTCGTCTTCGACGAGGCTCCCCTGCCTCTGCACGACGAGTTCCGCCTGCTGGCCATCATGGCTGACGGCCCGGCGGACAACGAGTGGCTCATCGGCCGTGGCTTCCCCCGCGTGAAGCCGGCCTCCATCCCTGAGGAGGCCTGGAAGTCCGAGGACCCGGTCCAGTTCGAGCTCGAGCTGTCCGTGTTCACCGACGAGGTCCTGGGCACGCCCTGCCGCCACTACATCGGCGGCTCCGCCGCGCTCAAGAGCATCGACGCGCTCGACTTCGAGCGCGCCGTCTGAGCCCGTCCCCTTGTCGTCGGGGCGGCGGCCGCCGGTCTCCCGGCCGCCGCCCCGACCACCACCATTGCCTGGAGACCACCGCACAAGGAGCCCGCATGCCCACGTTCACGAAGGAGGTCACCACCGTCGCCGGTGATGACCAGACGCTTGAGCGCGTCACCGATGATCCCGCCGAGATGACCGCGCTGCGCTACAGCGGCTGGGAGGAGAAGCCCGCCCCCAAGAAGCTCGAGAAGCCCGAGGACGCCCCGGCGAGGGAGGTGGTGCTGACCGCCCGGCAGGTGGCGGACGCCCCCGCCGCCGGCAAGCCGGCACCGAGGCCCGAGCCCGGGCCCGCTGGCGACAAGGCCTGACCCGCGCCACACGATAAGGAGACCTGATCATGGCTGAGACCAAGCCGACTCTGACTCTCGCCTCGCTGGAGAAGCTCGACGCCGCGGCCGAGCCGACCCCGTTCACCTTCGGGATCGAGAACCGCCTCATCAGCTTCCCGGACCCGCTGGCGCTCTCCGTGGAGGAGTCCGAGGAGTTCTTCGCTGACATCGAGGACGCGCGGTCCCTGTCCGGGACGATGCGCAGGTGGCTGCCCGAGGAGGACGCCGAGCTGCTGCTCAGGCGCCTGACCGCCCGGCAGGGCGCCGTCCTGATGCGGGCCGTGAACAAGCACTACAGCCAGTTCCTCGGTGACGCGGGGGAAGAGCCCGCCTCCGAGACCGCCTGAGCCGGTATCGGAGGCCGATCGTCCAGGACCTCGCCGACAGGGGCTTCGACGCCCCGCAGTTGTTCCGAGCCAGGCGGTGGACGTTCCTGCTCGACCTGATCGAGGGTCTGCCGCCGTCGTCGCGGACGACGACGGCAGCCCTCAACGACCCGGACAAGGGCCGCGTGGCGCAGATGGCCGAGGCGATCACCGCCCAGGAGAACGAGGGCGAGGGTGAGGGTGCTCCGGCCGGCGGCAGGTCCCTGGTCGGCCGGACGGAGGAGGTCCGTGTCCTCTGGGATCTTTTCGACGTGGTCGTGGCCGCGCTCGGCGGCAAGACGCAGTATCCGCGGCCGGTGACCCGGGTGGCGGAGGCGGTCGAGGAGATCCGCCAGGCGGCCTCCCTGCGGGCCGCTGAGGACATCATCTCGGTCATGACTCCCTGGGCCCTGGAGGCCTGAGACCGGGCCCCGCTACGGGGCTCCCAGCACTCGCAGAGGGGCGGTGAGCCACTCGTGTCTGCGTTCAAGGCGGGGACGGTCTTCGTCGACGTCGTCCCCTCCATGAGGGGGTTCTTCAAGGAGGTCGCCGGCGACGTCCGCGGGCAGATGCCCCAGGTCGGCGCCGAGTCCGGGCGCGAGTTCGCCGAGGGATTCCGCAAGTCAGTGTCGGCCTCAGGCAAGGACCTGGCCAACGCCGTCGCCGACCCGCTGGGCAAGTCCGCGGCGAGGCTGCGGCAGGAGGCCGCCAGCGCGGGCCGGGCCCTGTCCGCGGCGCAGGAGGGCGTGGCGTCGTCCGGGCGGGCGCTCGCGGCCGCCCGCGAGAAAGAGGCGTCCGCCGCCGCCGGCCTGGAGTCCGCTGAGGCCGCCCTGAACCGGGTCCGCTCCTCCGGGTCTGCCAGCGCGTCCGAGGTCTCTCGCGCCGAGGCCGCCTACGCGAAGGCACTCAACGCGTCCAAGACCGCCAACAGCCAGGCGGACACGGCGGCGTCTGCGCACTCGCGGGCGCTCGGCAAGGAGACGCAGGCGGCCAAGACCGCTGACCGCGCGAACGACGAGCTGGCGCGGGCGACGGGTCACGCGAAGCAGGAGGCCAACCAGGCCAACCCTGCGATGCGGGGCCTGTCGCAGTCGGTCACCGGGGTCGGGTCCTCGGCCGACAGGGCCGGCTCGTCTGTCGGCCGGATCGGTGGACGCATGTCGTCGATCGGGTCGCTCGCCCGGTCCGCGATGGGCCCGCTTCTGGCGCTGGGCGCCGCGGTCGGCGTCGGGGGGTACGCTTCCGAGGCGATCGAGGCGTCCGACGCCACCGACAAGTTTGTCAGTACGCTCAGATTCGCCGGGGTGGACACCGCGACGATCGACCAGCTCAAGAACTCGGCGAAGGAGTACGCCGACAAGACCATTTACGATCTGTCGGATATTCAGTCGATCACCTCGCAGCTGGCTGCGAACGGGGTCAGCGGATTCGACCAGCTCGCTGAGGCCGCGGGAAACCTGAACGCAGTTGCCGGCGGGAATGCGGAAACTTTTAAGAGCGTCGGCATGGTCCTCACGCAGACTGCCGGCCAGGGGAAGCTGACCACTGAGAACTGGAACCAGTTGGCGGACGCGATTCCAGGCGCATCCGGGCAGCTTCAGAAAGCATTACTCGACGCCGGGGCATATACCGGGAACTTCCGGGAGGCTATGGAGGCGGGCGAGATATCTGCCGACGAGTTCAATCAGGCGATCCTGGACCTGGGGATGACCGACGTCGCCAAGGAGGCTGCAACGTCCACCTCCACGATGGAGGGCGCGTGGGGCAATTTCCAGGCGACCATGGTCAGCGGCGCGATGCAGCTGGTGGACACCGTCAAGCCCGCCGTCACCGGGCTGCTGTCCGATATCTCCGACAAGGCCGCGTCGGCCTTCGACTGGGTCGAGGGCACGATGGTCCCGAGCCTGCAGAGCGTGTGGAACATCTTCAGCCAGGGGGACTTCACCGGGCCGATATTCGGCTTCGAGGAGGACAGTGCGCTCGTCGACTGGCTGTTCCGTCTGCGGGATGCGGGAGTCGCCGTGTGGGACACCCTGGTCTCCTTCGGGAACGCGGCTCTGTCCGTGGCCGGGAGCCTGTCCCCCCTGCTGCCGCTGGTCGGGGGCCTGAGCACCCTGATGGCGGGGGCGCTGCTGGACGCTGTCACCCAGGTGGTGACCTGGCTGGGCCAGGTCTTCGACTGGATCAGCCGGAACAGCGACGTCGTGGGCTCCCTCGCCGTGGCCCTGGGTGCCGCTATCACGGTGATCTGGGCGTTCAACACGGCTCAGACCGCCCTGACCGCCATCAACGCGGCCGGCTCGATCATGGCACTGGTCAGGTCCACCAACCTGGCCAAAGCGGCCACGGCAGCGTGGAACGTCGTGATGAACGCCAACCCGATCATGCTGGTGGTCACGGCCATCGCGGCCCTGGTCGCCGGGCTCGTCTACTTCTTCACCCAGACCGAGACCGGCAAGCGGGTCTGGGCCAGCATCACCGCCGCCTTCCAGTCGTTCATCGACTGGATCGGCCCCGCCTGGAACAGCATGCTCCAGGCCGTCAGCGACTGGTGGTCCAGCACCTGGAGCACCGTCAAGGACACCTTCGACACCTGGGTCGTCCAGCCCCTCACGACCGGCTGGAACGCCATCACAGGAGCGTTCCAGACCGCCTGGGGCTACATCCAGGCGGGGTGGGCCGCCATCACGGGCGTCTTCCAGACCGCCTGGGGCATCATCCAGACAGTCTGGAACGGCATCACCGCCGCGTTCCAGACCGCCTGGGGCATCATCCAGGCAGTCTGGAACGGCATCGCGTTCGCCGCACAGGTCGCCTTCGCAGTCATCGTCGGCGTCGTCCTCACCCCGATGCAGGTCGCCATCAACGTCCTCGGCGACGTCTTCACCTGGCTGTGGACCAGTGTGATCCAGCCGATCTGGACCGATATCGCATCCGCTTTCACCGACATGTACAACGCCGTCATCAAGCCGGTCTGCGACTGGCTCGTCGCCCTGTGGACCGACGTCGCCACCCAGGCCCAGGCCATCTGGCAGGGCATGAAAAACAGTGTCAGCGCCGTATGGGACGCTATCTCCTCTGTGATCATGGGCGTCTGGACCTATATCCGGGACACGGTCAGGTCCTACGTCACCGCGGTGATGACCATCGTGACGACCGTGTTCACCGCGGTACGCGACACGGTGTCCTCCATCTGGAGCGGGATCCGGGGGGTCATCTCCGGCGTGTGGGAGGGAATCAAGAGCACGGCGTCCGTTGCAGTAAGCTGGGTGAAGGACACGGTGACCAGTGCCTTCGAGAGCATGAAGTCCTCCGTGACCAGTGCCTTCGAGGGCATGAAGAACGCTATCGAGAACGTGTGGAACAAGGTCAAGGCCGCTGCCGCGAAACCTGTCAACTATG
>ERZ773035.1116-NODE-1116-length-20059-cov-3.855629_pt1 | contig 20059 bp, 14 predicted proteins | sample MGYA00511487_ERZ773035 | MGnify/ENA primary metagenome ERZ773035 (study PRJEB29015, sample SAMEA2737985) | human oral metagenome | biome: human oral; feature: human-associated habitat; material: dental | place: China | collected 2024 ...
GGGATTGGCTGGTTATGGCATTGGGACGGCCATTTATCCATATATTGAGCCGCCATTGAGTAGCTTTATAGATCAATGTGCTACGCTACCAGTTTGTGAGCCGTCTGTAGGAACCGTTTGTTTTCTGATCGATATTGTGCCGCCTTCAAAGCCGCATTATCCGATAGAAGGGAGTCATTATCATCTTTTCATCATGAATCAGGCGCCTAATGGCAATTGTTTTTGGAATAAATCAGGAGCATCTAGTACCGCTCCGCCAGGCGCGATACCGTGCCCTTTTAGGCGCCCAAGGCGATAAAGGAGAGCAAGAATGAAGTTTGATCATATTATCATCGCCTTTAGTACCAACAAGAGGCCGCCATCATTCAAAGATATCAATAATAAGAACAGTGACTTTGTCTTCTCCCCGCTGGCGAAGGACAAGATATATAGTGCAGATACTGCCTTATGGGGAATAAGCGGGGAAGGAGCTTTTGCGCCATCCGCACAATACGTACAAAAATGCCTGAAAGAGTGGCAAGAGAATGAGCATCTATTCTTGCTGGCTCTTATCGAGCATAAAGACGTAAAAAAAGGCCTCTTTTCTTCCGTCGTGTCTATTGAGAATGTTTTCAAGGCAGAAGATATTGATAAGGCTGTTTTTATTGGCTATGATATTATTGATGTATGGACGGGAATAAGCGCCTTGTGTAATTCCGGATTTGGATGCAATGATCTGGAATTGATAAATAATTCAGGTATGACCTGTAATTCGCATGGCCTTTTGGACAATATGGAAGATTCTGCGAAATTCTTGAAAGTGGCGTCAGAAATTGTCCCTGAACATATGCCTTGCGTGATAGCAGGGATATATATTTATCCCAATAGCATCATTTGAATTGATTAAATGAGATGGAAAATGAAGTGATATTTCCATTGTCTCCGGCCATCTTATAGAGGTCAAACGTCAAAAATAGCGTTTGGTTTGTTGCAGGAAGCTGCTTTCCCTACCAGCCATTCGGGGCCAAATGGATCAGCGCTCCTCTTGGCTGTGTCAGCCAAGCCGAAGGCCATTGCCGCTTTCTTTTAAGCAATCCGCGCAGCTTCATGCGGTCCGCCCGATAGGGGTGTTTCCGCCTTTCTATAGCCGTTTATTTGCTCTTTATTCCATAGCGCAATGTCCTAGTGGAACGTGAGATAAAGCCGTTTCCAGGCCCTTCAAATTTGCTCCTGTTTTTAATGCGGCAGGCCATCATCCCGCCTTTGTCAGTCTTTTCTCGCGGCTGACGCCAGGCATGAATTTCATGCCCCGCAACGTTTTTGCCGCGCCCGCCAGAGTCTTGCACCAGTGGCTGCGCTGAACCTGGGGCCGGTGCGGCGCGCGGGCGGATTCGGGTTTGCGAGTTTGTTTGCAATCTGCCTGCGGGCGGGCTTTGGGCAGGTTTTCAGGGCCGGGCTGCGTTGGCTGGCTTCGTGCTGGCCGCGCCGCTTGTGCCGGTTTCGGGCACGTAGACCATGCTGCCGTCTTTCATGCGGTAGGCCACGCCGGCTTTGGTGCCCTGGCCTTCGCCGATGGCGCCGCTGGATTGGTAGTGCTCCAGTTTTTCGCCCTGCTTGATGATGATTTCCATGTTGGGCTGGCCTTCGTTTTTGATGATGGTGACGCTTTGCGAGGTGAAGGGGTTGATGGGGCTGCTGGCCACGGCCAGCAAAAGGGCGGCGATGATGACGAGAAAGACGTCGATGAGATTGACGACGGACAGCAGGGGGTCGTCGTCTTCGATGTCGTCCAGCAGGCTGGTTGGGCGGCTGGCGCTCATGGCTGCGCTCCTGCCGGTTCTTCAAGTTGCGGGGCCTGGCGCAGGCGTTCGATGGCGAGCAGGTCTTGCGCGTACCAGCGGCGGCGCACGTGGACGGTGGCGTAGGTGATGGCAGCGGCAATGAGGGCCAGGATGACGGCGGAAAAGGCAATGGTCAGGCCGCGCGACATTTCGGTGAGCTGGCCTTCGGCCAGGGCTTGCAGGGCAGGCCCCATGGGGATCATGGTGGCCACCAGACCGAGCAGGGGGGCGACGCGGGCGGCGATGCGGGCGGCTTCCATGCGTTTGAGGGCCAGGGCTTGCAGCTCGCTTTGCGTGAGGGCGGGGTTCTGGCTCCAGGCCTGCAGCAGCTCGTGCCCGGCCGTGTCGCCACGGCGGGCGGCGCTGGCGCGTTGCACGGATTGCCAGATGAATGCGCCCAGGGCAAAGAAGGCGTAGGCAAAGAGCGCGGCCACAAGGATGAGCACGGGGGTGAGAAAGAGCTGGCTGACGCCGTACATGGCGGTTTCGATGGGGTTCACGGCTGGGTTACTCCTTTGGGTGGATGGAAAAAGTGGCTCCCTGATGAATGGAATGGGTGGGATGCCCGGGTTCAGGCCGGGCGTTTGTTGCGCGCAGGGCTTGAGCGGCGGCAGGGCAGGGCAGGACGGGAGGTTAGCGGTGTAATTTGCTTTTGAAAGAGGAGCGGATTCGAGGGGTAAAAAACGGCTTTCGCGCTGTCTCTACTAGGACATCATGCTATGGATTGATGAGCAATAAAAGAGGCTTTCAGGGCCGTGGGGCGGCGTTTCGTGAAACGGCGTTGCCGCGCCGCTTTTCGCTGCGGGTCCGGTGGGCGGTTGCGGGCGCTGGAGCGGGGCAGTTTCTAGGGCCGTCATAGAGCAGGCATTGGCTTTGTGATGGATGCCGCCCGCGCCCTTTTTGGGGCGCGTTGGGGGCGCGCTTTTGCTTGCTTGCCTACCTGCACTTGCGTCCGGCGCGCGCCTGGCTGGCTGCGCCAGCGGCCATGAGGGCGAGCAGGGCGCAGATGGCGATCAGGCGCTGCCAGTCGGTTTCGTCGCTGCCATCAGGCGGGGGGGGCGGCTGCTGGCGTTCGAGCTGCATGCCGCGCACGGTTTCGGCGGGCGGGGCGTCGGCGGCTTGTTCGGGCGGTGTTTCGGGCGGTTGTTCAGCCTGCGGCTGGGCGGGTTGTTCGGCCGGGGCGGCCGCAGCGGGCGCTTCCAGGCCGAAGCCGGGGGCCGGGGCTGTGCTGGCGGGGGCATTGACGAAGGCGGTGAACGGGGCGTTTTCGCTGCGCACGTCGTATTTGCGCGCGAGTTCGACGTAGCGGGCCTTCAGATCGGCCAGCGTTTGCTCGTCGGTGCGCCAGTAGCCCTGGCGGATGGCTTCGACCATGCGCTCGATGGTTTGGGCCTGGGCGTGGGGGTTGTGCTTTTCAAACCACTGGTTCAGGCCCAGCTGGTGTTTGTCGCGCACGTAGACATCCATCATTTCCTGCCACTGGTCGTCGCGCACGATTTCGCGGGAGACGGCGGTCCAGCCCCAGAAGTTGTTGGTGGCGTCGAGCACTTCGAGCGTGCCGGCATAGCCTTCGGCCATCAGGCCCTTGATGTAGCCGGGGTGGAACTGGCGGGTGGACAGTTCTTTGGCCAGGAACTGGGCGGCGGTTTCGAGCCGTTCGCCGCCCGCTTTGCGCAGGTTGCTGATGTACAGCTGCGGCGCTTTGCCGTCGAGGTGGCGCACGGCCAGGCCAATGCCGCCGAGGAACTGGAAGGGGTCGTCGGTGGTGAGCATGCCGTAGACGTTGGAGGTGCGCGAGAGCACGGCGCCTTCGGTGCCGCGCAATTGTTCGGCGTAGAGGTTGGGGGCGTTCTGGGCGCTGGCTTTGCCGCTTTCTTTTCCACTGGCTTTGCCGCCGCCTTCATCTTCGCCATCGCCTGCCAGGGTGCTGCCCCATTTGGCGGCGTTGGGGCCGTAGGCGTATTGCATGCGCGAGAGGTAAAGGCGGGCGAGCTTGCGGTCGCCCTCGGCCTTGCCTTGCCACTGGTCGGTGTCCATGGCGGCGTGGTTGATGCCGGTGCCGTAGCGGCCCGAGGCGGAGGAGAAGATGCGCGTTTGCGCGGCGTCCAGCGCGTCGGTTTCGCTCATGCCGCCTGCGCGCAGCTTGCTGGCAATGCGGCGGGTGTTGGCGGCAATGGGGTTGTCGGCTTCGCTTTCGCCTTCGGCCTCGGAGGCGAGCTTGGCGGCCTGGGCGAGCTTTTCCATGATGTTGGGGAAGTGGTCGCGGTACAGGCCGGTGGCGGAGATGACCACGTCCACGCGCGGGCGGCCCAGCTCCTGGCGTGGGATGAGGCGCACGCCTTCCACGCGCCCGCCCGCGTTCCACACCGGCTCCACGCCCATGAGCCACAGCGCCTGCGCTTCGAGCAGGCCCTGGTGGCGCATGGTTTCGGCAGACCACAGGGAAAAGGCGATCTTGGCGGGGTATTTGCCGCCGTTTTGCTGGCGGTGGGCTTCAATGAGGGCGTCGCCCGCTTTTTTGCCCGCTTCCCATGCCTGTTTGGGCGGCACGCGGCTGGGGTCAAAGCCGTAGAGGTTGCGGCCCGTGCGCAAGGTGTCGGGGTTGCGCACGGGGTCGCCCCCGGTGCTGGTGGGCACGTAGCGGCCTGCCAGGGCTTGCAGCAGGCCTTCGTTTTCGCTGCTGGCGTCCAGCGCCTGCCACCACGCTTTGCCTTGCTCCAGCTGCTTTTGCAGCTCTTCGGGCAGATTGGCGGGGGTTTTGCCGTCAAGGGAGTCGGCCAGCAGGCGGTAGCCGGGGTTTTGGTCCAGCGCTTCGTAGTTGATGACGAGGGCTTCGTCCAGCTCGCTTTCAGGCACGCCGGCCTGGCGGGCGGCGGCTTCCTGGTATGGCTGGCCCAGCATCATCATGGCGGTGGCGATGCGGTGGCGGCTTCGCCGAAGGTGTGCAGGCCGATGGGCTGGATGGTTTGCGCCAGCTCGTGCAGGTGCACGTGCAGCGCGTCCACAAAGGCGGGGAATTCGGCCCTGGCTTTTTCGGGCGCCCAGGCCATGTCGGCCATGAGGCGCTCTTTTTCGGCCATTTTCAAAATGTCGGCGGCGTATTGCGCCTTGACGGCGCCTTCGTCTTGCGCCAGCCATTTGTGCAGCAGATCGTGGATTTCTTCCAGCTTGTCGTGCAGGCCCGCCGGGCGCAGGGCGGCGGTCTGGTGGCTGATGGTGACGGCGCGCCCCCGGCGCTTGGCCTGGGTGGCTTCGCCCACGTTGTCGATGATGTAGGGATAGACCACGGGCACGTCGCCCACGGCGAGCATGGGCGGGTCGAACAGGGACAGGCCCCGTTCCTTGCCCGGCAGCCACTCTTGCGTGCCGTGGGTGCCGAAGTGAATGAGCGCGTCGCGCGCGGGCGAGGCAGCGGGCGGCAGCGGGTGTTTTTTGGCCGCTTGCAGGGCTTTTTCATCCATCGCGCCCTGGCGCACCCAGAGGTAGGCGGCCAGATACGAGTGGGGCGGCAGCGCGTCGGCCTTGGTGGAGTGGTAGAGGGCGGCTTCGCTCAGGCTGCCTTCGCCTGCGTTTTTGTCCACGCCTTTGTCGCTGCGGCCCATGAGGGGCAGCAGGGCCAGGCGGCCCATTTGCAGGCGGGGAATGACGAAGTAGCTTTTGCCGCCTTGCTGGATAACGTAGGCCGAGCGTTCCGGCTCGCCCCAGCGCTTGCGCATGGCCGCTTGCGTGGCCGCAGGCAGGCTTTGCAGCCACTGGCGGTATTGCGCCACGGGCAGCAAGGCGGCCAGGCCGTCTTTGAGCAGGCCGGGCAGCTCGCCGTCGCGGTAGCCGGGGGCCAGCAGGCGCTGCACGTCGGCAATGAGTTTTTCTTCTTCGGGCGGCTCGGGCACGTCATAGCCTGCCGCGTGCAGGGCTTTCATCACGCTGATGAGGCTGCGCGGCACGTTCATGAATGATGCGGCCACGTTTTTTTCGCCGCCGGGGTGGTTCCAGAAGATGAGCGCCAGCTCTTTTTGCGCGTTGGGCTTGCGGCGCAGGGCGGCCAGGTTCAGCGCCTTGCCGGCCATGGACTGCATTTGTGCAGGAATGGCGGCGATGGCCTCGTCGCCGCCCTGGCGCACGGCAGAGGCAATCTGGATGTCGGCCACGCCCGCCATTTCAGGCTGCGTCATGTAAAAGGGAATGCTGGCCATGGGCAGGCCGTGTTCGTCGGCGGCCCAGGCGGCTTCGTCGCCCGTGCGGTAGGTGGTGGCCTGGATGACGGGCAGGCCCAATTCTTCAAATTCTTTCCGGCGGCCTTCGGCGTTGAGCGTGATTTGGAAGCTGACGATGGCGTCGGCCAGCGGGGCGGCATCGGGCTGCCCGCTGGCATTCGCTGCGGCAAAAGGACGCAGCAGCTTGCCGATGTCGCCAGCGGGCAGCATGCGGTCGTAAATGGGCATGGCAATGGCGCCTGTTTTTTCGATGCGCTGCACCAGGTCGTCAATAAAGCCCGTTTGCATGCCCGAGATGTATTCCTGATGGATGGACAAGGCGATGATGGGCGGCCGCTCGGCCTGGCCCTGAATCTGCGCCTGGCTCAATCCCTTGAATTTCAGAAATTCGGGCACGCTGGCAAAAACCAGATCGGGCGCTTTGGGGTGATATACGGCGGATTTTGGAAAGACCACGGGCGCGGGCAAATCAGCCGGGGCGGGCTTTTTGTGAACAATGGCTGAAAGCAGCGCGAGAAAGTTTTTCATGTTGCGCTCGCCGCCATTTTCATAATAGGCAATCAGGTTTTTAAGCTGCTTTTCGTCAAAACCGCCGGCCAGCGGCGTTTCCGATTCATGCAGCCAGGCGAAATAAGGCGCTTCAATGTTTTTCACGATGTCGCCCATGGCCGCCAGGGTTTGCGGGCGCATGGGCAAATCCAGCAAAACGGCTTCATGGCCCTTGAGCCGCTGCGGCTCCAGCGCGCTCGCGCCCGCGCCCGCGCCCAACGGCACGATGTATGAATCCACGGCCAGGCCGTAGGGCGCGGCCATTTGGGCCAGTTCGTGAAATTTGCCCTTGGGCACGTTGGACGTGGCGATGAACAGCAGTTTGTGCGGCGCGCCGCCTGCTGGCGGCTGGGCCTGGGCAGGCCAGGCCAGCCAGCAGGCGGCCAGCCAGAAAAGAAGAAAACGGCGCAAAAGACCAAGGGCGAAACGGGACATGGCGTATCTGGCTGGGCGGTTGGAAAAGAGGCGGTTGCGGGCAGCGGACCGGGTGGCGCTTTTGGGCATTCAATCGGCCGCAAGTCCTGATGGAATCAGCGCGGGCAGCTATCTTTTTTGAAGCCCATGACGGGTGCAGGATGGCCCTTGCGCGAAAGCGGCCCGCAGGGCAGGGCGCACGGAACGGGCTGGAATGCCAGGCCGGCAAACCGGAAAAGCAGCGGGGCAGGGCGCTGATTCAGGAAAAAGCATATTCATCACTGCCATCCGGAATGAATCCGGCCATGCGCATGAACGGATATTTCCGGATGGGCGGGCCAGGTGAAAACGGACAAATGACATGGCTGAAGATTCGGCGCTTTCATTTCGTCAATGCGCGGCGGCATTTCTGGCGCCGTATTTCATTCATGGGCCTTCCGGGCCGCGCGCCCCTGCTTGAGCAGGGGCTGTTTCTCATCAAAAACAGAAGCAAATACAGACCCCATAAAAGGGCATCCTGCGCAATCTCCTTGCGGACCTCATGCTATCAAACAAGGAGCGAAAAAAGCCTTTTCGCAAGGGCTGCGCAAGCGCATCAGAAATCGGCCCGTACGTTCACGGCCAAGGTGCGGCCGCGAATGGCGTAGCCGAAGTCTTCGGACTTGTCGGCCAGGCGCACGTTGCCAATGTTGTCCACTCCCACGCGCCAGCTCAGCATCTTGTTGACTTGCTGGCCCACACTGAGGTTGAACAGGGTGTAGGCGGGCAGGCGGCCGCCGCTTTGGCTGATGCGCTGGCGGCCCGTGTAGTCCAGCCCCAGGCGCGCGCTCAGGCCCCAGGCGCCTTGCCATTGCAGTTGCGAGTGCAGCACCTGGCGCGGGCGGCCGGTCAGTTCCACGCCGGAGTTGCTGTCTTTGGTGCGCAGCAAGGTGAGATCGTTGTTCCACTTGAAGCCGGGGGCGAAGGCCCAGCTCAGGCCCAGCTCCGCGCCGCGCACGGTGGCGCGGTTCACGTTGTCGTACTGGTAGGTGACGCGCACCAGCCGCCCCATGCGCTGGCGGCTGACTTCGCGGAAATAGATCAGGTCTTTGACGCGGGTGTGAAACAGCGTGCCGCGCAGCGAAAGCGGCCCGGTGGTGTAGTCGGCCCCCACTTCAAACGAGGTGGAGCTTTCGGGCTTGATGCGGGCGTTGCCCAGGAAGGTGTGCGGGCCTTCGGCGCCCACGTAGTTGGGCGATATCTGCTTGAGCGTGGGCGCCTTGAACGCGCCGCCCACGCCGCCTTTGATGACGAGGTTTTCACTCGGCTCCCAGACCAGGTAGGCGCGGGGGCTGACGTGGTTGCCAAAGATCTGGTGATGGTCCACCCGCACGCCCAGCGTGGCGATGAGGTGGCTGGCAAAGGCGAATTCATCTTGCGCGAACAGGGCCTTGTGCGTGGCGCTGTCTTTGCCGCCGGTCAGCCCGGCGTTGATGAGTTTTTCGCGCCGCCATTCGCCGCCGGCGGTAAGGTGGTGACTGCCCATGCGCCACTGCACGAAGCCATCGCCCACCACGTCGCGCATGTCTTGCGGGCGCGTGGGCGCAACGCCGTTGGTGCGGTGCGTGCTCACGCCAATGGCGCTGCGGTAGGCGCGCAGCTGCGCTTTGACGTCGTTGCCGAAAACGCCGTTCCACTGGCCGTAGCCGTGGTCGCGATTGACTTTGTAGGTGTTGTGGTAGGGCGTGGCCCGGGCGCTGCGCGCCACGTCGTCGTAGAAGCGGTCTTCGCTGCCGTGCTGAATGCCTGCCTCGAAGGTGTGGCGGGCGTTGAGCGCGTAGCGCGCCGAGAGGCTGCCGGAAGTGCTCCTGCGGCCTTCGATTTCGCTATAGCGCCGGTCTTCGCGCAGGGCCACGGGATTGACGTGGCTGCGCTCGGCATTAACGCGCAGCGCCAGCCCTTGCGCCACGGGGCCGCCCGCGTACACAGCGGTTTTGCCGCCCGTGCCGCCCCATTTGGCGCTGCTGGCGCGCTGGCCGGAGAGGCTGACCGAGCCTTCCCATTTGTCGGTGGGCCAGCGGGTGATGATGTTCACCACGCCGCCCAGCGCCTCGGAGCCATACAGGGCCGAGAGCGGGCCGCGAATGACTTCCACCCGCTCGATGGCAGAGGCGGGAACCCAGCCGTACTGGTAATCAGAGTGGCCCACCACGTCGTCCGAGGCGGCAATGCGGCGGCCATCCATGAGCACCAGCGTGTGCGAATCGTTCATGCCGCGCAGGGTGAAGGTTTTGCGCCCGCCCACCTGGCGCGCCGAAAGCGTCAGGCCCGGCGCGTCTTCAATCAGGGTGAGCAAGTCTTCATCAGGGCGGCTGCTTTGCTGCAGCGTCTGGCGGTCAAACACCGTGACGGAAGCGGGCGCGGTGCGGGCGTCTTCTTCGCTGCGCGTGGCCGTCACGGTCACTTGCGGCAGCACGGCCTGCTCCTGGTTCTTTTTCTGCTTCTGCGTATGCGCATGGGCATGGCCCGCGTGCAAATCCTGCGACTGCGCGGCTCCGGCGCAAACCAGCAGGCTGGCAGCGGCCAAAACACTGAAACTCAAGGGGTGGCGCGACATGAAACAAGTCTCCTTCTAGCTGCGAAGCCCGTTATTTTGTCACAGCGAATAACAAGCGTTATCAGTCAGTGTCTATGCGCCAGCGGCGCTCTATTCAGGTTTCATCCAGAAGCGCCAGCCTTGGACTGGGCTATATTCATTTCCTTCTTTTCCCCCGCACTCAAGAGGCAGCCATGAAAGTCAGCGATATTTTGCGAATCAGGGGCAATACCCTGTTTACCGTGCAAGCTGGCGAAACCCTGGAGGCGGCCATTGCCGTCATGGCTGAAAAAGACATTGGCTCGCTGGTGGTGGTGGAGCATGGCGAGCTGGCGGGCCTGCTCACTTTTCGCGAAGTCATTCTGGCGCTGGCGCAAAACCGTCCGCTGGACAGCATTCACGTGCGCAGCGTGATGAATGACAGCCCCCTGACTTGCACGCCCGAAACCGACATGGAAGAAGTCAGCCGCATGATGCTCAAACACCATGCCCGCTACATGCCCGTGATGGATCAGAAAATGCTCATGGGCATCATCAGCTTTCACGACATGGCCCATGCCGTGGTGAGCAGCCAGGATTTTGAAAACCGCCTGCTCAAGGCATTTATCCGGCAATGGCCGCAAACCGACGGCGGCGAACAGGGCAGGGCGACATAAAAATGGCAGGCAACACGCTGGGCACTTTGTTTGCCGTGACCAACTTCGGAGAATCCCACGGCCCGGCCATCGGCTGCGTGATTGACGGCTGCCCGCCCGGCATGGCGCTGGCCGAATCTGACATCCAGCCCGAGCTGGACCGCCGCCGCCCTGGCAGCAGCGCCTTTGTCACGCAGCGCCAGGAAGCCGACCGGGTGGAAATCCTCTCGGGCGTGTATCAGGGCCAAACCACCGGCACGCCCATCTGCCTGCTGATTCGCAACACCGACCAGCGCAGCAAAGACTATTCAGACATCGCGCAAGCCTTTCGCCCCGGCCACGCCGATTACGCCTACTACCGCAAATACGGCATCCGCGACCCGCGCGGCGGCGGCCGCTCATCCGCGCGCCTGACGGCCCCCACCGTGGCCGCAGGCGCCGTGGCGCGCAAATGGCTGCGCGAGCGCCACGGCACGCAATTTCAGGGCTGCATGACGCAGCTGGGCGAGCTGCCCATCGCCTTTGAAAGCTGGGACTACGTGGCGCAAAACCCGTTTTTCGCCCCTGTGGCCGACACCGCCGCGCTGGAAAACTACATGCGCGCGCTGCGCAAAAGCGGCGACTCCTGCGGCGCACGCCTGCGCGTGACGGCCCGGAACATGCCCGCCGGGCTGGGCGAGCCTTTGTATGACCGGCTGGACGCCGACATCGCCCACGCCATGATGGGCCTGAACGCTGTCAAGGGCGTGGAAATTGGCGACGGCTTTGCCTGCGTCACCCAAAAAGGCAGCGAACATGGCGACGCCATGTTCCCGGGCGAAGCGGGCCGCCCGCGTTTTGCCAGCAACCACGCGGGCGGCATCCTGGGCGGCATCAGCACGGGGCAAGACCTGGAGGTGAGCGTCGCCATCAAGCCCACCAGCTCCATCCTCATTCCCCGTCCTTCCATCAACATGGCAGGCGAAGCGGTCGAACTCCTCACCAAAGGCCGCCACGACCCTTGCGTCGGCATTCGCGCCACGCCCATCCTGGAAGCGCTGCTCGCCCTGGTGGTCATGGACCACGCCTTGCGCCAGCAAGCGCGCGCTACGGCTTAAAGCAAGCTGAGAGCAAACTACCCAGTGGCTCAAGAGCTTGCGGATCGAGTTCGTAATGTCCGCATAATTTGCCTTATGTTAAGTTACACAGTCTTCTAATAAGGGGCATACAAGCTCAAACTGTTCTCGGTGGATATGTGGGCGCCGGATGCACGCAATCTTGACGCATGCTTCAGACTTCAGATGAGGTCAGCCAGGCAAAAGGGCCTTTCCACAATTCAGTGCTTGGCAGTGCCTTGAAGGGCTGCTGGCAGCGCTTAATCACCTGCATGTTCCAGCCGAACCCGGCCAGCAGTAGCTCCATCGTGTCTGAAGCTATGTGCTTGCGCCCTTTGATTCTCTTGCCTGCGTCATATCCTCGTTGCTCCCTTTTCTGCGCTCACGGGCCAGTCGAAAAGGCGGGGGCTTTTCAAAAAAATGTGCGGCAATAAAACGCGAGCGTTCGCGTCAATTGCGCTTTTGTAGCGCTTTCGTGCGTTTTTGACTGTGGTTTGCACGGCTTTGGCGCTTATCTTGATGCGGGTATGCTCGTTCGCGTCATTCAGCGCTCTTTTTGCGTCATGCCCATTTCTCTTCGCTCCCTATTGCTACTGGCTCCCCTGCTTTGCGCCGCCCAAGCCCAGGCGCAAGCGCCCGCGCAGGAGCTTGCACCCTGCGCGGCCGATGCCTACACAGGCAAGGAACTGCGCTCGCACAACGGCAGCGCCGCCGATCTGAGCTGGTACCGCCGCGTGCGGGCCGAACCAACGGCACAGGGCTGCCTGCGCTACGTGCTGCGCGCCGCGCCGCGCGCGGGGGTGTTTGACAGCATCGCGCCCGTGCCGCTGGGCGGCGCGGCAATGGGTTTTGAGGCCGTGCGGGACGGCCAGCGCCGCCTGTTCAGTCCGCACGGGCAGGATTTGCTGGGCGAGTCCTACAGCCAGCCGCTGCGCATTGCACTGCCGGCCTTGCCCGCCAGCGCCTGGCAAAACGGCCGCTATGCCGGGCAGGGGCAGCCGCCCGCCGCGCTCACGCTGGCGCTAGGCGATGCCCGGCGGGGCACGGTTTTCATGCGCGTGCAGCAAGGCCGCGTGGTGGCCCGCAGCGCCTGGCTGGCCACGCCGGCTGAAAGCGGCCTGGCTCGCAGCCACCCCGTGCCTGCGGCGTCTGGCCTGCAACCGGTGGCCAACGAGCAAGGCGCGGCGGGCCTGTTGGCGCTGGCAACCCTGCGCGAAACCGTACCCATGCGCTACGCCGCCGTGGGAGCACTGCCTGAAAGCGGGCAGCCGCAAAAAATCTGGCTGCTGCTGGCCCAGCGCCCCGCCGGAAGCGGTGAGGAAGAAAGCGGCGAGAAAAGTAGCGAAGAAAGCGGCCTCATCGAATTTTTCCTGCCCGATGGCCGCCCCATCACCACCCTGCCCGCCGCGCAAGATGTGCATGACGCCCGCACGCAAGACGGCCAGCGCCGCTACCTGGCCTTGCAAGACCGCACGGGCGGCACGTGCCACTACCTCTCGCCCACGCTGCAACCCCTGCTGGCGGGCGGCGTGCCCGCTGCGGCAGACAAGCCCTGCCCTGCCCTGCGCGAAGGCCAGCCCCTGCGCTTTACCGATGCCGCAGGCCGCACGCTGCGCTACAGCTACACGCCGCAAAACGGCCTCACGCCGCTGGGCGAGCCGCTGCCAGGCGCGCTCGTGGCGCAAAACGCCAACCACTTCATGCTGCGGCTGGACGCCAGCAGCAAAGACGAAGCGGCCAACAGCCCCCGCTACATGGCCTACGACGACAGCGGCACGCCCATGCCCGACGCCGTTGGCTTTGACGGCTTTGAAGACCAAGGCTGCGGCGCATGGCGCGTGCTGCGCGACGGCCAGTGGCGCTTCTTCACCGAAGGCGGCCTGCTGCCCGATCGCGAAGCCCCGGTGGCCGGATGCGGCGCCGGGCGCTGAAAGCCCGCTCGCAATTTGGCGCCGCAAAGGCGGAACAAGCGGAGCGGGCGCGGCGCAGGCTGTGTTTTTGCTTCATTATTCATAGCATTACGTCCTGGTGAAACCAGCGCAAAGCGGTATTTAAGCTCCTTGAATTCGCTCCTGTTTTTGATGTGTTCGAGCAAGCAGCCAAAGCGCCCAGCAAAAGCGAAGATTCACCAAATCGGCCGCAAACGCCCGTGAATCAGGCGCTGGCAGCTGTCAAACAGCAAAATCGCGCCCTTTTTTGCTTTGCCCTTTTTCATCCACCGCTTCCTGAGCCGACATGAACGACGCCAGCCGCCTTCTTGAAATCACCCCCCGCGCGGGCACGCTGCAAATCGACAACTGGGCTGAGTGGTGGAGCGCGTTTGCCCAGCGCACCACCTGGCTGGATGCGCTGGCGCTGGCCTTGGGCGCTTTGCTGGCCTGGCTGCTGGTGCGCTGGCTGGGCGCGTGGGCTGCTCGCGTGGCCGGGCAGCTGCGGGCCGCGCGCAATGAGGCCGATGGCGCAGGCAGTGGCGCGGCGGGCCAGTCGCGGCTGTCGGTGCTGTTTGGCACGCGGCAGGTTGACGGGGCGCTGTTTCCGCTGTTCTGGCTGGGGCTGACGTATCTGGAGCGCATGGCACTGCTGCACTGGGTGGGGCACGCGCCGCTGCTGCGGCTGGCGCTGCCCGCGCTGACGGCGCTGCTGCTCATTCGCAGCGTGGCGACGGTGCTGCGGGCGGCGTTGCCGGGCGTGGCGGCAGTGCGGCTGCTGGAGCGCACGGTGTCATGGGCGGCGTGGATGGGCATGCTGCTGTGGGTCAGCGGCGTGCTGCCAGCGGTAATGCGGCAGCTGGACACCATCACCTGGAAGATGGGCGGCACGCAAATGTCGGTGACCGATCTGATTGAGGGCGCGCTCATCGCCGGGGCGCTGATGCTGCTGGCGCTGTGGGCGTCTTCGTATCTGGAAGAGCGCCTGCTGCGCCAGGCCACGGGCGCAACGCTGTCGGTGCGCAAGGCGGTGGCCAAGGCCACGCGGGCATTCATGCTGTTTCTCGGGCTGATGCTGGGGCTGTCGGCCGTGGGCATCGACCTGACGGCGCTGTCGGTGCTGGGCGGCGCGATGGGCGTGGGTATCGGCTTCGGGCTGCAAAAGCTGGCGGCCAGTTACATCAGCGGCTTTCTGGTGCTGGCCGAGCGTAGCCTGCGCATAGGCGATCTGGTGCGCGTGGGCGGCTTTGAAGGCAGCATTGCCGACATTCGCACGCGCTACACCGTGATTCGCGCCGCCAACGGCTCAGAAGCGCTGGTGCCCAACGAAACACTGATGACCAGCACGGTAGAAAACCTGTCGTTTTCAGACTCGCGCCTGAACCAGAGCACAACCATCACCGTGAGCTACGACAGCGACGCCGCCCAGGTGCAGCGCCTGCTGGAGCAGGCCGCACTGCAATGTTCGCGCGTGCTGCGCCAGCCCGCGCCAGCCGCGCTGCTGAACAACTTTGGCGCCGACGGGCTGGAGTTCACCCTGAGCTACTGGCTGGGCGACCCTGAAAACGGCGGCCTGGGCGGCGTGCGCTCGCAAGTGAACCTGGCCATTCTGGATGCCCTGCGCGGCGCGGGCGTGGACATTCCCTACCCGCAGCGGGTGCTGCACATCAACCCTCCCGAAAGCGCCAGCGCTGCCGTTGCTGGCGCAGTCACTCCCAAATAAACCTCCCGGAAGCCCCCCGGAGCTGTCCCGCAGACCATTTGTGAAAGTGGGCGGGGCAAGGCGCAGGCAGCACCTGATTAGCTCCTCTTTCCATAGCGTTATGTCCTAGTGAAGATTGGAGAACCGACATTTCAGACCCTTTAAATTCGCTCCTAATTTTTAATGCTTTCCTGCCCCCTGCCCTTCTACAGAAAAAAGCCAGGCGTGAAAGCAAGCGAGCCAGCCTGTTCATCCAATCTGCTCTGCTTGATGAAAACCTTGCGCCCACGCAGGCAGGCAAGGAATATGGGCCGCCCGCCACGCAGCGATCGCAAAGCGAAAGCGGTGAATCCGCTGCCAATCACGAGTGCCAGCAGACGGCTGGGTTTCTGAAAACCTTGCACGAAAAAAGCGCGCCGGTGAAAACAGCCCGTGAACGAACACAAGCAACGAACACAGTGCAAGTGAACGCAACGCAAGAGGGGTCATAACGAAAAAAGCTGCGGCGAAACAGCCCTTTGTTTTGACCGGCAGGCAGGCGCAAGAAGCGTTTATTCGCCCACTGGCACGGGCGCGCGCAGGGCGAGCAAGGCCCACTGCCCCTCCAGCAGGCGGCGCAGGCGGCGCGGCTCGGGCAGGGTGATGAGTTCGGCGCGCTCCGGGGCGCTTTCGGCGGCGCTTGCCGGGGTGTTTGCAAGGCGGGCCGTTCCGCTTGTGTTTTCGGCTGCGTTGTCGGCGGCCAGCAGGCGCGGCGTGCCGCGCTCAGGGCGCGGCGCTTGCAGGCTCCAGCCGCTTTCATCGCTTTGCTGGCGCAGCTTCCATTGCCGCCATTGCCTGTCGGCAGGCAGGGCTTGCGTCCAGCGGGCGGGCAGCTCCAGGGCCTGGCCCTGCGCGCCCATTTGCATCTGGCTTGCTCCATCTTCCACGGCTACGGCTGCGCGTTCGGGCACGAGCACGTGGCCTGCCAAGGTCAGCGGCGCATCAGCCGCCGGGGCCAGCAGCAGCACGCGATGGCCGTGGGCCAGCTCGCGCAGGGCGGCCATTTGGCCGTGTGCGAGCAGCCACAGGGCGATGGCCTGGTATTTCCGCTCAGCGGGGCTTTGCTCCTGCGCGGCTGCATGGCCTTGCTGGCCTTGCTGGCCCTGCTGCTCCAGCCAGTCCAAGTCTTCGTCTTCCGGCTCCGGCTGGCCTTGCGGGCCGCCCATGTTGCGCGAGACGGCTTCCACCTTGTCGAGCGTGCCGCGCGCGCGGCCCTTGGGCATGTTGCGCAGGCTCACGCGTTTGTGAATGCCTGTTTTTTCTTGCGAGGCTTGCTGCCCGGCCACTTGCTGGGCTTGCGCGGCTTCGCGGCCTTTGGCTTGCGTGGCCGAGCCTGCCTGCGTGGCCGCCTGGGCGGCGGCCTTGGCCTTGCCTTCTTGCGCGGCCTGCTTGGCCTGGGCGCTTTGCACGCTGGACGCTTGCGTGGCGGTTTGCGCCGCGCTTTGGCGCGTGGCGCTGGTTTGCGTGGCCGCCTGCGCGGCGGTTTGCTGTGTGGCTGCGCCCATGCGGGCGGCCACATTGGCGTTTTTGGCTTGCAGGCCCGCCGTGAGGGCTGCTATGGCGCTTTGGCGCGTGGCGTTGAGCAAGGCCATGTCTGCCGCGCTGGCCTGGCCCTTGCCCGCCAGCAGGGCCAGCGCCAGGGCTTGCGCCAGCAGCTGGCGCTGCGCCTGCTGCACGGCCAAAGGCTGGGCCATGCCTGCGGCGGCCATCAGCAAAGCGCCCATGCGGGCCGCCTGCTGCTGGTGCGCGGCCAGCGTGCGGGTGATGGCCGCCAAGGCGGCGGGCGTGAGGCGCTGGGCCTGAAGGGCGGCTTGCGTGGCCGTTTGGGGCGTGGGCGTTTGCCCGGCAGCAGCGCGCGCTTCCTGCTGGCGCACGCTGGCCGCTTGTGTGCTGGCAGCCTGCGCTTCGGCCCGCGTGGCGGCTTGGGTTGTTGCCGCTTGCGTGGCAGCCTGCTGGGCCTGAACGGCGTGTTGCGGCTCAGGGCGCGGCTGGGGCTGAGGAGGCTGGGGTTGAACCTGCGGGCGATACGGCGGCTCGCTATCGCGCTTGGGTTCAAAGCTGGGGATGAACGTGGGCAGCAGCGCCGAGAAAGCGGGCAGGCCCATGTTCAGCAGGGAGGTGGAGAGGCCACCTAAAGAGGTGGTGTAGGGGGTGCCGCTAGTTTGGGCTGCGGCGAAGCCGCCGCCAAAAGCGCCGCCGTCGAAGGCATCCATGGTATGCCCAGCGTTGCCATTCCCATTGGGAATATTTGAATGAGCACAACCCAGAGAAGCCACGTCACGATCATTATTTAGAGACGCCCCAGAATGATCTACGTTGTGATTTTGCGTGCCTTCATCACTCACACCCTGCCGATTAGCTGGCGGGGGTACACCTGGGAGAGATTCTTGCGCTGAATCTCTCCCAGCCACATTTGAGTCTGCGGGGTTGCGAGGTTGTGCAGGAAACTGTTGCATCCCATTTATTGAAGGATAACCGTTCCCGCTGCCAATACGATAACTCGATCCCCCCACCGATCACCTCGCACAATATATATTCAACAATCAAAACCGATGCTGAATACCTACGCCATAATTATTATTATTTTCCATCCGCAGATAATCGGCATAAATAAAAGTGCGTTTCGATAACGCATATTTAGCTTCCACTACTCCCTCAGTATATTTTTTAATTTTTTGAACCACATTCTGTTGATGAATTTCACTTTTATGCTGGCGCTGTAATTCAACTGCCAGTGTAACATTATTGAATTTAACGGAACCACCGACACTAAAACCAGTCAACTTCATTTCTGTATCTGCTCCAAAGGATTGCCCCACCAGATTACGGATACCATAGTATCCGGCCGACAGTGCGAACATGCCGAAATCATACTTGGCACCTAGCGCATAATTTGCCTTAGCATCTTGAATCTTATTATAAGCAACACCTGCGGCGATTGGGCCATTTTCATAAACCACATTCAGGTCATATTTAGCTTTATTATCATTGTCGCCTTTGGCAACAAAAGCGACTTCAGCACTAAGCCCAGCAAACACTGGTGTTTTATAGCTGAATTGACTACTAGAACGCGCCCAACGCCCTACAGCGGAATACCGATTAAAAGATGGGGAATAAACTGCATCTCCCACAATACTCCATGCCAGCATAGCATTATAGCTAGGCGTTTCGGAACGCCCCATCTTAAATTGACCAAAACCACCTTCAAGCCACAAATTGGCAGCGCGACCATAGGTTTCGTTTTCATTGCCTAAGAACCCGCTGGGAGAAGCCGTTGCGCCATTTTTCATATTAACGTATTGCTCCAGCCTGAAGCCAGTCTTCAGACCGCCGCCCAAATCTTCAATGCCACGAAAACCAATATAACTGGTGGTGTGATTGACCATATCTCCGCTAATCATCCCTGTTTTCTGACCGATCATTTTTCCAATCCCCACGTCCGCCACGCCGTAAAGCGTGACCGAAGATTGGGCGAATGCAGCGCCGGAAACAAGCGTCAAAGCGGCCAGGGCCAGCAGATTCTTTTTCATTTGAATTGCCTTTCAAATCAAGAATGATGAAAACCCCTTTGCAGGGCGCGAAAAGAGTGTGCATTAAATCACAGCTGCAACCATCTGCCAATAGGTCATTCCCGCAAAAACACGAATGTTGCAATTTGCCCGCAGCCGCGCGCCCTTCCTGGCCGCAGCCCTGCTTCAGGCAAGCGCGCGGCGCGCGGCGGGTACTGCACTTTTTCAACTGCGCCCGCTTGCGCGGCTTTTTGCTTTCAGGCGTTTGGCGGCATGCCGAAAGCGCCGGGAAAGGCGCAGAGCGAAGCGCCTCGCGCCGTCCGCAAAGAGCCATCCGGCAACGCACGCAAAACGGATGGGCATAAAAAAGCCGGCTTCGCAGCCGGCTTTTTTGCGTGGAGCGGCGGGCAGGAGCCTGCTTCAGAGCGCCACGGCTTTTTCAATGACCACATCGGCGCGGGGCACGTTTTCGTGAAAGCCTTTGTTGCCGGTGGGCACGGCCTTGATGGCATCTACCACGTTTTGGCCGGAGATGACTTTGCCGAAGACGGCGTAGCCCCAGCCTTGCGGCGTGGGGGCGGTGTGGTTGAGAAAACCGTTGTCGGCCACGTTGATGAAGAACTGCGCAGTGGCCGAGTGCGGGTCGCCCGTGCGGGCCATGGCGATGGTGTAGGCGTTGTTTTTCAGGCCGTTGGCCGCTTCGTTCTGGATGGGGGCGGCGGTGGGCTTTTGTTTCATGCCAGGCTCGAAGCCGCCGCCCTGGATCATGAAGCCGTCTATCACGCGGTGGAAGATGGTGTTGTCGTAATGGCCTTTTTTCACGTATTCGAGAAAGTTGGCGACGGTTTGCGGTGCGCTGGCGGCGTCCAGCTCGAGGGTGATGACGCCGTGGTCTTTGATGTGCAGTTCGACTTTGGGGTTGCTCATGTGGTTTCTCCTTGGGGTTGCTTTACATCACGCGGGCTGATTCGATGACGATTTGCTTTTGCGGCACGTCCGTGGGAAAGGGGCCGCCTGCGCCGGTGGGGGCGTTGTGGATTTTTTCGACGGTGTCCATGCCTTCGATGACTTTGCCGAAGACGGTGTAGCCGAACAGGTTGAGGTTGTGCGTGAGCTGCTGGCGCGGGATGTTGGTGTAGGTTTTGCCGTGGATGGTGATTTCCTTGACAGGATCGCCTTCAGGGATGACGACGGGGTCCAGCCGCGTGTTGTCGGCGGTGTTGATGAAAAACTGCGCGGTGGCCGAGTGCGGGTCGCCCGTGCGGGCCATGGCCACCATGCCGACGGTGTTGTGCAGGCCCTTGGCGGCGGATTCGCGCCCTTCGTGCTTGACGGAGGGGCGGGTGGGTTTTTGCCGGTAGTCCTTGTCAAAGCCGCCGCCTTGCACCATGAAGCCTTTGATGACGCGGTGAAAGACGGTGCCGTCGTAGAACTTGTCGTTCACGTATTGCAGAAAGTTTTCAACGGTTTTGGGGGCTTTGTCGGGGTATAGCTCGATGACGAAGCTGCCTTCGCTGGTGACGAATTGCACGCGCGGGGCGGCATCGGCCGCGTGGGCGGGCAGCGCAAGCGTGGCAGCC
>ERZ773035.1117-NODE-1117-length-20058-cov-8.984752_pt1 | contig 20058 bp, 20 predicted proteins | sample MGYA00511487_ERZ773035 | MGnify/ENA primary metagenome ERZ773035 (study PRJEB29015, sample SAMEA2737985) | human oral metagenome | biome: human oral; feature: human-associated habitat; material: dental | place: China | collected 2024 ...
TAAAAGGAGGAATCTGTTCGATGGCACAAGTCACTTACTACGGCACGGGTCGCCGTAAGACTTCGGTCGCACGCGTTCGCCTCGTTCCGGGCGATGGTAAGATTACGATTAACGGTCGCGAAATGGCAGAGTACTTTGGTCTCAAGACCCTTGAGCTGATTGTTTGTCAGCCGCTCAACCTGACGGAAACGGTCGATAAATACGATGTAATTGCCAATGTATCCGGCGGTGGTGCATCCGGTCAGGCCGGTGCAATTCGTCACGGCATTACGCGTGCACTCATCGAGATGGATGCAGAGTTGCGTCCTGCACTCAAGAAGGCTGGCTTCGTTACTCGCGATCCGCGGGAGAAAGAGCGACGCAAGTACGGCCTCAAGAAGGCACGTAAGGCGTCTCAGTTCTCGAAGCGCTAACCCGCAATTTATGCAATGTAAAAATCCCTCCATCATACGAGGAGGGATTTTTTATTTGACATTTTTAGTTTTTTAACATATTATATTAACAGAATAACTATGTTTTACTGAAAGAGGATGAACCTATGAAGATTTCCGCAAAAGGTCGCTATGGCATTGCTGCAATGGTGTTTCTGGCACGCAACTATGACGCGTCCACCCCGATTACAATCATCAGTATATCGGAACATCTCGGCATCTCCAAGATCTATCTTGAGCAGGTTTTCTCGCTGCTCAAACGCAGCAAGTTGGTCAACTCGATCAAAGGTTCCCAAGGCGGTTATCAGCTCGCCCATCATCCGCGTCAGATCACTGCCTATGATATCCTCTCGTCCATCGAGATCTCCCTCATCGAAAAAACCGGCTCTGCCTCCGAAAAGATGGACTCACTGAACCATATTCTTACCCATGAGGTCTTTGATGTATTGGACAAAAGTATCTTCGATACATTGAATTCTATTACATTGGAGGATCTAATGTCTGCATTAAATCACGAGGAAAGCGATGAAAATTTTATGTACTTTATTTGATCTCCTTTAAGAGAAGATGCTCATGCAGACAAAAAGAAGAAATCCGATGCAACCTCCGACGAGTGAACCGTTGACGCGAATCCAGAGAAGATCCTGCTCGACTTTGTCGTAGATTAAATGATTGAGTTCCTCATCTGTAAGGCGCGATAATACATTCCCGACAACAACACCGACAAGCGTCTGGGCATGAAGCGCCGAGCGCGCCAAGAGATCATAGAGCACCTTAGTAATGATCTTTTGCAGTTCCGGGCGCTCCTCCACAAGCGTGAGCATATGTTGGTATTCAACGTGGAGTATGGTCTGCAGATGCGTGTAAAACGCAGGCATATGCTCCGCAATCGGATCGATTTCCCGCTTCAGATCCATTTGGAAATGTTTCCGTAGCCCTTGAAAGAGCCGAGCGAGCGTTTCATCAAGGGGAAGTTCGTTGGCGAGTCGCTCCTGCAATTTGCGAACAACTTGTAGCAATTCTGCATCCTGACGGAGATCTGACAGACAGTCATGCAGAAGTATGATGGCATTTTCTTGAAGTGGAGAGTGCTCTCTGCCGAGTTCGTTCAATAGGTGACAAGTATGCCTCTGAATCAGTTTTGCCCCCTCATCCAGATTGACTGTATTGGTCACCTCGAGCAGACGCGATAAGAAGCCATCTCCGATTTTCTCACGTTCCAGATCTGCTAAGGTATCTCGAATAGACTGCCGCGTCTCCTCCGTAGACACCTCCTGTGCAAGGAGCGTGGCTACGCGAGAGAGTATTTTCTGATCCCAGGCATTGGCTCTGGACAGCACATCAAAACGATACATAAGCTCCGCCGGGTCTTCGCGCAGGAGTATATTCTTGAGTCGTGCCGACAGATAAGCAATTGCTTTTTTGTTTTTTTTTCGCAGAAATGTCGCGCGGATAAAATGAAGAACCGTGCCTGTCAGCTGCTCCTCGGTTTCTTTCTTGTGCAGAAATGCCTCCATCATCGGAATTAAATGGATCTTCTCGATGTGGCGGAAAATTTTTCGCCGCGAGAAAAACTCCTTTTGTACCATGACAACAATTGCGTGGATGAAACTGTCCCGCCGATGCGGCAATATTGCCGTATGATAGGGAAATCCGAGGGGCTTCCGAAAGAGTGCCGTAACTGCAAACCAGTCGGCAACACCGCCAACCAGAGCCGCCTCACTGACCATGAGCATCCCATCCGTCCATAGCGCCGGGAAATGCAGATGCAGATAGAGAGAGATGAGAAAGAGAAAGAGCGAAATCAAGAGGGCCGTATCCGCCTTGTTCCATGTTCGGATCATACCCCCCACATCCTTTCCGCAAAGGTCACAATAAGTGACAGTGCCATGCCGACAAAGGCGCCGACGATTGCACCGTTCACGCGGATCATCTGCAAATCGGTGCGTACTTTGCCCTCAATAAAGAGAATGAGCTCATCATCTGTTTTTTGATTCAAATAGTCACGGATAAAATCGGCAATCATACCATGATGTTTGTCCACCTCGCCGGCAACCAGTTCTTTGATCCAGCGATCAACGCGATTCTGCCAGCTTTCCGAATGCACGAACAGATCTATTTTTTCATTCAGCAATTCCCTCACATAGGGAATCCAAAAGGGATGATTTCCCTTCATGCGATGTTCAATGAAGTCTGCCAATATACGTTCGATCTCAATGTGCTCAATAACATGCATTTTATACCGATAAAGAGCCTCATGTAGATTTGGATCCGTGCGCAGTGATGTGATAAAAGAGACAAGCGCCTGAACCCCATCCCTATGTTGCCGATCATCCCCGTCCGTTACAGAACGCAGGATCTCCTCCAAACGTTCCGTCAACCACGCAGCAATCATTTCATCATCAAAAAAAGAGAGGACAAAGGCGCGTATCATTCCATCGCCCTCATATTCCGTTCGGATGGACGCTATATTTTCACGGAGCATATCCTGAAAGATTTGTGTCCGAACGAGCTGCATCCCCATACGAATCAACATATTGAAAATACGGTCCGCATGGGGTTCTTCTGTCAACACATTCAGAAGCTCGACAAAGCTCTCCTCCAAGGGGAGTGCATGGAGCGCCTGAATCACGTAGGGCGTCAATTCCTTTGAAATATGACGGCTGTCCACATCGGAAGCAACATGACGAAGGATGTCCACTGCGGCATCGATGAGGCGTTCCCGCCCGCCGCGATGCTGTAGATACTCTACGACAAGCGCACCGATCTGTTCCCGCTCGATGACATCCATGATATTTTTTTTACTGAGCAGATCATCAGAGGAAAAGAGGACGAGCGATTCCATGATGCGCGCACGGTTCCGACGCAGAATATCCGTCCGATGAGATATGCCGAGAGGCCGCCCAAAGATCGCCTTTACCGCAAACCAGTCTGCAAGACCGCCAATTGTTGCTGCCAGGAATCCGTGATGAACGGTAGTAAGGAGGAGAGAGCTCCCCTGCCCTGCCGTCCCAATTGTGCCAAGCACACTGATGGCAAGCGCAAGATTTGCCTGATTTTCCTTCTGCAATCGGATCGCCTCACAGTGTTTCCACGAGTCTCTTCAGATATTTCTTGAAATCAGCACCAAGATCGGAACGACGTAGCGCAAATTCAACCGTCGCCTCTAAGAAGCCCAGCTTGTCCCCAAGATCGTAGCGCTGTCCCTCAAAGTCATAGGCATAGACTGCCTCCCGCTGCGCCAGTACCTTGAGCGCATCCGTAAGCTGGATCTCACCGCCCTTGCCCGGCTTTGTTTCAGACAAAATGGTAAAGATCTCGGGGCTGATAATATAGCGTCCAAGCACTGCCATACGGCTGGGTGCCTCCTCAAGTGACGGTTTCTCCACCATATCGGAGACACGCATCAGACGTGCATTATCTGTCACATTGCCCGCCACAATGCCATACGATGATATCTGCTCATCCGATACCACCTGACAGCCGAGAACAGATCCACCATTCTCCTCGTATACGTCAATCAACTGACGAAGGGCAGACTTCTTCGGATGATAGACAACATCATCGCCAAGGAGCACGGCAAACGCATCGTTTCCGACAAAGCTACGTGCACAAAGTATTGCATCGCCGAGCCCACGCATATATTTCTGTCGTACATAGTGCACATTGACATCGGTGGTCTCCCGTACGAGATCCAAGAGTTCTGTCTTTCCCTTCCGTTCGAGTTCATGCTCCAGTGCCGGCGCCGAATCGAAGTGATCCTCAATGGCACGCTTTCCATGACCGCTGATGATCAGAATATCTTCAATACCGCTTGCAAGAGCCTCTTCCACAATGTATTGTATGGTCGGCTTATCTACAATGGGTAGCATCTCCTTCGGTGTTGCCTTGGTTGCGGGGAGAAATCGTGTACCATATCCTGCCGCGGGAATAACCGCTTTACGAATGCGCTTCTCTTTCATCTTGTGCACGCTCCATCCATTCCATTATGCAAATAGAGCGCAAGACTGTGCCTCGCGCTTTTCTGATTTTTTTCGCTCAGCGCTCCAAAATCTCAAGGATCGCCGCACCAATCTCCGATGTCTTTGCATAACCACCAAGATCCGGCGTCAGGATTCGCCGCTCCACAAGGAGTGTTTCAATCGCCGACAGCACACGCCCTGCCCACACCTGTTCGCCGAGAAATTCAAGCATCTGACTGATGGACCAGATGGACGCAAGTGGATTTGCAAGCCCCTGCCCCGCAATGTCCGGTGCACTCCCATGAATCGGCTCAAACATCGATGGATACGTTCGCTCAGGATTGAGATTCGCACCTGCCGCAAGCCCCATGCCGCCAGCAATCGCAGCACCGAGATCTGTCAGTATATCGCCGAACAAGTTACTCGTCACAACGATCTCAAAGCGCCCCGGATCCTTTACAAAAAACATACTTGCGGCATCGACGAGGAGGCTGTGCGTCTCCACGTCCGGGTATTCCCTGCCAATCTCTGCAAAGATTTCATCCCAGAACACCATCGAGTAACGCAGTGCATTCCCTTTGGAGATCGAAGTAAGAGAGCGTTTTTCACGACGTGCGAGCTCATACGCATAGCGTATGACACGCTCACATCCATGCCGTGAGAACACACCCGTCTGGAGTGCCATCTCGCGCTCTGTCCCTGGATAGAGGTGTGCACCGACATTTGCGTACTCACCCTCACTGTTTTCACGCACGACAATCATATTGATGTCCTCAGGCAAAACATTCGCGAGAGGACATGGCGCACCTTTCAGCAGACGTACGGGACGAAGATTGATGTACTCGTCACAACCGCGTCGAATCTGAAGCAGAAGTCCGCCAAGAGAAATGTGATCCGGAACCCCCGGATAACCGACAGCTCCGAGATAGATAGCATCAAACTTTTTCAGTGTGTCCAGCCCATCTGCCGGCATCATTTCACCGGTTTTCAGATAGTATTCGCAGCCCCACGGAAAATCCTCAAACGTAACGGAAAAACCGCCGTCTATTTCAGCAATTCCGGCAAAAACCTTTTTCCCTTCCGCAATCACTTCGGGACCAATTCCATCCCCTGCAATCACCGCAATGTTAAAATGCTTCATAACGTTCTCCCATCCGAATCCCATCAAAATGATTCTGCTATCGTCTTGATGAGCAGCGCTTCCTGCTGACGTGGGAGACCACTGCGATGCAGAGCTCGACCAAAACCGATGAGGAAGTCAATCTTCTGCAGATGTGTCAGGGTTGTATTCTCACGCAGCACTTTCGTAATTGCACGCATCCCTGCAACGCTTGGATCACGCTGAAGCTGAATCTCCATGGCAAGCTGACCGGCAAGGATATGACGGCGCACCTCATCCGAAATGCTGGCAAGATCATCCTCGTTCTGTATTACCTGTTGCGGGTACAATGCCGGAACGCCCTCCGGGCGCACCGAATGTTCCACTGCCGGTGTCACATCTTTGACCGGTGCCGCAAAATATCCTTGTATGGATGTACTGTCAAGAACAGCACTATTCTCTGCAGAAGGCGTCAGAGAAAACTCTTTCTGTGGAAGCTGTGGATAACGCGAACGCGAGGGGCGCTGTTCCACACTTGTGATCGCTGCTGTAGAGACGGATGACGCAGGCGACATCATCGTGGAAGAGTCCTGCGCCATTCTCTCTGCCTGTTGCATGATATCCGCAGATGGCACAGATGGCATACTCGATGTTACTGTATTTGGGGGAACTTCTTGCGGTACGTATCCATGCTGCGCAGAGCCTGAAATCTGCGCGCCGGTATGGGGCGAAGCAGACGGTGTATACATTTGCCCTGATATGGCTGACGGCTGCTCAGGCGTATGCCGCTCTGAAGCGGAAGAAGGTGTATACATTCCATGCGATACAGCAGATTCCTGTGCAGAATCTGAGCGCCCTGCGGAAGATATTGCATTTGAAACGGACGGCGTAAAGATATCTGCCGCCCCTCCATCCACATAATTTTCTGTCCCCGTGGGAGGAGTCGGTTTCTTGGGTTTTGGCGGCGGTACAGGACGATTCATATTCACGTCCCCGACAAGTTCACGTGGGGGACGCCCCTCTTTTGCTGCGAGCTTTTCCTCACGCCGGATATCCTCAGCTGTTATAATGACAGGCTTCGGCTTTTGTGCAGAAAGATTGAACGAGGGTTCATTATTGCGTGCGGCAAGTCGCGCGTCAACACTCTCCCAACGGAGATGTGCCGGCTGCCCCGCCTTTACAGTCGCCGTCTCCGACACATGTGCAACGGAGGATTTCTTCTTTTGTCCCGAAATCGACGCCTCATACGGATCCCCTAAGGCGGCTTCTTCTACTGCCGGATTCTTGGCAGGATCCGTCACCAAACGGTTAGCATGGAACAAGTCTTGTGAATCTACCGTTCCCGGCGTAGCGGCATATGTCGTACCCGAGGAAAGGGTAACAAGCACCGCTGCAGTGAGCATTGTTTTCCTAGATGACATTTTCATTTATATTTCTCCTTTAATTCTCTATCGTTTATGAAAACAACTGCTCACATCAATGCGTGCAGTGTACGTGCTCCCGCAAGAAATGTGGAAACCGAGGAAGCACGCAGATCTGGATTATCGATGAGTTCCAATCCATAGCGCTGTCCGTTCTCCCCACGGAAAAAGAGGACTGCCATTTGACGGTCTGCTGTTGCAGTAGCATCCGGCGTGCCGTCGCCGTCCTCATCAATCTCAACCTCCTTGGCAGTGGTGGCAAAGATTGCCTTGTTGCTTTCGGTCAGGTTGACAAGCATGATTCCTTCATATCCATTACTGCCCATAATTCGTGACAGAAGAGTGGCTGCTTCCTCAGGATCTATCCGGTTGAGATTTGGTAGAGCATCTTCGGGAAATGCGTTGACGAGAACGACCCATGCGTTTTTAATATAATATTCCTCATTATCAAAGATCAGAATCTCGCCCTCCCGATTTTCAAACAGCGTACTTGCAGGAATAACCCCGACAGGAGGTCTTGGGCACATAATCTGATAGCCGTACGTCTCACTCTTATAGGAGTAGGACAGTTCGGATGTGGATTGCCCCATATCCGTCTGCACCGTCTCCACATCTACTTTCTCTGCGGAAAATGCCTGTGATGTACCGGACAAAAACGCTACAACAGAAATGGCAATCGCTATTTTTCGATAACTCTTTATCATATGACTCCCCTTATTATATCGCAGATCATGGCAAATGCTTTATGCACAGCCGCCTGTTTATTTTCAAATCTTGTTCCGTGAAAATTATTCTTTTGGACAACCGTATGTGTCTGATCGGCTACCGCAATATAGACCAACCCGACGGGCTTTTCTGTCGAACCGCCATCAGGACCTGCAATCCCCGTAATTCCCACACCGATATCGGCATGTATGAGTTTGCGCACACTCTGCGCCATCTCCCGCGCAGTCTCCTCCGAAACGGCGCCGTAAACGGCAAGCGTCTCCTCAGAAACATGGAGCACACGTGCCTTCACATCATTGGAATAGGACACCACACTCCCCATGACGTAGGAGGAACTACCAGACACGTCCGTGAGCATACTCGTGAGAAGTCCGCCGGTACAAGATTCCGCACAGGCAATCGTAAGTCCTGCTGCACGCAGTTCCTTCCCCGTCCGCTCAGCCGGTATTTCATCTGTAAAGTCCATCAATGCACCCTCTCACCCACGATATCATAGGTAAAGCCCTGTAGGAAACGCACACGCACGATATCACCGACACAACTTTTTGTATCTCCCTCGACGTAGATCTGTCCGTCCACCTCCGGTGCCTCCCGATAGGAACGTCCCACCGCAATCGCCTGTTGCTCTGTATCACGCCCCTCAATTAGGACATCCATTTCAAGTCCTTCCAGTCCGATATTGATCTCCTCCGAGATCTTGCTCTGGAGGCTCATCAGATCGTGATAGCGCTCCTGAATGATCTTCTCGGGAACCTTATGCGCCATACTTGCCGCAGGTGTATCTTCCTCCTCGGAGTAGGTAAAGATTCCGACTTTGTCGAACCGTTGAGCCTCCACAAAGGAGCGAAGCGCTTGATAGTGTGTGTCCGTCTCTCCCGGAAAACCCACAATAAAGGTTGAACGAATCGCTACACCCGGAATGCGGTCACGCAGCTTTTTGATCAGCTTCTCTACCCCTTCACGCGTATCCGGGCGATTCATCGACCGCAGGACAGCATTGTGTGCGTGCTGAAGAGGAAGATCGACATATTTCACAATCTTGGGTTCGGTTGCGAACACCTCGATGAGTTCATCTGTGAAGTATTTTGGATAGCTGTATAGCACACGGATCCACACAATCTTCTCAATTTTCGCCAACTCCAACAGAAGCGATGGAAGCATGGGCTTCTTGTAGCGATCCAGACCATAGTTCGCACTGTCCTGTGCGATGAGAACGAGTTCCCGTACGCCATTTTCTGCAAGGTCATGAGCCTCCGCAACAATATCTTCCATATCCCTGCTGCGGAAACTGCCGCGGATAAGTGGAATCGCACAGAACGCACAGTGATGATCACACCCTTCCGCAATCTTGACATAGGCTGTATAATTCGGTGTTGTGCGTAGGCGCGGCGTCTTGGCATCATAGATGGTCTCATCCTTCCCGGAGATCAAGAGCCGCCGCCCTTTCAGTGTCTCCTGAACAACCTCCATGATACGGCTCCATGCTCCTGTCCCGATAATGGCATTGGCTTCCGGAATTTCATCAAGGAGCTGTTGCCCGTAACGTTGCCCGAGGCAGCCCGCCACAATGAGACTGCGGCAGCGACCAACTTCCTTATAATCTGCCATTCCAAGCACCGTAGTGATGGACTCTTCTTTTGCAGATTGAATAAATGCACAGGTATTGACGATCAGGATATCCGCCTCCGCCGGCTCATTGGTGATCTCAATGCCATGCTCCCGCATAATACCGAGCATGACCTCTGTATCGACGAGATTCTTTGCACACCCGAGACTGATAAAACCTGCTTTCACTGATAAAACTCTCCTCTGGCTTTCGTTATTCTTCGTTGAACCGCACCTCTTTGATCCAGCGATCTAGGAGAATCTCCTTTTCCTCCTTACTGAAATACGGTCTGTTTCTAAAAATATTGATATTTTTCCCCGCAAACATCTGATAGGAAAGCGTCATTGGATTCGTTGTCAGCAAGTAGAAACGATGCTGTGCAAGTGCAAACTGCGCCTCATCTGAAAGCAGCCAATCCGAAAACACCTCTGCCGTATGCGCATCTCGTTCCGACGAGCGAAATGCTATGCCCGTGCCGTAAATAACAGCAGATGTACCATCCACAGGATAGAGAATGCGAATGGGATATTCGTCATGCACATAGCGCAGGGTCTCACTCAGAACCGCCACCGAAAGATCCACCTCGCCCATGCCTGCCTGTCGCACAGGCGTATGCAGGTATTTGGAGTACTGCATGATCTTCGGCTGTATCCTGCGCCAAATCTCAAAGGCACGCTGATCCCCATACTCGGCAATCATGCTGTAGAGCAGATTCGACGAGGCATCCGCCGCCATAAAATCCGTTGTCCCAATGCGGATGTCCCTCTGCTGAGCGAGCTGCTGCCAAGAGTTTGGCAGATCGAGATGTGTCCTGAGATAATCCTGATTCACCGCAAAGACCACGGGATCATACCATACACCCGTCCAGTAGCGGTTTGGATGACGGAACGAATCTGCAACCTGATCGCCCTTTTCCGAAATATATGGCATAAGATAACCGGCTGCAGACGCTCGATCCAGCGTTTCGCGATCTGCCAGAATAAGTGACGCCTTGCCGTCATCATCCCCCAGAGCTTGTTCATGCAGGCGTATTAAAATCTGTTCGGACGATAGATGAACGAAATTGACACGGACATTATACTCTTTTTCATACTCCTCGGACAGCACTGCCGCAACCTCTGTCGGAAATGATGTATAGGCTGTAATTTCCTGCATGGGATGGCGTTGCACACCGCGCGTCCCCGATGACAGATATGCAGAACCTGCGGCAATCATGGTCACGAGGATGACGGCAATCATGATAAACAGCATATACCGCTTCATGAAGATCCTCTTTCACTTAGAAACATAAACTTTTCTACATTATAAACAATTCCCTCAAAATCTACAAGCCATTTTATCTATGGCAACAGCAAATCAGACTTGGTCAATAAAAAAGGCGCCTTTACAAAGTTAAAAGCACCTTTCCAAATTCACTTATTTTCCAACGAGCAACTTTGTCTGTTCCACAATATGCTCTGCAGTGAGCCCAAACTGCTTCATCAGTTCCGCTGCAGGACCCGAATGACCGAACTCATCACGAATGCCGATACGGTGCACAAGCGTCGGATATTTTTCTGCAAGAACAGCGGCGACAGCCTCTCCCAGTCCGCCAAGGATATTGTGCTCCTCAACTGTCACGATCTTTCCACATTCCTGCGCTGTGCGAATGACAAGTTCCTCGTCCAATGGTTTAATTGTTGCCATATTGATCACACGCGCATGAATTCCCTCGGCTACGAGACGTTTTCCCGCCTCGATCGCCTCGGGAACGAGAATGCCCGTTGCAATGATCGCTACATCCTTACCTTCTTGAAGGACCTCCCCCTTACCTACCTTAAAGGTGAAGGACTCATCATGGTAGACCGGCGTTGCTGCACGACTAAAGCGAATGTAAACCGGTCCCTCCATCTCATACGCAGCATGCACCATCTTACACGCCTCAACGTCATCCGATGGGCACATAACCGTCATGCCTGGAATTGTACGCATGAGACCGAAGTCCTCACAACACTGATGGGATGCACCATCCTCTCCGACGGAAACTCCTCCGTGGGTTGCACAAATCTTGACATTCAGATGCGGGTAGCCGATGGTATTGCGCACCTGCTCATAGGCACGTCCCGCCGCAAACATGGCAAAGGTTGACACAAATGGAACAAGTCCCATCGTCGAGAGTCCCGCGCCAACGCAGACCATATCACACTCTGCGATGCCGCAGTTGAAGTGGCGATCCGGAAATGCCTTCTTGAAGGTTCCGCTCTTCGTAGCACCTGCAAGATCAGCATCCAAAACGACAACATTTTCGTGCACTTTTCCAAGTTCCACAAGTGCGTTTCCATAACTGTCACGTGTTGCAATTTTCTTTAAGTCTGCCATGCTCACGCCTCCTCAATCGCCTTGCGAATCGCAGCAAGTTCCTCAAGTCCCTGCGCTAGTTCGTCATCATTGGGTGCCTTGCCATGCCAGCTGGCCTTGTTCTCCATGAAGGAGATATCCTTGCCCTTCACCGTTTTCATCAAAATCGCTGTCGGCTTGCCCGTCCCTTTATTCGCATGGAACATATTGAATGCTTCCTCAAGCGCATTGTAGTCGTGCCCATCAATCCAGATGACCGCACAACCAAATGCTGCGAACTTTTCATCAATCGGTGCTGTATTCATGACGTCTGCCGTCGCTCCGTCGATCTGGAGTCCGTTCACATCAACCGCAACGCATAGATTGTCCAGCTTATAATGAGAGGAGAACATGAGTGCCTCCCAGACCTGTCCCTCAGCAAGTTCGCCGTCACCAAGGAGTGTATAGACATTGATGTCCTTCCCCAGATACTTTGTGCCCTTTGCCATTCCTGCCGCTGTCGAGATTCCCTGCCCAAGCGAGCCCGTAGACATATCAACACCCGGCGTGAGGTTCATGTTCGGATGCCCCTGCAGACGCGAATCGATATGACGGAGTGTCAGGAGTTCCTCCACCGGAAAAAAGCCACGATTGGCAAGCGTTGCATAGAGACCGGGTGCAACATGCCCCTTCGAGAGGACAAAACGATCTCGATTCGGATCGTGTGGGTTCTTCGGATCTACGCGAAGCTCTCGGTTGTAAAGATAGGTAAAGTACTCCGTCGATGAAAGTGAGCCACCCGGATGACCACTCTTTGCCGCGTGCGTACTGCGCAAAATCCCCTCGCGCACCTTCACCGCAAAAAGCCGGAGCTCCTTCTGTTCAGCTGCCGTCATAAAACTCCTCCTCGCCCCAATCAAATTATTATCGATACTACATTCATTTTACCTTTTTTTTCTTTTGCCTGCAATATACATAAGAATACATTTTTTCTGAAATATTTACAAATGAAAAAGTCACCCCAAGAAGGCGACTTCCTCTCTATGAAACTATCTCAGATCTCCATAATGATGGGCAGAATCATCGGGCGACGGCGTGTCTTATCGAAGAGATAACGGCTGAGCGCATCGCGTACATTCGATTTGATCGCCGACCATTCGCGCACGTTTTCATCCTCACAGCGATCAAGCGCCTGTTGAACGCGCGCACGCGCCTCCTCCATCAGAGCTTCCGACTCACGCACATAGACGAATCCGCGTGAAACAATGTCAGGTCCCGAAACCACGCGATTGTTCTGCCGATCCATCGTAACTACAATAATGAGGATACCATCCTGCGAGAGCTGACGGCGGTCACGCAAAACGATGTTGCCAACGTCACCGACACCGAGACCGTCAACCATCACCATGCCGGACTGCACGCGCCCAACGACCTGCCCCTTCTCCTTCGTGAATTCGAGAATCTGACCGTTCTCGCTGATGAAAATATTTTCCTTCGGCATGCCAAGCTCGCGCGCAAGACTCGCGTGCTGGACAAGGTGATGGTACTCACCATGAACAGGCATAAAGAACTTCGGTCGCACGAGGTTGTGCATGAGTTTGAGCTCCTCACGGCTACCGTGTCCCGAAACGTGGATGCCCTTGTCGCGCCCATAGATGACATTTGCGCCAAGCTTCATCAGGTTATCCACAGTCTTGGAAACCAGCTTCTCGTTGCCTGGGATTGGTGTCGCCGAGATGATGACAGTATCGCCCGGCACAATTGTGATCTTCCGATGATCGGACGCCGCCATGCGCGAGAGCGCGGACATCGGTTCGCCCTGACTGCCCGTCGTCACGATGACGATCTGTTCGGGACGGAAGTTGTTGACCTCATCAATGCCGATGATTGTGCCCTCCGGCGCATTCAGATAGCCAAGTTCAAGGGAGATACCGACGACATTCTCCATGCTACGACCAAGCACAGCAACGCGGCGTTTGTACTTCACTGCCGTATCGATAACCTGCTGGATGCGATGCACATTCGAGGAGAACGTTGCGACGATGATGCGCCCACGCACGTTATGAAACGACTTATCGAACGCCGCACCGACCGTACGCTCACTCGCCGTATGCCCCTCACGCTCTGCATTCGTACTGTCCGCAAGAAGGAGCAGAACCCCTTTGTTGCCGAGGTCGGAGAACCGGCGAAAGTCCGTCATCTGCCCGTCCACCGGCGTGTAGTCCAGCTTGAAGTCGCCCGTGTGGACGATCATGCCGACGGGCGTCTTGATCGAAAGCCCGACGGCATCGGGAATCGAATGGTTCACGCGGATAAAGCCGACGCTGAAGCATCCAATGTTGATGATATCCCCTGCCATCACGGAGTGCAGATTGCTCGAATCTACACCGTTTTCTTTGAGACGCCCCTCAAGGATACCGAGCGTCAGCCGCGTCCCGTAGACAGGGACGGGGATTTGCTTCATCACATAGGGCAGAGCGCCGATATGATCCTCATGCCCATGCGTCAGGACGATTGCCTTGACCTTGTCCCGATTCTCGATCAAATACGTGATATCCGGAATGACGAGATCAATGCCGAGCATATCCTCCTCCGGGAACATAAGCCCGGAGTCCACAACGAGAATCTCATCATCCACGCGGATGGCAGTCATGTTCTTTCCGATCTCGCCAAGACCGCCAAGCGGTATGACCTGTACCTTCTGCACATTTTTCCCATGATTGCCATTACGATTTAACGACAAAAAACACACCTCCATAGTATGCGGGACATCTTCACTGTATCCCTATTTCAATAAATGCTCATCCATTCGATCATGAAATCAGAATTCATCCACACGAAAATACAGCGACCGAAGGAAATCCTCCATTGTCGCCACATGGGAAAGCGCCGTTTCCGACATCATTGCTGTGAAAAAATACGACCGCACAGCAACTCGAAAACCGCAAGAAAAATGATCCGATCCATTCACTTAGGGCTATTCTACCATTCCAAGACCAACAATGCAAATAAAATTTAGCAGCACGCATAAAAAGACACCCTCCATGTGCGGAGAGTGTCCAATTGTACAATAGGGATCAGAAACGCATCGTAAGACCGACGCCGACACCGTTCTCATGCTTTCCGTGATCCGGTTTGAAATTGTGATAGTTTACATTGAGATCCAGATTTGCGATCAGGGATTTGTTGAGGCCAACCTGAGACTCGTTGAAATCCTTACCCGCAATGTAGGATGCATAGGCATTGAATCCAATGACTGGTATTGTGGGCGTACTGAGAGCCAATCCACCATAAGCATTGTCCTTGTTTGTCTGCCCCATATCCCAACGGTAACCGCCGAGCAGACGGATGTTCTGTCCGAGGACATTGTACTGCAGATAAACATCCTTCGGATTGCCATACTCATCGCGGTCATTACGACCCACGCCGATCGTAATCTCATCCGTCGCCTTATGCTCAATGTAGGCTTCTTTCGTACCGACGCCGACAGCGGTATCATGTGCACCGAGATGATTGATCGGCGCTGCCATCGCTGCCGAAGATAGAGAAAGACCGATCGCCGCAGCCAGTATTGCACATTTCTTCATCGAAACTCCTCCTTTTCTGTCATTTCCTATTATCTGTCCCTATGTTTTGACAGCTCTTAACAGTGTATTACTCTTTGATAAATCTTTAGCACTTAGCACCAAAGAGCTTAGAGTACTTCCTGCTTCTTTGTAAGGGCAGAAATGAGACCCTGCTCCTTCGTCATCAGCTCTTGCGCCGCATTCAGTTGCATTGTTGTCTGCTCATACGAGGTGCCGCCATAGGAGTTTCGACAGGAAACGCAGGTTTCCGGACGAATTGCCTCATACACGTCTTCATCGAAGAGCGCGGAAAGCTTCTGATAGTCCCCAAGTGGGAGATCCGCAAGCCAAATGCCGCGCTCAATGCAGAGTGCGACCGCCTGTCCCGAAACGCTGTGCGCCAGACGAAACGGCATTCCCTTGCGCACGAGATAGTCCGCGAGATCGGTCGCATTCGAAAAATCCGCCTCGACGGCATGGCGCATAACATCCGCACGCACCTTCATGCCGCGGATGAGCTGGGCATAGACTGCAAGGCTGAACTTCACCGTGTCGATGGCGTCAAACAGCCCCTCTTTGTCCTCCTGCAAATCCTTGTTGTAGGCAAGTGGAAGCCCCTTGACTGCAGTGAGCATCGCCATGAGATGACCGACAACGCGTCCCGTTTTTCCGCGTACAAGCTCAGAGACATCAGGATTTTTCTTCTGCGGCATCATGGACGAGCCAGTGCAGTGCGCGTCATCCAGTTCCACGAAGGAAAACTCACGAGAACACCAGAGGATGATCTCCTCCGAGAGGCGCGAGAGGTGAACCATAAGGATAGAGGCTGCCGAGAGGAATTCAAGGATGTAATCGCGGTCGCTGACTGCATCCATGCTGTTCGTATAGATGCGCTCGAAGTTCAATTTTTTCGCGACAAACGCACGATCGATCGGCAGGGTTGTGCCCGCGAGTGCGCCGGCACCAAGCGGCATGATGTCTGTCCGCGCATAGACGCCCTGAAAACGTTCAAAATCCCGCGTAAGCATGCAAAAATATGCCATAAGATGATGCGCGAAGAGGATGGGCTGAGCACGCTGCAGATGCGTGTACCCCGGCATGATAACATCCTTATTTGCGGATGCAGTCTCCACAAATGCCTGCTGTAGTTCTCTGATAGCCCCCAGCACTTCCACGACAGAATGCCGCACGAACATATGGGTGTCGAGAGCCACCTGATCGTTGCGGCTGCGCGCCGTGTGCAGCCGGCTCCCCGCATCGCCGATCGCGTCCGTGAGGCGTTTTTCGATATTCATATGAATATCTTCGAGTTCTACACTAAACGAAAATTCTCCGTGCTCGATCTGCGCGAGGATATCACGCAGTCCCTTCTCGATTGCCGCACAATCCTCTTTCGAGAGAATACCCGCCTTGGCAAGCATGGCGGCGTGCGCAAGCGAGCCTGCGATGTCCTCGCGGTACATGCGACGATCAAATCCAATGGATGCCTGAAACTCGTTGATCATCTCATCGGTCGTCTTGGAAAAGCGACCACCCCAGAGCTTTTCGCTCATTTACTCTGCCCCTCCTGCATGAGTGCGCGCACCTTGAGCGGCAGCCCGAAGAGGTTAATGAAGCCCGTCGCGTCTGCCTGATTGTATACATCGTCGTGCTCGAACGTGACAAACTCTTTGCTATAGAGAGAATACGGCGACGTTGCACCCGCAGAGATGATGTTACCCTTGTAGAGCTTGAGGCGCACCTCGCCCGTCACACTTTCCTGCGTGCTATCCACGAATGCGGCAAGCGCCTCGCGCAGCTGACAGAACCACATGCCATCATAGACAAGCTCGCCGTAGCGAATTGCAAGCCCTTCCTTGTAGTGATAGGTCGCACGATCAAGGCAGAGGTATTCGAGTTCGCGGTGTGCATAGTAGAGGATCGAGCCACCCGGATTCTCATAGACACCGCGCGACTTCATACCAACGAGACGATTCTCGCAGATATCGACGATGCCAACGCCGTTGCGTGCACCGATCTCATTGAGTTTTGTCAAAAGTTCGACCGCACCCATCTTCTCCCCGTTGACCGCAACGGGAATGCCCTGCTCGAACGAGATGGAGACGTATTCCGGTTCATCCGGCGCATCCTCCGGTGCACAGGAGATGAGGAACATGGAGTTCTTCGGTTCGTTTGCAGGATCCTCGAGATCGGACCCCTCATGGGAGAGATGCCAGATGTTTCGATCCATGCTGTACGTCTTGTTGTCCTCTGCAACCGGAATGCCATGCTGCTTCGCATATGCGATCTCAGCCGTGCGGGAGTCAAGATCCCACTCACGCCAAGGGGCGATGATCTCAAGGTTCGGTGCGAGCGCCTTTACGGTCAGCTCAAAGCGCACCTGATCGTTCCCCTTGCCTGTTGCGCCATGTGCAATCGCGTCGGCACCCTCGCGCTTGGCGATATCGACAAGTGCCTTTGCAATCACGGGACGTGCAAACGACGTACCAAGCAGATACTTTCCTTCGTAGACCGCGCCCGCCTTGAGTGTCGGCCAGACATACTCCTCGAGGAACTCCCTCGTCAGATCGACGATGTGCACCTTCGAGGCACCGGAGGCAAGTGCCTTGTCATGCACTGGATCGAGTTCCTCACCTTGCCCGATATCGGCACAGACAGCAATAACTTCACAACCATCATAATGCTCCTTCAACCACGGAATGATAACCGAGGTATCAAGGCCACCAGAATACGCAAGAACTACCTTTTTGATCTGCTTTGCCATATTTGAAACATCTCCTTAATATTATGGAAGCACTGATAAATTCAGCACCGCCATCTTGACGCATCTTTTTTGCCCGCACTTCGTCGGCAAATCCTCCACATAGCTTTGGCTATGCGTCCGGTTTGCCTCCTTGTTCGGACGAAAAAATCTACGTCAATCTGAGGGTCTATTTTATCAGCGATTCCTTAATGCAGAGAGTGTATAGAATACGAAAGTCTATCATGCAGATTGTCTGTACGATAGGCTTTTTGCTTTGTTTCCGTGGCGTGTTTTGTTTTGTACATAATTATGCTATATTAGCATACAGAGAGGAGGGCGTGTTATGCCGCAGATTCGACCAATTACCGATCTCAGAAACACAACGGAGATTTCTGCGCTCTGCCATGCAAAGCGTGAACCGCTGTTCATCACGAAGAACGGCTATGGCGATTTGGTTGTCATGAGCATCGAGATGTACGAGGAAATGCTCGATGCGGCGCGGGTGGATGCCGCGATCCATGCGGCGGAGGAGGCGTATGAGGCGGACGGCGTTCTGATGGATGCGCGGGAAGCTCTTTCCTCTCTGCGGAGGAAGCATTTTGGAGCGGTATGATATAAAGCTCTATGCGCGTGCCTATCAGGACTTGGATGAGATCTATGCCTACATTGCGGGTCATCTGTTAAATCCATCTGCCGCAACGCAGCTCATCGATGCATTGGAGGCAGCGATATGCAGCTTGGAGCAGCAGCCTGAACGCGGTGCTCTTCGCCGCACGGGTGCATATGTGAACAGGGGATATCGTCAGCTCTTTGTGAAAAACTACGTTATCATTTATCGTGTTCTGAAAGAGCTCAAGCAAGTCCATATTGTCACGATATGTTATATGTCGCGTATGATCTAATTGTCATGGCAATCATAATTTTAGGAGGAAAATCTATGAGTTCACTGCATATTGCTGCCGAAAAGGGCGAGATCGCCGAGCGCATTCTGCTGCCGGGGGATCCGCTGCGTGCGAAGTTCATCGCGGAGAATTTCCTGGAGGGGGCGAAGGAGTACACCTCCATCCGCAACATCCTCGGCTATACGGGGAGATTCCACGGCGTTCCCGTCTCCGTGCAGGGCACGGGCATGGGCATGCCTTCCATCTCCATCTATGTCAACGAGCTGATGGACTACTACGGCGTGCAGAAGCTCATCCGCGTCGGCACGTGTGGCGCCATGCATGAGAAGGTGAAGGTGCGCGACGTATTCATCGCGCAGGGCGCGACGACGGACTCGTCCATGCTCCGCAATATCTTCGGTGGCGCGATCAACTATGCGCCGCTCGCGGACTACGAGCTGCTCTCCGCCGCCGTAGAGAATGCAAAGAAGCTGAACCTCCCCGTGCGCGTTGGCAATGTCATCTCCGTCGATCGCTTCTACGATGAGGAGATCGACAACGCGAAGCTGCGTCAGTACGGCGTGCTTGCCGTCGAGATGGAGGCGGCGGCACTCTATACGCTTGCAGCAAAATACGGGCGGCAGGCGCTCGCGCTCTTCACGGTCAGCAATCACCTTCTCACGGGTGAGGAATGCACGGCGGAGGAGCGTCAGACCACATTCAACGACATGATCCACATCGCACTCGAGACGGCGGTCGGCTGAGCGCATACCATACACAGATATCAAAGATTGCTGCATGGATCTCGTAAGGGACGTATGCAGCAATCTTTTCATATGGATGATTTTGAATGGTACTCACGTAATTATCATCAAAAGTTTAAAAGAAAACGTTTGCTTTTTGGAAAATGATGGCGTATAATAAAAACCGTAAGAAAGAAAACGTTTACTTTTCCAAGAACCTTTTCCATTTTTCCATTTTACCGTTTTCAAGAGTTGTTTGTGGGAAACACACATCTGTTTCCCATGATGAAGGAGGGAGTCACATGGAGGAGAAGAAATTTATCCTCACAATCAGCCGTCGGTACGGCTGCGGCGGACGGGAACTCGCGAACATTCTCGCCGAGAAGCTGGGCGTTCATCTCTACGATCGCCAGATCGTCCATCTCGCGGCGGCAAAGCTCGGCATCAACGATCTGCACGAGAAGGAACTGCTCGAGCTTGAGAACACAGTGAAGCCGCTTGCCTCGCGCTTCATTCCGTTCCACTCGTTCGGTATGGCGATGGGCGAGTCCAGTCAGGGGATGT
>ERZ773035.1119-NODE-1119-length-20033-cov-4.357593_pt1 | contig 20033 bp, 18 predicted proteins | sample MGYA00511487_ERZ773035 | MGnify/ENA primary metagenome ERZ773035 (study PRJEB29015, sample SAMEA2737985) | human oral metagenome | biome: human oral; feature: human-associated habitat; material: dental | place: China | collected 2024 ...
CCATGATCTACGGTTTTGGAGACCGCTATACTAACCGTTGTACTACGCCCCTAGTTTCTACATTATATCATATCAAAAACTAACACCATTTTTTTCTCCTCTCATTCTGCCGTCATCTGATACTAGGTTTTTCTTTCCCAATCAGCTATACTTAAACTATTCCTCTTATGGACAAAAATAAATTTCAAGCTACCCAAGCTCCAATACATAAAGACCAAGATATCAAGTGCCCTCTATTTGTCAGACTCTTTTCAAGTCTTGCTTTCTGGATTACCCTCTGGGCGCTCATGTTTATTTACTTTTTTGCCATTGATCTTCTCAGCCTTCTTCTTGGCGAACACTTAATTCCGCATTTTCTCCTCGACACAGCCAGCCTTGTCAAAGTCTGCACCATTTTTACTTGTTTTTTCTATGTCTCTTTCTTTGCTCCTAAAGATTATCTTCTACGGTTTGCTCTTTTATTCACTTTTCTCGCTGACATTATCCTACTCTATAACAATATCTCGCCGATCGGCATCACAATCTTCTGTCTCGCTCAATATTTTCATATCGCACGCTATGCCAGCCTCAATCCCAAAATTTTTATTCTATGGTCCATTCTAAATCTCCTCATCCTTTCTCTAACTAAAATTACTGATATCCCTTCTCTTTACGGCGCCGTCTTCATCTATGCAAATACTCTTATTCTAAATCTTATTCTTGCCCATTATTGGATCAAAAGAGAAGCCCCAGAATTCCGTCGCGCTGCGCTCTGTAATTTTCTTGGCTTTACACTTTTTATTTGTTGTGATCTCACAGTGGTTATTTCATATTTTGCTCGTATTAACTTATTGCCTAGTTTTCTTTTTGCTCCAGCCAACTTCGTTTGTTGGCTCTTCTATTTTCCATCTCAAATTCTTCTCACTAATTCCTCTCTAATGACCACACCGTACTATGAACCATTCAACACTAAATTAAAAGATCTCGGCAGTAAATCGAAAATAGTCCAAAAATTATAAATTGATGCATCTCTTGCTTCATGATATAATACCCTCAATATGGAAAGTAAAAAGAAGACTAAACCACGTGCAATTCTGGTTTTCGGTGCTCCATGTAGTGGAAAAACTACCTTTTGTGAAAAATTTTCTCAGAGATTCAAGGCTCCTTATTACAATCTACAATCTTTACGTGAAGAAGCTGACTTTACCGAAAAACAGATTCATGTTGTACTAGAAGCAATTTCAAAAACTGGCCAAAATATCGTAATCGAAGGCAGTCTCGATACTGAGAACGAACGTAACGCCGTTCGTAAACTCCTCAAAATCTGTGGCTACAATCCCACCCTCGTTTGGATTCAAACCGACATTAATACAATCAAAGCTCGCCTCAAACTCAAATTCCGTTCTGTTTCCCGCGCAAAAGAGGAATATGACTCTCGTATTCGTGCCATGGAAGCCCCAGCCGAGACGGAAAAGCCCATCATTCTTTCTGGTAAACACACTTTTGACACACAGCTCTCTCACGTCCTCTCCCAACTTTCCTAACCTAACCCCATTAATGTCATCTAGTCTCTTATTTTCGGAGTTTTAAAACCATGTATATTGATCCTGAATTTGGTGAAGTTATAATTCACAAGAACCCCCGTTCACATTCGGTTAGCTTCTCTATATCCACTTCTGGACGCTTGCAGGCGACCATCCCAAATTTTGTTTCTGAATCGATCATTAAGAAAACTATAGAAAAAATGCGCGCTCAAATTCGTCAAAAACTTCGCGTCAAAGATCCCAGTACCCAACGCGCTCGTGATCTTAAAAAGAAACTTCTTGCTAAGCAAGCCAAAGAATACTTACCATATCGTCTTGAATATCTTGCCAAACGCTTTGGCTATCACTACGATAAAGTTGTTTTGTCTCATGCCAGTAGCCGTTGGGGTTCCTGCACTCACCGCAAGACCTCGTTTCTTTCTCCAACCACCATCACTATTTCACTCAATATCGGTCTCATGCAAGTGCCAGAGGCCCAACGTGATTATGTAATTATTCATGAACTTGCGCATATTAATCATCCTGATCACTCAAAAGCCTTTTGGGCCGAGGTCGAATCCCATGACCCAAATTATCGTGCCCACCGTGAGCTTCTAAACACTCACACTCCCGGAGTTTAGTCCACGATATTACCGCTTCCTCTTTTTATCTCTCAAGAGTTATATTCTATGATATAATACAATCTATGAAAGAGAATCAAGATTTTCTCAAAATCCTTGACTTAAACAAAGTACACACCAGTGTGTTTGACCGCAAGTTCATGTATCTTTCTGATATAATTGATCCGATCTATCGTGAATATGTTATTCGTCTTGAACGCGCCGGCTACACCCTTGATCTCGACGTTTTACGTCCAAAACATCAAGTGGAAAATTTTCTTGCTCTCACTAAAATCATTGTCTCATATCTCAATCACGTCCTAAAAACTCCACAAAAAGGGAACATCATTATCTCCATGAATACCGCAGGAGATACTCTTGCCGACATTCGACCAATTTCCAACTTTATCACAATAAAAGATGACTCCACCATTATCACTGTTGAACAACGCGAACAATACGCTATTCTCGGTGCAAAAGTTAAATCACGATTAGGTTTTGGAACCACTATACAAATCCCCATCACCGAACCGTATGATAAGTTGTAATTTTCAGTAAATATTGTATAATACAGACCATAGGTAAACTAAATGACCTATGGTTTTTGTTTATTTCGTACTTTAGAAAAGGAGGATAAAAGTATGAAGAATTTTTTGTTAGTAACCCTGATCGCATGTATTTGTGTGTCTATTACACCAACAGCCTTTGCTGCTACGAAGAAACAAGCTAAGCAAACCGAGGAGACCGTTGAAGCCTTAGTTCCGCCACCACCTTACGATCAAAAGCCAGAATCAAAAGTAGAAATACTTTCTAGTACTAAAGTAACTAAAACAACTTTATGTCCAAACAGCATAGAGTATGACGCCACTGCTTACGTCAATCCAAAAACTCTTTCACTAACAAGTTTTTTAGGACAATTTACAGCATATAATCCAGCTTATACCGTAAATGTGGATAGCAAAAATCATTGCCTTAAAATCGAACGTAAGGTCCCTAAACCCAAAGCAGACGGTATTCAATCAGTTACTCTTTCATTTGCGGCTGATAAAGATCTTCTCGGAGAAGAACATCCAGTCACAATCACCATCATCGGTGTTAGGTCTGGTAATGATCCTCATAAAAAGTATAAAAGGACATTCAAGATGCCTGAAGAATGGGGTAGCCAGATTAAGATCGAAGGTTATGATGAATATATCTATATGGCCCAATTCAATGTTCTTCATCAGCTTCTTGAAGCGATGGTGGAGGATCCGACCGGTAATAATTTTGAAGAAGATCAGAGATTATTTCGTGATTTTACTTACGAAAAATATCAAGATTGATTTTGTGAAAAATAGCCTAGGTTAAAAGATTCTCCAATTTTTCTCTAAAACGCCCCACTTGGGGCGTCTTTTTATTAACCCACTACAAAATTTTATCCATTTTTCATCTACATATTCAGCTTATGTTATAATAAAGCCATTAAGGTTGTTGGGAGAAAAAATGCGATTCAAAAAGCATTATTCACGTATAATTTTTATCGGCATTTATCTTTTTCTATTTGCCATCTTTGGATATTTTGGTTTACAGCCACATAATGTTGAAGCAAATTCTAATCTTATTTTGGAAGCACCAAAAATCAACCTCAAATCAGCAATTAAGGTTTTAAAATTAAATAACGACTACACCCTCACCTCACCCGATCACATCGCAGGGCTATATTACGCCGCCGAAAATAATACTTTCATTATTGGTCATTCTTCCACGATTTTCGGCAATCTTCATAATCTCAAATTAAATGACCAGATTAAACTTGATAATCGCACCTATAAAATCACAAATCTCTATATTCAAAACAAAAACAGCATCAGCATGTCAAAAGTTTTGGAACCAAAATCCACTCCAACCCTGACTCTGATGACCTGTCATGGCGAAAAAATTGCTGAGAACGATTATACCGAAAGATTAATTATCACCGCCGAGCTAACTAGCTAAATTAGTTAATTAACTGTCCCATAATTATATTCTGAAAATCCTCAAATTATTTTACGTTTTTTAATCCGAGAATTCTTGCTAAAGCCTAATACCCTTTGACTAATCTCACTGCAAATCCACCCCCAGCAGCCAGCCAAATATCCAAAAAATCATCCTTCTCAATAACTCTTTTTTCCACTTCAATATCTAATGGATTCTCGCGATAATCACTTGCCTCAGCATCACGATATATGTAAGCAGTATATTTTATCCCCTCCTCTAAAAATTCCATATTTAAGTTAACCCGTCTCGAGTCTTCGTTAGTTACTCCTGCCACATACCAATCTGACGAATTTCGGTCTTGTCTTGCCACGACATAATACTCACCAATTTTTCCAAGTAGTGGGATTGTCGTCTGCCAATTCACTGGCACCTTCTGTAGAAATTCAAATACCGTTGGCTGTTTTTCATACATTTCCGGTCGATCTGCCAACATCTGCATACCAGAATAAAAAACCACATAATACGCCAGTTGTCTTGCTAATGTTGTATATACACGTTTAGCTGGATTTTTTAAGTCAAAAATTCCCGGTGTATAATCAAACGCCCCGCAGAGCATCCTAGTGAATGGTAAAATCGTCGCATGATTTAGTTTAATCTTACCGCCTTCATACTCCTGCCCCTTCGCTCCTTCCCGTGTCAGAATATTCGGATATGTTCGTTCTATGCCAGTCCCTTTGATCGGCTCATGAATATCCAACATAATCTGATACCTCGCCGCCAGTTCCACCGTCTTTTGGTAATGTATTACACCCGTCTGTGAATGATGATATTCTTGTTTTCCATGAATTAACATTTTTGAACCAGTGTAGCCAGTTTTAACATAATGAATTCCGTTACTTACAAGATAAGAGAAAGCGCTCTCAAGTTGTCTTTCATAATTATCAATTTGACCAACTGTTTCATGTTGTGCAATCAATTCAATGTTATATTCTCGACTTTTTTCGGAGACTTCTTCCATATTAAAATCAGCCACTGGGTGGAGATAATCTGTAAATTTTCCGTTCATTGACCACTCACCACTCCAACCATTATTCCACCCCTCAATCAGAAGCCCCGAAATACCAAGTTTTAAACACCAATCCAAGTATTGTTTTGCATGCTCCGTAGAAGCACCGTGTTTTTTACCCTCCGCCCAAGTCCATTCCCCCACGTACATCGCCCACCAAATTCCCAAAAATTTCAGTGGTTTCACCCAGCTAAAATCATCCTTTGGTGGATTATTTAGGTTCAAAATCATTCGATTGACCGTCAACTCTATCGCCGAATCCGCGATCATAATTACTCGCCATGGCGAATCAAAAGGGAGATCAACATAAGCCTTCATTCCATCCGACAATGGTGTAATGTCCGTCTGCAAATGTTTATCCATATTTAGTTTTAACGTCATAGATCCATAGTTATAAAGTGCCGCTTCATGGATTACGACGTATTTATTGCTATTTGTTTCAACCGTGAGCGGCGTATGTACTGAATCCCTCAATTCATAAACCGGCCATTTTTCATAATTTAATTCGTATTTTGTTGCTTGATAAGCAGGAATTCTCCAAGCTTGACCATTTAAATCCAAATTAAACTCCGTTAGCTCATCCGTGACAATAATACGTTGAAAACTGGGCTGCGGCGGTATTTCATAACGAAAAGCCACACCGTCATTAAACACCCGAAAGCGCAATGAAAATAATCTCTGTTTTTCCGTTGTTTCCGTTAGATAAAATATCGTCTCGTTATATTCATTACGAATTTGTTTCTCCTCACCCACTATCGATTCCCAAACCGTATTTTCGCTCTTGTTTTGTGCACGCACGAGAGCTAAATTCTGCCCCAAATCATTTTCACCATATAGTTTAAAACCAAGTCGTGACTCTCGCACTAAAATGTCATCATTTTTACTTACTTCATAATAAATACTGCCGCTAGCTATTTTGACTCGACAATTAATATTTTTATTTGGCGATTCAATCTCGAAATGTTTTTCTTTAGACTTTCGACTAAAGAGTTTAATCTTAAAACTCATGCTTAAATTATACCGCAAGTTAAACTTATGTTAAAATAAAAATAACATTAAAATGTTAACTTGGATGATTAATCATGACTTCCAACAATTCACCTTATAATAAAATAAAAACCAGAAAAACTAAACAATCTCTTGAAACAAAAACCCGCTATCGTATACCTTTTTTGGCTCTTGTTTTTGGTTTTATCTTTATAGTACTTAGCACAATCACAATATTTAAAAATTTTCATCATAAAGATAGTATATATAATCTCGACGAAACTACTTGCCTATCTAATTTAAATCTGAAGTTTCTCGATCAAAATGTGATCTGTAATCAACTTGTAGGTAAACTTAATTTTTCTGACTTCAAACTCCAAGACACTCAAACTTTTGAGCTTACCTCAACTTCAAAAGATCATCTAGTTGCCAAAATCGAATTACCAGTTACGGATTTCTACAGTTCTTTAACTAATCTCACTACCGATCAATTTACCGACCAAAATTTTCTCAAAGAAAATCAAATCACCCTCATCCAGCCCGATCAACTTACGCCAGCACAAAAGCTCCTCAGCTATCAAGATAACTATTATCTCGACAATCAAACATCAGGTGCTCGTTTTACAATTCTTGATATCAAAAAAGCTGATTCTTCTACATCCGAAGATCAGACCAAGATACAGACTATCTACGATCTTCTTACTCCGCTTTTCTCCCAAAACCAGCCAGAACAATTAGTTTCCTTTGCTGAAACTGGCGTTACTGCGCTCTCTCGTCGTCTAACATTAAAACTAAATCAAGTAAATAATGGATCTTATTTTGCAGATTATCTCTCCGATTTTTTAAAAACCAAAACTTTTACTCATATTAGCAACGAAGTTAGTTTCAAAGAGAATTGTCCAGGCGGATATCAAACAATGGTACTTTGCGCCGATTGGCGTACTCTTGACACAATTAGCGCAATTGGTACGGATATCATAGAACTCACTGGTAACCATAACAATGATGCTGGCACAGATAATAATCTCAAAACTATCGCAAAATATCATGAATTGGGACTAAAAACCGTTGGTGGTGGCGAAAATCTTGAAAAGGCCAAACAGCCGCTCGACCTCAACCAGTCCATCCGTCTTCTTGCCTATAACCATTCCACAAGTAGCGTCGCCAACGGCCAAATCGCCACCACAACTACTCCTGGCGCCAATCCCTATAGTGAAGATCAAGTAAAGTTAGATCTAACTGCCGCTAAGTCCGAAAACAAGTTCACCATTGTTAATATTCAATATTTTGAGTGCTTCGCCTATCCAAACCAGCCAGTCGCTTACCCAACTTGTGATCAACCTATTCAAAATCAAAAAGAATTCTTCCGTCATCTCATCGATCTCGGCGCCGACATGGTTGTAGGAACTTCCGCACATCAACCTCAAACCTATGAATTATATAATCAAAAACCAATCTATTATGGACTTGGCAATCTTTTCTTTGATCAAATTTATTGGCCAGATACCACACGCAGTCTCATTCTCACCCACTATTTTAAGAATAATAAACTCCTGCAAACACGTATTTCACCCACCATTTATGATAATACATTCAAACCTCGTCTTCTCGACTCTACTGAGGCCCAAAACTTCCTAGCCCGCTTACTTCTAGCTTCGCCAAAAGGGAATCAATATTAACAAATAAAATCATCAAAAGGAATTTCGATGCCACCAAATAATCCAACCTCAGAAAATTTCACCCCAAATGAACTATCAAAACATAGTATGCCAAAATTTGGTAAAATCCTTTTTATCATCATTTTTACGACCATCGGAGTTATCGCTCTTTCTTTTAGTATTGTCTATCTTATGAAATATCTCAACGAACAAACTACAAAACCCCAGCAAGCCGAACAAACAATCAAACATTTTAAGAAAATCGATCTACAACCTACACTCGATCGCTGGCTCACTACTCAGATCAATAAGAAAAATAATAGTATTCTCGTTTATGATCTCAATAATCAAGAAATTATCGCAAGAAATAATGATTTTACACAAAATAATAGTCTTGGCGTCGAAAATCTTTTTCTTGCTTATTTCGCTTATATCAAATTAGAACAGGGAAGCTGGAAGAAAAAAGATATCTTAAACATTAATGGTGAACAAATTACTCGCGACAATTGTCTTTCCAAAATTCTGCAAGAAAACCACCAAGGCTGTGCTTTAGCCCTGATTTCCGATTTTGGCGAAAACCACCTTAAAGTTTTTCTCAAAGATCAATCTTACAATAATACAAATTTCACAAATCACCTTACTAACACAGCAGACCTCCTAAGTCTTTCTAAACGATTCCAAGATCACCCCGATTTCTCCGATCAGCTTTGGCAAGATTTTAAGATCAAACTCACGCCGACTAATGATACCAAGAATCCTCTGCTTACTGGCTTTTCCAGGCTCAATAGTTACGGTCTCTTTGGTACACAAACCAACGACTCCACTAATGCAAACCTAAATTACCCGATCTTTAATAATGTCTACTTTCTTGAAACAAAACAAGATGACCTAGCAGAAAGGCGTACATTAGTTCTCATTTTTCTAGCTTCCGATATTAATGCCACTTCGTTAATCGACTTAGCCAAAACACTTGAGTCCACCATTTTAGAACAATAAGAATTACTAAAAATTCTCTGTTTTTACTAACATTTTTATCATCTTAAATCAACAAAAATAGACTCGTTTAGGAGTCTATTTTAAGTCAAAACTTAGCTATTTAGCATCATTCCAACGCTTAATTGCAGCCTTAATAACTTCTTTAGCAGACTCTACACCCTCAAAGCTTTTTACGGCAGTTGTGTCAGGCTTCTTTAAATCCTTATAGTGATTAAAGTGAAATTCAATCTGCTTAATCAATTGCTTTGGTAGATCTTCAAGTATTTGATATTTATCACCATTATTGCGGTCATCAGCAGGGACACAGATTATTTTGTCATCCACTTCATCCGAATCAACAAATTTCATCACACCAAGCACACGAGCCTTAGTATAAATACCGGTAGTAAGTGGCTGATCAGTTATCATTAAAACATCAAGCTCATCACCATCTTCGTCAAGTGTCTGTGGAATAAAACCATAATTACATGGTTTAGCAAAAGCCATTGGCTCTACACGGTCGAGCATAAAACAAGCGTTTTTGCGATCCCACTCAATCTTATGATTGGAACCAGTAGGGATTTCAATCACCACGTTAATTTCACCGTCTTCAAAATTTCCTGGGGTCAAGATTTTGTTAAAATCTGCCATAGCTAAACTCCTATTTAGTTTTGAACTCATTATAACATGTTATCTCTTTGACGCAAAAAATATTTCTATGATAAAATAGATATATTAACGTGATTCTCTAGGCCAAAACTGCCCAAAATCAACACTTTTCAATAAAATCAATAACCAAAAATGAGGCTTTATGACAAAACAACCCAAGAAAAAACCAAAGTATAAATCGACAATTCGACGCACGCTCTATTACTTCTTAAAAGCTAATAGTAAATACAAGTGGCTTGCCCTTGGCGTTCTCATTATTACTCCTATCGTTATTTTTGTACGCACCATTCTTGCTCCACTCGTGGTCGCCAATATTATTGACATTCTCTCCTCTGCCAAGCCAGAAGATTTTGTAAATTCTGGCAACATTTTTCAGATTCCACTCATCCAGAAAGTTCTCCCTCAAGGAATTTTTCTCTTCCTTTGCCAACTCATTGGTTCTGGTATCCTAAGTAATCTTCGTGTCTATCTCGCCTGGAAAATGGAACTTTTAACCATCAATGATCTTTCCATCCAATGTTTTGACACGGTCAACAATCAATCTATGCAATTTCACTCTGACCGTTTCTCCGGTTCTCTCACTGCCCAGGTTGGTCGTTTCACTCGCGCCTACGAACGTTTTGCTGATTCTATTATTTTCAATATTATGCCCCTTATCGTCACTTTTTCATCAATCTTCGTAATTTTAATCAATCGTGCGCCTAGTTTTGCTATTCTTCTTATGATTTTTTCTATAGTCTTCGCCATAGTTTCTTCCAAAAGCTTTAAGAGAATTGGCGAATGTAACGAAAAAGAAGCTGCCGCGCAAAATAAGCAAACCGGTCAACTTACCGATTCGATTACAAACATTCTTTCCGTCAAGTCCTATGCCCAAGAAAATTATGAACGATCCCGCTATACAAAATTCCAAGCCGAAACCCTGGCTGCCGGCGAAAATTCCATGCGCGCCACCATTCACCGCGATGTTATTTTCGATTCTATATTTCTCTTAATCTACCTCCTCATGATCATCTTCATTGTTATTGGTGCGCCCGTCATGACTCTCCCAATTTCCACCGTCATCCTAATCTTCCAATTCTCTCAGACTATTTTAATGAGCCTTTGGGACGTTAGTAGTATCTTTAAAAACTTCACCCGTGTCTTCGGTGATGCTCACGAAATGACTATTATTCTTGACACCGTTGATACCGTAGTCGACGAAAAAGGCGCTAAAAAACTCATTGTTGATAAAGGTGCAATCAATTTTGACCATATCAACTTCAGGCACGCTGATGCCAAAGAAGATATCTTTCATGATTTTGATCTAAAAATCAAGCCTGGCGAGCGTGTTGGTCTTGCCGGCCTTTCTGGTTCTGGCAAAACCACCCTCACTAAACTTCTCTTGCGTTTTGCCGATGTTGATCAAGGCGCAATTAAAATCGACGATCAGAACATTAGAAAAGTCACCCAACATAGCCTCAGGAAGAATATCGCTTACGTACCTCAGGAAGCCTCACTTTTCCATCGCAGTATCGCCGACAATATCGCCTATGCTAAGCCAGATGCCACTATGGCAGAAATCCAACATGCCGCCAAACTCGCTAACGCTGCCGAATTTATCGAAAAGCTTCCTAATGGCTATGAGACTATGGTAGGAGAACGTGGCATCAAGCTTTCTGGCGGACAACGTCAACGTATTGCTATTGCCAGAGCTATTCTAAAAGATGCTCCAATCCTAGTCCTTGATGAAGCCACTTCCGCTCTTGACTCTGAGTCCGAATCTCTTATTCAAGAAGCTTTGCTTCGCCTAATGCATGGTCGCACTTCCATTGTAGTAGCACATCGTCTTTCTACCATCTCTAGTTTAGATCGTATCATTGTTCTTGATAACGGTCAGATCATCGAACAAGGTTCTCATGACGAACTTCTTAAAATAAAAGGTGGGCAGTATAAGAAACTTTGGAGTCGACAATCTGGTGCTTTTGTCGAAGAAACAAAATAATAAAATATCTCAATACTTTTCAGAATATCAAAAAAATTCATTTCAAAAATTCAGATTTGTTGAAGAGTTAAATGTTGCGGTACAATAAATCTATGGATGATTTTAACACCAAAAGACGACCCCTTGCTGAGCGTATGCGCCCATCTAATTTAGCTGAAGTAATTGGGCAAGATAGTATTATTGGTGATAATAAAATCCTGACCGAGATTGCCAAGAAAAAGGAACCCGTTAATTTGATTTTTTGGGGCCCTCCTGGGACTGGCAAAACCACTCTCGCACGAATTTTGGTCAAAGAATTTGAAGCCGATTTTATTGAACTCTCCGCTGTCACCGCTCATAAAAGCGACGTTGAAGCCGTCGTGGAACGCGCTAAGCAAAACTGGAATCTCAAAATCCGCACTCTCCTTTTCGTAGATGAAATTCATCGTTTTAATAAAGCCCAGCAGGATGCTTTTCTTCCCCACGTTGAATCCGGTCTTATTACTCTAATCGGCGCTACTACCGAAAACCCCAGTTTTGAAATTATCCCTGCTCTCATTTCAAGATCACGCGTCATTATCCTTAAATCTCTAGATAAAGAAGCGATTTTAAAAATTTTACATCATGCCATTGAAGTAGAAAAAGCCGAAACAAGAATCTCAGATCAAGCCATAGAACTTATTGCCGAATTAGCAAATGGCGATGCCCGCTCCGCCCTCGGCGATCTCGAAATCTCCCTGTCTCTCAATGAAAAAATTACTCCAGAATTAGTTCTCGAAGCCGTCGGCCAAAAAATTATCAACTATGACAAAGACGGCGATTATCACTATGACACTATTTCCGCCTTCATTAAATCCATGCGCGGCAGTGATGTTGATGCCACACTATATTATCTTGCACGCATGCTCGAAGGTGGCGAAGACCCTAAATTCATTGCTCGTCGCATGACAATCTTTGCCTCCGAAGATATTGGGCTAGCAGGCAACGGTGCCCTCGGACTCGCAATTTCAGCTTTCCAAGCAGTTGAACGTATTGGCATGCCAGAAAGTGGCATTATCCTCTCTCATGTCGCAATCGCTCTCGCCAAATCAAAAAAAGATCGTAGCAGTTATGACGCCTGGAATCGTGCTAAAGACCTCGCTAAAAATACTCGTAATTTACCAATTCCTCTCGGCATACGCAATGCTCCAACCAAACTTATGGAAGACCTCGGCTACGCCAAGGGCTATAAGTGGGAGGCAGGCTTCCATCATGATGTTAGTTATCTACCAGATAAAATTAAAGATCAAAAACTCTATTTCCCCAACAAATAAGATTAACCAAGTCAATTAAGCTTAGCTAAGAAATCATAAAATACACCACATTGATGTATTGAACTTAACCAAGAATTTCATGGACTTTCTGCCTTAATATAGGCACTACGTCTTTCTCAAACCAAGGATTCTTCGCCTGCCAACGAAAATTTAACGGACTAGGATGTACTATTGGAAAATATTTTGGCAAATATTCTTGAAAACACCTCACTGTCTCCGTCAAATTCTCTTTTTTTGTATCTTTCAAATAGTTTTTAATAGCATATTCACCAATTAAAATCGTCAATTTAATTTTTGGCATCAAAGCTAACATTTTTTCATGATAATCCTCAGCAATAAATTTACGTGGCGGCAAATCACCAGTTTTACCTCTGCCAGGAAAATAAAAGTCCATCGGCATAATTGCGATTCTTTTTGAATAAAAAGTCGCCTCATCTACACCCATCCAGGTACGTAATTTTTCACCAGATTTATCCATAAATGGGATTCCATTCTCCTCAACTTTCGCTCCTGGTGCTTGTCCAATAATTAAGATTTTAGCTTCCTCACTTACCTGATAAATTGGTAAAATTCCACGCTTCGAATAATCACTGTTTCGCTCATCCGAAATCAGTGCATCTCTTATTTTCGTAAAATTATTATAAGCTTTTGTCACATTATTCATATATTTACCTCACATTTATTTTACTACCTCTAGGCTTTTTTGACGATCTTTGATACTATAAGCTCATAAAAAAGGAGTTTCATGGAATTATTTATTATCACTCTCGTACTTGTTTTTCTCTTGGTGGTCATCCCAGGTGTTCGAGTTATCAACCAATACGAACGCGGTGTCGTCCAGCGTCTTGGTCGCTTCCATAAAATTCTTGATCCAGGACTTCATGTCATCATTCCTTATATCGACACCATGCGCAATGTCGACGTTCGTACTACGCCAATGGACGTACCGAAACAAGAAGTTATTACCAAGGATAATGTCACCGTCAATGTCGATGCGGTCGTCTATTTCCGCGTGATTGACGCTAAAAAAGCAGTCTTTGAAACTACTAATTACGCCTATGCCACCTCAACTTTTGCTCAAACCGCACTCCGCGACGTAACCGGCAACTTTGATCTTGATGAATTGCTCTCGAAACGTAATGAAATTTCAAAACAGATCAAAGAAATCGTTGATACGCAAACTGATAAATGGGGAATTGATATTGAAAATGTTAAACTCCAAAATATTGAACTCCCAGCTGACATGAAACGTGCTATGGCAAAACAAGCTGAAGCTGAACGTGAACGTCGTGCTGCAATCATCTCTGCTGAAGGAGAAAAAGCCTCTGCCACTGCTGTTGCTGAAGCTGCCGAGCTCCTCGCCAAAACACCAGGTGGTCTCAATATCCGTACTCTCCAAACTCTCGAAAAAATCAGCACCGACCCCTCTCAAAAGACAGTCATTTTATTACCTTCGGATCTCACCGGTAGTATCAAGAATATAATCAAATAAATTATAGTTTCATATATTGATTTTTTTAAACATAATATCTTATGCAATATTTCTTTAGCTACCAGACCCCCGACCAATTTGATGACATTCTTATGACCAGTGATGGAAGTTATCTCACAGGACTCTCATTTAGCAATCAAAACAATATTAAAAATCTCGCAACAAAATCTCTGCCAATTTTTCAAGAGACCTGTCATTGGTTAGATATTTATTTTAACGGACAAAAACCTACTTTCAACCCAAGATATAAAACTAATGGGATCACTCCGTTTCGTAAAGAAATACAAGACCTGCTTCTAAAAATCCCTTTCGGTGAAACCACAACTTATGGCAATCTTGCCAAAAAACTTGCTGAAACCCATCATCTAAAAAAGATGTCCGCTCAAGCAGTTGGTGGCGCTGTCGGCTGGAATCCTATCTGTATTATTATCCCATGCCATCGTGTTCTCGGGGCAAACAATAAAATTACTGGGTATGGATGCGGAATCAAAAATAAAATCGCCTTACTTAAACTTGAGCAAAGTCAGAACACAACTGGCTAAAATTTATTTGATTTCTTCGTTTAATATTTCAATAAATCGAGCTATTTGCTTATCTTTGAACGCATCTTTTTTAGAACTAGTCAGCATTACCGTCCACTGTGTAGCTGAAAGATTTTTCTCTGTTTTATTGAATAATTTCTCGTCAATTAGTCTATTCAAAACTCTACGAGTATAAGCCATAACGTCGCTACATTCTTCAGTATCTTGTCTTGCAACCCATATTTCGCCAGTTGAATATTCTGAGATTATCCATTTATTATCAATATCTTTAATATTTGCCAAAAATCTATTAGCTCTCTCTGATTTGAAGTATTCCAATTTGGCATTATATAGTTCTGAGATCTTTTCAAATATCGTCAGTATATCAAATGTAGCACTTATCGCTGTCTCACTTAACAGTTTACCATGTTTTTTAATATCATCAAGAAACGCTTGCTTATCTGCATTAGAATAGCCATAACTATTACCACTAGATTTTTTCGAAATAACTTCTTTTTTTAACTTCTGCACCATATAATTTCGGAATAATAATTTCAAAATCATCATACCTGTAATATTCGACCTCTACCGCATAAATATCAAAATGTGAATTTTGGTTAATATAAACAATTAAATCTTTCAAACGATTATAAAGTTTATCCATCAGTACAACAAATTTAATATTGCCTGAGTTGAGATTATCAGCTATGGTAACTAGCACGTCAGTTACATCTTCCATGCCGAAAAAGTCAGCGAATGACTCTCTAAAGTTCTTATCAAATTGTTTATTTGTATGACGATTTAACTGTTCAATAAAAGCTTCAAAATCTGTAGAATGCCGCCAAAGCGAAGCCCCATAATCAAGGGCTTGTGCTACCACTGTCCGCTTATCAGGATTACGGAATAGTTTTGTTTCTACTACATAAATGTTGCCATTCTGGTCAAAAGCTAAAGCATCTATTGGTCCGCTATTTGTTTGAAATTCCCGTGCCACAACAAATAACCTAATATCACTATTAACTTCATAAATTGGGATTACATCAGGATTATCATAAATATATTGCTGGATATCTTGCTCTAATCCGAACTCTTGCTTGTCTAATCGTTGTGCATTTTTATTATTACGTGATACTATTATCGACATTTTAACCCTTTCTTTATTAAGAATAAATATAATAAATCCACCATATGATTCTATGGTGGATTTGACTAAAATCTCAACTAGCTGGCATAAAAATACGACAAATGAACCTCTGGCAATTAGCAAATTGCTTTTGGTGATTAGAGCCTGGGTTGATGAACGAAACAAAATAAATAATTTGTTGTCAATAAGTCATAAAGCGGGGCCAAAGCCAAATTATGGCAAAATATTAAGATAGACTATGTAATATAATAAGTTTATGAAAGGTTAAAAGTAAGTAAAAAATATATTCTATGAAGCGAAGAATGGTCAAAATGTCATTACAGATGTTCTACTTAAAATTTGCAATACATTAGATTGTAATGTTAATGAGGTGACTTAATAAATGAAAAGAAGAGCGAAAAATGATTTTAAAAAAGATGGAAGTAAAAAACTTCAGGCTACTAAAGGACTTTAAATTAGATTTTAAAGATGAGCTATCGTTAGTTATAGGTAAAAATAATTGCGGAAAAACATCAGCTCTCATTATTTTGGATAAGATGTTAAATTCATCTAAAATAATGTGGGAAGATATAAATTTGGAATGTCAGAAAGATCTGTATAAAAAAATAATGGATTTCGATATGTCTGATCAAAAGAAAGTTGAATCATTAGAAGCCGTTAATTTGCAATTATTTATTGAATATAATGACAATGATTCATATGCAAATATACAAAAATTTATGATGGATTTGAGTCCAGATAATAATACTATAGTTTTAGAATTTATTTCATTAATACCTGTAAAAAAAATTATAGAATTAAAAGAAATCATTAACAAAAAGAAGCTTAAAGATTTCATATCATTTTCCAAATTTGTCAGCAAGAATTTTTCAAACTTTTTTGAAACCAAAAAATATTCTAGGGGATTTGATGCCGAATTAAATCAAATAACTCAAGATAGGTCAGAAGAGATTGATAATAAGGATATTCAAAAAGTCATTAAAGTAGTAGGAATAAGAGCTGATAGAGCAGTTTCTAATGATGATCGCAATCATGTTTTATCAGGTTTAACTGGTAAATATTTTACTTCTTATAAAGCTGCAAAAAATGAAAGCGAATTGGTATTTACAAGACTTGAAGAAAAATTGGATGAAGCCGATAAGGAATTATATAAGATTTACAATGGAGAAAAAAGTGAAAGTGGAGAATCTATTGAAGGTATTTTTAGCGGTGTTATAGATGTTATAAAAACTTATGGTGGTGCAGAAAATGGAATTGATATAGCAATAGAGTCATCTATTTCAGAGAAAAATTTATTGTCAGATAATACAAATTTAAGTTATAGACAAGGAGGAGATTGTTCACTTCCAGAAACTTACAATGGGTTGGGGTATTTAAATTTAATTGGTATTTTGTTTGAGATTGAAACCAAGATACAGGAATTATTTGAACAACCGGCAGATATAAATCTCTTATATATTGAAGAGCCCGAAGCACATACACACCCTCAGTTACAGTATATTTTTATAAGGAATATTAAATCTCATATAAAAGCACATAGAAAAAAGTTATTGAAAAACAAGAATAAACAGTTGCAGATTTTAATCACTTCGCATTCATCACATATAGTTTCTGAATGTAACTTTGATGACATTATATATTTAAAGAAAAACGAGAATACGGTTATAGCTAAGAGTTTTAATTCTTTAAAAGAAGAGTATGGTGGAGATGGACAGAAAGGATTTAAGCTTGTAAAACAATATCTGACAATAAATAGAAGTGAACTTTTCTTTGCTGATAAAGCTATTTGTATAGAAGGAGATACCGAAAGAATCTTAATGCCAATGATGATGCATAAGATTGATAATAAAGAAGAATCAGAAGAAAATATTATCCCACTATTATCACAAAATATTTCTGTAATAGAAGTTGGAGCTCATTCACATATCTTTATTCCATTATTTGAGTTTTTAGGTATTAAGGTTTTAATAATCACAGATATAGATGCCGCTAATAAAAATGACAATGGGAGATATGTAAAGTCACACCCTAAGGAAGCAAAGTATACAAGCAACGCTTCCATAAAAGATTTTTTCAAAGATACTTGTCTTGATGAGTCAAATAATGAATTTGAGGAACTTTTAGAAAAAATACCTGAGGATAAAATTAAAAATAATATAAGGATAGCTTATCAAATACCGGAAACTGATGGTGAGTATCAAGCGAGTAGTTTTGAAGATGCATTTATATCATTAAATAAAGACTTTATATTAAAGAATAAAGAAGGGCTTTGTGGATATGGGGCTTTAAAAGATTTTTCGAATGATGAAATAGAAAATGGTGATTATTATAATTTTGCTTTGAATAATGTGAAAAAGAAATCGGCATTTGCTTCAAGCTTATTGTACTTTGATGATGAGAATGGCGATGAAGATGAAAAATGGATAGTTCCACATTATATTGAGGAGGGCTTATTGTGGATACGCTAACATTGGAAAAAGAAGCATTAGAAGCTCTTCAGTGTATAAAGAATGGTGAAAATTTCATTTTAGAAGGTGGAGCTGGGAGTGGAAAAACATACTCCTTAATTTCCTTAATAAATGTACTCACAAAAGAATTACCAGATATTAAGATAGTATGTATTACATATACAAATAATGCAGTTGCAGAAATTTTATCAAGAATAGAAAATGAGAATGTTTGGGTTTCAACAATCCATAAGTTTATATGGGATCTTATCAGAAAATATCAAAATGAAATTAAGGATGTTTTAGTAGAACTTATTAACAATGAAGATGAAAAGAACTTTAAAAAGCCGAAAGATTTTTCTGAGGATTTAATTTCCAAAGAATATTTCAAAAATCTTTATGTGGATTATGACGAGTATTATTCTGTAACACCAAATGTTGAAAATATAATTAAAATCAGCCATGATCATATTTTGATTGTTGCAGAGAAAATGTTTGAGAAATACAAAAAAATATCAGACATTTTAAAGGATATTGCAGACTGTATTTTTGTTGATGAATATCAGGATACAAGTCCTTTAGTTACCGATATTTTACTAAAGCATCTTGAGCAAAGCAATAAGAAAAATGTAATTGGTTTTTTTGGAGATTCAATGCAATCTATATATGACAACGGAGTTGGAGATCTAAATAAATATAACTTGAAGAAAATAGCAAAGACGCAGAATCGAAGAAATCCAAGAGTTGTAATTGAAGTAGCCAATAAATTTAGAGATGATGGTATCATACAAGAACCTTCAGAAGATATAAATGCACCTAATATGGAGAATGGATCTATTAAGGAAGGCAGCATTAAATTTTTATATGGAAACAAAACAGATGATTTTGTAGGCATAAAGGAAAAGAATATTTTTAAATCTTGGAATTTCTCTGATGGAAAACAAACAAAAGAGTTAAGGTTAACCCATAAGTATAATGCTGAAATGGCGGGATTTAAAGACTTATATGATCTATATAATGCTGATTTAATGATTACGCTTATAAGCAAGATAAAAGAAAAAATTGATAAGGTAAATTTAGACAGTGATAAGACTTTGGGAGAATTGACGTTAGAAGTAAAACCGATATATCAAAAGGTAGAGCTGTTGGACCAAATTAACGGAAATGAAATTTATCATTCAATATACAGTGTTTTAAAAGATATGCAATGGAAAGAAGTTTACGAAAAATGTAGAGTTACCAAGGAATCACTTATGTCATATAAATTAAATGGAGTGAGTGGTAGATATGAAGCTAATTCTTATAGAGATAGGATTTTACGCAGATTAGATATATTAGAGGAAATTATTGAATTATATGAAGCTAATAAATTTAATGATTTTTTACAAATAACAAAGTTTTCTATTCAGAATAGAAATGATAAGATTTGCCTTAAGCAAGCAATTGATTATCTTGTAAGCGAAGATAATCAAACGATAGAAGATGTTTTAAAATTTGCGGAAGTAAAGAGATTACTCAAAGAAGATGAATTATTCAATGATTATATTTTAAATAAAGGGTTTTATTTATGGGAGAGAATAAAAAAGATAACATTTAATCAATACAGAAAAAGTGTCTTATATTTAAAAGAATTTTCGCCATTTTGCACGCAACATAGTGTTAAGGGTAGTGAATATGACAATGTACTTCTTGTATTAGAATCTGATTGGAATAAATATGATTT
>ERZ773035.1128-NODE-1128-length-19921-cov-22.096446_pt1 | contig 19921 bp, 18 predicted proteins | sample MGYA00511487_ERZ773035 | MGnify/ENA primary metagenome ERZ773035 (study PRJEB29015, sample SAMEA2737985) | human oral metagenome | biome: human oral; feature: human-associated habitat; material: dental | place: China | collected 2024 ...
CGGTGCGGGTGGCGATGAGGGAGTTGCAGCCGTGGGCGATGTTAGCGAACGGGCCACCATGAACGAAGGCTGGGGTGCCGCCCAGGGTTTGCACCAGGTTGGGGTTGATGGCGTCTTTGAGGAGGGCGGTGAGGGCGCCTTGGGCGTTGACGTCACCGGCGGTGACGGGTTTCCCATCGTAGGTTTGGGCGACCACCATGCGGCTGATGCGGTCCGACAGGTCCGCCAGGTCGGTGGCGAGGCAGAGGACCGCCATGATTTCGCTGGCGGCGGTGATAGTGAACCCGGTTTCGGCCGGCACCCCGTGGGCTTTGCCGCCCAGGCCGGTGACCACATGCCGGAGGCTACGGTCATTGACGTCGACGCACCGCTGCCAGGAGACCCGGCGCGGGTCGATGCCGAGCTGGTTGCCTTGATGGATGTGGTTGTCGATCATGGCCGCCAGGGTGTTGTTGGCTGCGGTGATTGCGTGGAAGTCCCCGGTAAAGTGCAGGTTGATGTCTTCCATTGGGACGATCTGGGAGTAACCGCCGCCGGCGGCGCCGCCTTTGATGCCCATGACTGGGCCGAGGGAGGGTTCCCGGATGGCTACGATGGCGGAGCGGCCGGCGGACCGGATGGCGTCGGCAAGCCCGATGAGGACGGTGGATTTGCCTTCACCGGCTGGGGTGGGGGAAATGCCGGTGACGAGGACGAGTTTGCCGGTTGTTTCGGTGGGGGTGGTGGTGATGTCGATTTTGGCTTTGGTGGTGCCGTAGGGGATGAGGGATTGTTCTGGGATGCCGGCGCGGGCGGCGATGGTGGTGATGGGTTCGAGGGTGTGGGCTTGGGCGATTTCGACGTCGGTAGGCATGGGGGTTTTCCTCCTTGGTGTTGTGGTGGGGTTAGTTGTCGAGGTAGAGGGTGCCGCGAAACATGGGGTGCATGAGGTTTTCGGTGGAGAGCACCTGGTTGAGGGTGGCTTCGTCCATGAGTCCTTTTTCTAGGACCAGGTCGCGGACGGATTTGCCGGTGCGGGCGGCTTCTTTACCGATGAGGTCGCCGTTGTGGTGGCCGATGAATGGGTTGAGGTAGGTGACGATGCCGATGGAGTTTTCCACGTATTTGCGGCATACGCCCGGGTTGGCGGTGATCCCGTTGACGCATTTTTCCCGGAGGGTGGTGGCGGCGTTGCCGAGGATTTCAATGGATTCGAATAGGGCTTGGCCGATGGCAGGTTCCATCACGTTGAGTTGGAGTTGGCCGGCTTCGGCAGCCATGAGGACGGTGAAGTCGTTGCCGAAGACTTTGAAGCATACTTGGTTGACGACTTCGGGGATGACCGGGTTGACTTTGGCCGGCATGATGGAGGATCCGGCTTGTCGTTCGGGAAGGTTGATTTCGTGCAGGCCGGCGGTCGGCCCGGATGCTAGGAGCCGCAGGTCGTTGCAGATTTTTGAGAGTTTCATGGCGGCACGTTTCACTGCGGAGTGGGCGAGCACGTAGGCGCCGGTGTCGCTGGTGGCCTCGATGAGGTCGGCGGCGGATTTGATGGGCAGGCCTGTGACTTCGGCCAGGGTGGCGGTGACTTGGTGGCGGTAGCCGGCTGGGGTGTTGAGCCCGGTGCCGATGGCGGTGGCCCCCAGGTTGATTTCTAGGAGTCGGTCGGCAGCATCCCGGAGGATGGCTTGTTCTTCGGCCAGGTTGTGGGCGAATGCGTTGAATTCGTCGCCGAGGGTCATGGGGACCGCGTCTTGGAGTTGGGTGCGGCCCATTTTGAGGATGTCGACGAATTCGTCGGCTTTGCGGTGGAATGCGTGTTGCAGTTCGTCGATTCGTTCGATGAGTCGTTGCATGCAGGCGTAGACGCCGAGCCGGAAGCCGGTGGGGTAGGCGTCGTTGGTGGATTGGGACATGTTGACGTCATCGTTGGGGTTGATGATGTCGTAGGCCCCTTTGGGTTCGCCTAGGTGTTCGAGGGCGAGGTTGGCGATGACTTCGTTGGTGTTCATGTTGAGGCTGGTGCCGGCGCCGCCTTGGAACACGTCGATGGGGAATTGGTCCATGCACCTGCCGTGGTGGAGGATTTGGTCGCATGCCCACACGATGGCGTCGCATTTTTTCGCGGGCAGGGTGTGGAGTCGTCGGTTGGCGAGGGCCGCAGCTTTTTTCACTTGCACCATGCCGCGGATGAAATCGGGCACGTCGTTGATGGTTTTCCCAGAAATGTGGAAGTTATCCATGGCCCGGAGGGTGTGGATACCATAGTAGTGCTCGTTGGATACTTCCATTTCCCCCAATAAATCCACTTCTTTCCGGGTGGGACTTGTGGGTTTTTGGGGGGCTTGAATGGGTTTTTCGTCCTTTTTGGGGGCAGACTTGGCCATTTTTACCTCGTTTTTTCACGCGGCGGTAACAGATACAGTTTTTTACTGTAGTCGACTTTAAAGGCGTGCGATGCGGATTTCGGTGGCGAGGATGGCTTGGGCCCCGAGGTAGGCGAGGCGGTCCATGATTGCGTTGGCTTCGGGTTTCGGCACCATGGCGCGGACGGCAACCCAATTGTCCAGGGCGAGTGGGGACACGGTGGGTCCGGATATGCCGGGGGTGATGGCTTTGGCTTGTTCCAGCAGGTGGTGTTCCACATTGTAGTCGAGCATGAGGAAGTTATGGGCGTGGAGAATTCCTTCCATCCGCCGCAACAGCACCATCATTTCGGGGGTGATTTCGGCGCCGGTTCGGGCCACAACAATGGCTTCGGAGTTGATGAGGGGTTCCCCGAAGGGGGCGAGCCCGTGTTGGCGGAGGGTGCGGCCGGTGGATACCACATCGGCGATGACGTCGGCGACGCCGAGTTTGATGGAGATTTCCACGGCGCCGTCTAACCGGATAACAGTGGCGTCGATGCCTCTGCGGGCCAGATCGGCGCGCACCAGGTTGGGGTAGGAAGTAGCGACTCGCTTGCCGGCTATGTTGGGGATGGTCCAGGTTTCGGTGTCGGGGGCGGCGTAGCGGAATGTAGCGGCGCCGAACCCTAGGGTGAGTACTTCGGTCACGTCGGCGCGGGAGTCTGCGGCGAGGTCTCTGCCGGTGATGCCCATGTCGAGGTGTCCGCCGGCGACATAGATGGCGATGTCTTTGGGGCGGAGGAAGAAGAATTCCACGTTGTTGGTTTTGTCGAGGGTGGTGAGGGATTTTGTGTTACTGCGGCTGGCGTAGCCGGCTTCGGACAGTATGGTGAGGGCGGCTTCCGACAGGGAGCCTTTATTGGGTACGGCTACTTTTAGCATGGTTGTTTAGAGGTATTTGTAAACGTCGGTGGGGGTGAGTCCACGGGCGATCATGATGGTTTGGGCCCAGTAGAGGAGTTGGGATAGTTCTTCGGCGAGTTCATCGTCGGTTTGGTATTCGGCGGCGATCCACACTTCGCCGGCTTCTTCGATGACTTTTTTGCCTAAATGGTGGATGCCTTTGGCGATGGCCTGGTCGGTGCCAGATCCGGGTTTGCGGTGGGTGAGTTCGGTAAAGAGGGTGTCAAAATCTTTCACGCGCACCATTCTTCCATGGCGCCGGCATGCTTGTCGACGCCGTAACGTGGGGTGTGGGCCTAGTCGTAGGGGTGCCCGCCCACAACGAGGAAGTCAACGTGGAGGGACACCATGGTGTGGTTCCGGTCGTAGCCGGCGACGATTGGGTAGAACCCGGCATCATACCCCGACCTAGCCAGTATCATGTTTTCTTTGTGGTCTGGTAGGGGGGTTTGTGCGATACCGTTGTGATCGCGGAGGAGGTTGAACCAGCCGTCGGGGGCGTCTGTGTGGATGTAGTCGGTGAAGCTGTCCAGGTCGGTGGAGGCGGTGAATGCTTCGGCTGCGGCGGCATCGACCACGGCGGCGGCCCCGGAGTCGAGGGCTACACCGTCGGTGCGCATGGCGGATGGGATGGGGATTTCATCCGGGTTGCGGTGCGGGTAGGGCTGTTCGAAGGTAACAGGTTCGGTGTTGGAGAACACCACACTGAGGTAGGCGTTGACTGGGGTTTTCCCGGGAATGTTCGCAATGGTGACTTTGGTGGGGTAGTCGCCGGCCGGCACATCATAGACCAGGCCGTGGGATAACCCGATGAACTGGGCGAACGGGTCACACACCAGGAGTGTGCCGGAGGGGATGGTTATGGTTCCGGCGTCGGTCACGGTCAGGGAAAGGGTGGTGTCCCCCATGTATTCGGTGCCGGAGTTTTTCAGCGGGTAGAACAGTGCTGGGTCCATGAATCTGTTGGTCCTTTACTTGTCGAGAGTGGTTACACAATTATTAAAGCAATATTTTTATTGGTGTAGGAGATGTGTGAGATTATCAAGCCCATCAAAAGCACCCAGATGCTGGCTGCCGCCTAAGATGATGGCGGTCGCCACCAGGGTAATCACCCGGTTGATGACGCGTTTTACTGCCTTGAGCACTAACCAGACCACGCCCAATCCGATGAGGAATGGGACGAAAACATCCGGGGCGAGTAGTTCGTTGATATTCACAATCATTCACCTTAGTGCCTGGTAGCACGCCTAGCGGGTTCCGACGTCGCAAAGCTTAAACATTAAAATATTTCGCCTCAGGGTGGTAGAGCACGAATGCGTCCGTGGACTGTTCGGGGTGTAATTGGTATTCCTCGGACAGTGTCACCCCAATCCGCTCAGAGTGCAGCAAGTCCACTATAGCCTGTCGGTCGGTGAGGTTGGGGCAGGAACCATAGCCAAACGAGTAGCGGGCACCGGAATAGTCCAGGTCGAAGAACCGGCGAGTGTCATGAGCATCACTATCGCCCACGTGTGTGCCGTCGGGGAGCCGCAGCTCGGCGCGGATGCGGGAATGCCAGTATTCGGCTAGGGCTTCCGTGAGCTGCACCCCAATGCCGTGCACTTCGAGATAGTCCCGGTAGTTATTCATGGCGAATAATTCGTTTGCGTAGCGGGCAATGGGATCCCCCATGGTCACCAGTTGCATGGGCAGCACATCCACCTGGCCCGTTTCTTCGGCCAGGGTGCGGGAACGCACATAGTCGGCGATGCACAGGAATTTGCCGCGCTGCTGCCGGGGGAATTCCAGCTCCCGAATCACCTCGGCGTCCGGCCGGGGTTCGGCGAGAATCAGGACCGTGTCTTTGACGCTCACAGCCGGGAAATACCCGTACACGACCGCGGCATGGTCTAACACGCCGCGGCTTTTCAGCTGGTCGATCCAGGCCCGCAGCCGCGGCCGGCCCTCGGATTCCACCAGCGCCTCATAGTCCGGGCCGTCACCCCGGGTGGATTTCAGCCCCCACTGCCCCATGAATAAGGCCCGCTCGTCCAGCATGGGCAGATAGTCGGACACGGACAGGCCCTTGATGATCCGGGTGCCCCAGAACGGTGGGGTGGCCACCGGGAAGTCCGCCGCCACCTCGGAACGCTCCGGCAGCTGCACCGGCTTCGCCTTGGCTTTCCGCTCCGCCGCGATCTTTTGGGACCGTTCCCGGCGCGCCTTGCGTTCGGCTTTTTTCCGCTGCTTGGTCACGTCTTCGGTGATGGTTTCGCCGCGTTTGCGGGCCATGATTTCGTCCATGAGGCTGAGCCCTTCGAACGCATCACGGGCGTAGTGAACGTCGCCCGCGTAAATATTGTCCAGGTCGTGCTCAACATAGCTGCGGGTGAGTGCCGCGCCACCGAGGATGACGGGGATGTCGGAGGCGTTTTGGGCGTTCATTTCCTCCAGGTTTTCCTTCATCACCACGGTGGATTTCACCAGGAGCCCGGACATGCCCACCACGTCGGCGTTGTGTTCCCTGGCGGCGGAAATGATGGTGGCGATGGGTTGTTTGATGCCGATGTTGATGACGTTGTAGCCATTGTTGCTGAGGATGATATCGACCAGGTTTTTACCAATGTCGTGGACGTCGCCTTTGACGGTGGCAATAACCATGGTGCCTTTGTTGCCGGAATCGTCGGTTGCCTCCATGTAGTTTTCGAGGTAGGCGACGGCGTGTTTCATGGTTTCGGCGGATTGGAGGACGAAGGGAAGTTGCATTTGGCCGGAGCCGAAGAGTTCGCCCACGGTTTTCATGCCGCCGAGGAGGTCTTGGTTGATGATGTCGATGGGGGATTTTTCGGCCATGGCGGCATCAAGGTCGGTTTCGATGCCGGGTTTTTCCCCATCAATAATGCGTTGGGACAAGCGTTCGAACAGTGGGAGGGCGGCGAGGGCTTCAGCGCGGGCGTCTTTCGCTTCGGCGGCGGAGACGCCTTCGAAAAGGTCCATGAATGTTTGGAGGGGATCATAGCCGTCGCGGCGGCGATCGTAGATCATGTCGAGGGCGACTTCGCGTTGGCGATCCTCGATGCGGTTCATGGGCACGAGTTTTGAGGAGTGGGCGATAGCGGAGTCGAGGCCGGCGGCGACACACTCGTTCAGGAAGACGGAGTTGAGTACCTGGCGGGCGGCCGGATTCAGCCCGAAGGAAATATTCGACAGGCCGAGCGTGGTGTGTACCCGCGGGTGGCGGGCTTTTAATTCGCGGATGGCGTTGATGGTTTCTATGCCGTCGCGGCGGGTTTCTTCCTGCCCGGTGGAGATAGGGAAGGTGAGGGTGTCGACGATAATGTCGGATTCATCCAGACCCCAATTTTCGGTGATGTCGGTGATGAGCCGTTCGGCGATGGCGAGTTTTTTCTCGGCGGTGCGGGCTTGGCCTTCTTCATCAATGGTGAGGGCGACCACGGCGGCACCGTGGGTTTTAACGAGCTGCATGATGCGCTGGTAGCGGGAGCCGGGGCCGTCGCCGTCTTCGAAGTTGACGGAGTTCACGGCGCAGCGCCCGCCCAGGTGTTCGAGCCCGGCTTGGATGACATCGGGTTCGGTGGAGTCGATCATGATCGGCAGGGTGGAGCTGGTGGCCAGGAGGGACGCGAGGGCGGCCATGTCGCCGCGGCCATCGCGGCCCACATAGTCGACGCACAGGTCGAGCATGTGGGCGCCGTCGCGGGTTTGTTGCTTGGCAATATCCACGCAGGTTTCCAAGTCGCCGGCGAGCATGGCCTCACGGAAGGCTTTGGACCCGTTGGCGTTGGTGCGCTCCCCAATAATGGTAACGCCGGCGTCCTGGGTGAGGTTGACTGAAGTGTAGAGGGAAGACACCGCGTCCGAGTCGGGTGTTGTTCTTTCCGCCGGGGTAATGCCGCCGGTCACCATGGTGTGGACGGCGGCGATGTGTTCGGGGGTGGTGCCGCAGCAGCCGCCCACCATGGCGAGACCATATTCCTCGATGAAGGTTTTCAGTGAGGCGGCGAGCTCAGCTGGTTTCAGCGGGTATTCGGCCCCGTTTTTCCCAAGGATGGGCAGGCCGGCGTTGGGCATGACAGAAACCGGGATTTGGGCGTTGTGCGACAGGTAGCGGAGGTGTTCGCTCATTTCGTCGGGGCCGGTGGCGCAGTTCAGGCCGATCATGTCGATGCCGAGCGGCTCCAGGGCGGTGAGGGCCGCCCCGATTTCCGACCCGAGCAGCATGGTGCCGGTGGTTTCCACGGTGACGTGGCAGACGATGGGCAGGCGGTAGCCGACCTCGGCGAAGGCCTCCTGGCAGCCGTGGATGGCGGCCTTGACCTGGAGGAGATCTTGGGCGGTTTCGATGAGGATGCTGTCCGCTCCCCCATCAACCATGCCCAGGGCTGCTTCCCGGTAGTAGGTTTTCAGATCCAGGTAAGGGGCGTGCCCAAGGGAGGGCAGTTTCGTGCCGGGCCCCATGGAGCCGAGCACGAAGCGGCGCATGCCGTCCCTGCCGGGGCCGAGCTCGTCGGCGACGGTGCGGGCGATGCGGGTGCCTTTGTAGGCGAGTTCCTGGCAGCGGTCGGCAATGTTGTAGTCGGCAAGGTTGGGGAGGTTACAGCCGAACGTGTTGGTTTCTACCAGGTCCGCCCCCGCGGTGAAATAGGCGCGGTGAATTTGGGCCACCACGTCCGGGCGGGTGTCGTTGAGGATTTCGTTGCAGCCTTCCAGGCCGAGGAAATCCGTTTCGACGTCAAGGTCGAAGCCTTGCAGTTGGGTACCCATGGCGCCGTCGCCAATGAGGACGCGACTGTGGAGGGCGTCGAGGAAGTCGGGGGTTTTTACTGGTAATACGGTGCTCATCGGCTAGTCAGCTTAGTACGGCCTACCGCGCGCCCCGTAATCTGCCACGCCATGCGCGTATTTTATTCGCTTGTCGACGCGTCCAGGTCGGCGAAGTCGGGCACGTGGTCCGCCGCATAATCGGGCCACATCATTCGGACCAGTTCGGTAATTTCGGCCTCTTCTTCAGGTTCGATGATGGCATCATTATGCCGGGCGTTGAATTCCCGCAGTTGGGTGTAAAGGTCCAGCACATGGTCGCGGATGATGTCGGGGTTGGGCACGTCGAGCGGCACGGATTTGGCGTAGCCGATGAGCAGGGCCTCTAGTTCGGGAAGGGCATCAACGTCGAAAGGGGGTTCCCAGTATTGGCGTTCTTCCGGCCGGAGGTACGCCCCGGTGCCGAACTCACGCAACTGCTGAATAAATTCAGTGATGGCGGTCACGAAATTTTCACCCCCATGAGGGCGTCGACGGCGGTGGCCACAATGCTGCCAGCCGGGGTGATGGCGTCGCCGGGGTCGGTGGCGGGGGCGTTGCAGCTGTCCGCCCATTCGTCGATGGCTTTGATCACGGCCGGGGTGTTGAGGTCGTCGGCGAGCAGGGACCGAATCTGTTGCACCAAAGCCCGGGCGGCCGACTCATCGCTGGCGAGGGTGGTGGCCATCCGCCAATACACCAGGCGGTGCTCCGCCGCCCACAGCACCTTGTCGGACCAGTCCCGATCCGACCGGTAGTGGCCCAGGTACACGCCCAGGCGGATCGCGGACGGGTCGTGTCCGGCCTCGGTGAGTTTCGACACGAACACCAGGTTGCCCAGGGATTTACTCATTTTCACCCCGTCGAGCGAAATCATGCCGGTGTGCACATAATGCTCCGCCATGCGGGGGGAGGTTAGGGCCGCCTCGGCGTGGGCGGCGGAGAACTCGTGGTGGGGGAAAATCAGGTCCGATCCCCCACCCTGGATGGCGAAACTACTACCCAGCCGGTTGGTGGCAATGGCGGAGCATTCCACATGCCAGCCGGGCCTGCCCGCCCCAAACGGGGCATCCCACGCGGGCTCCCCCTCCCGGGCCACCCGCCACAGGAGGGCATCCAACGGGTCCCGCTTGCCGGGGCGATCCGGGTCGCCGCCACGTTCGGCAAATAACTCCAGCATGCGCTGCCTGGGATAGTTCGACTCGTAGCCGAACCGGTCGGTGGCGGTGATGCTGGCGTAAATATCCGGGTAGTCGGGGTCGTCAACAACATAGGCGGCACCAGCATCAAGCAGCTGCTGCACCATGGTAATAACCTCACCCACGGACTCCATCGCCCCCACATAATCCTGCGGGGGGATCACACTCAGGTCGGCCATATCCGACCTGAATAGGTCAATCTGGCTGGACCCCAACTCCCGCCAATCCACCCCATCCCGGATGGCGCGCTCAAACAAGGGATCATCCACATCCGTGATGTTTTGCACATAGGTGACCTGCACCCCGGCGTCGATAAGCAAACGGTGAATCAAATCGAACGCCAAATATGTGGCGGCGTGCCCCAAATGCGTCGAATCATACGGGGTAATGCCGCACACATACATGCCGGCCTGGTTATGGGTCACACGAACCGGTTTCAGTGTTTCATCGGCGGTATCGTAAAGGCGCAGCGGCACGGCCGGGCCGGGGACGGTAGGGATATGCGGAGAGGGCCACGAATGCATGCGACAAGCTTAACAATTACACCGAAGCCGCCGCCAACGGGTTGATCTCCCCCGTGTACAGCAGCAGCATCACGAAAATACCCAACGGAATCCGGTACACGGCAAACCAGCTGAACGTGTTATTCGCCACGAACTTCAACAACCAGGCGATCGACGCATAGCCCAACACGAACGCGATCAGGGTGCCCACAATAAGCTGCGTGCCCGATGCGGCAATACCCGCCTGGGGTTGGAACGCATCATCAAGGGAAAACAGGCCGGCGGCCAACACCGCAGGGATGGCCAACAAGAAACTAAACCGGGCCGCCACCTCACGGGTGAGCCCCAAAAACAGGCCGGCGGAAATCGTGCCGCCCGACCTCGACACCCCAGGAATCAACGCCAAACACTGGGCGAACCCCATCACAATGGCGTCCCGCATCGTCAACTCCTCATAATCCCGGTTTTTCCTACCAAACCGTTCGGCAATGATAAACACGAACGAAAACAACACCAACACCGTGGCGGTAATCCACAGGTTCCGAAGATTCTCCCGAATCAAATCCTTCGTGAGAAACCCAATCGCCGACACGGGGATCGTACCCACGATCACCATCCAACCCATGCGGTAATTGAAATCCCGGGCGTCCTTATTCACCAGGCCCTTAAACCAGGCCACAATGATACTGAAAATGTCTTTAGCGAAATACACCAGCACCGCCGCCTCGGTACCGAGCTGCACCACGGCGGTAAACGATGCACCGGGATCATTATCGAAAAACAGTGTGGATGCGATACGCAGGTGGCCGGAGGAACTCACCGGCAGGAATTCCGTCAACCCCTGAATAATGGAAAGCACTATGACTTCCAACCATGGCATTTGTTCACTAACGCCCGTGGAAGCCTGGGCGAGGATACTGGTAGTAATCACATCACCACACCGTACACCGCGGGTTCTTCTCCCCTCACAGTAGATAATGTGCAGGGTGTATTTGAGGGTGTAGTGCACAATAATCCTAAGTTACGGGATCTACCTGCTAATCTGGGACCTTGTGAAACCGAAACCCGCCCCGCTTTTTCCTCCCCCCTCCCCCCGCCCGGCGCGCCGGGTTCCACTGGTCGCGTTAGGGATCATGATGGGGGTTGTGCTCACGGCCTGCACCCCACCATCGGTACAGGAGAAACTGCCCACGGCCATGGGGAACGCCACCCCCGCGCCTTCTCCGGCCATAGTTGATGCGCCGGCTGGTGAAGTGATATCGCTGCCGGAGCAGCTAGCGAAGATGACGGAGTTGGATCATATTGGGGAAATCGTTGCGGTCCGCGCCGGGGCCGTGGTTGGTGTGAGCACGGTGGACCAGTTGCGCGCCGGGCGGCTGGTGACGGTGCCGGTGGATGCGGCCTGCGGGGATATCAGCGCGGCGCCGGCGTCGCACGAATTCGTTTTGGGCTGCCCCGACGGGGTGTATGGTATTCCGACGAGCGTCGCCGATGCTGCCGACGACGCTGGGGGCGCGGGGGATGCGGCCGGCGAAGAAAGCGACGGGGGTAAGCCTGCTGAGCTGCCGACGGCCGAACCGGTGTTGCTTCAGGCCACCGACCAGCCGGTGACGGCGGCGGTCAAAACCACCAGTGGGATGATTTTCGCCGGCAGTTCGGATCGGGAAGACGTGGACGTGTACCAGGATGGGGAGAAAACCACCATTCGGGTGGAGGATCCCACGGACGCCATGATTGCGGTGCCGGTTTCTGGCGGTGAGGATTCGGTGTATCGGATCAATCGGCGGACCACGATCATCCAAAACATTAATGTGGCTGACAAGTCGGCGGGCGCGGTGCTGCGCGTGGGCTTGGGTGTGGGAACGATCACCCCGGGGGCCCAGGGGATGGCGTTGGCGACGGACACGATCGGGAAGCAGTTCGGGGTGTATCTGACCCATGATGTGATTCGGCTGCACCAAACCACCCCCACCACCGGTGCGCCGTGGGCTATCGCGTGGGATGATAAGCGGCAGCAGGTGTGGGTGGCCACCACGGATGATAATAAAATCCGGCGGTATCAGCTTGGTTCGGGCCAAGGCGAGGAGTTGGAAGCCTATAATTCTATTGAAAACACCCAATCGCTTGTGGCGTTACCTGATGGCACGATCCTCGCGGCCTCCGCCACTGGAACTGATGTGCAGGTCATCACCCCGTAACTCCCCTATCAGCGATACTTAACTGGAAAGCACCCTATGACTTCTTATTCGATTACCCCGCACCCGTGGCGCACCAAGGCCTATTCCCTGGCGTTGAAAGGCATGTTCCGGCTGTCCCCGGAGCGGATCCATGGCATTATTTCCGCCGCCCTGCGGGTGTTGCAGGCCACTCCCCGACCGGTTAATCGGTTGGTGGGGAAGATTGTGCAGGTGAATGATCCGATCTTGTCGCAGGAAGTGTTTGGCACGGTGTTTCCGCAACCATTAGGGTTGGCTGCCGGTTTCGATAAGAACGGGCGGTTGGCTGATGTGTGGCACACGATCGGGTTTGGTTATGCGGAGTTGGGGACGGTGACGGCGGCCGGCCAGCCGGGGAATCCCGCCCCCAGGCTGTTTCGGCTGCCGAAGGATAAGGCGATTTTGAACCGCATGGGGTTCAATAATGAGGGGGCGGCGGATGTGGCGTTTCATCTGCGGCACCGGAAGACCCGCGCCGTGGTGGGGATTAATATTGGGAAAACCAAGGTGGTGGATGCGGCCGCGGCGGCGGATGATTACCGCCGGTCGGCATCACTGTTGGGGGATTTAGCGCAGTTCCTTGTGGTGAATGTTTCTTCCCCGAACACGCCCGGGTTGCGGGATTTGCAGGCGGTGGAGTCGCTGAGGCCGATTCTTCAGGCGGTGCAGGGGGCCACGAACACGCCGGTGTTGGTGAAGATCGCCCCGGATTTGTCCGATGAGGATGTGGATGCGGTGGCGGACCTGGCGTTGGAGTTGGGTTTGGATGGTATTGTAGCGACGAATACCACGATTTCCCGGGATGGTCTGGTCACCCCCGAGTCGCAGGTGGCGGCCATGGGACCGGGCGGGATTTCCGGCCCGCCGGTGGCGGATCGGGCGTTGGAGGTGCTCAAACGGTTGCGGGGTCGGGTGGGTGATTCCCTGGTGCTCATTGGGGTGGGCGGGATTTCGACGCCGAAAGATGCGTGGGAACGCATCGCCGCCGGCGCCACCCTGGTGCAGGGCTACACCGGCCTGATTTATGGTGGCCTGGATTGGATCCGGGATATTCACTTGGGCATTGCCGCCCAGTTGCGGGCCTACGGACTGAATAATATTTCGGAGGCGGTGGGGTCGAACCTGCCGTGGACCCTGGACTAGCCATCCCCTACCCCAAGCATGACCCCGGGCCACGGCTGGCCTGGGGTTTTGACCATTTTTTGGCTAGTCGTTGCGGTACCAGCCCCAGTACACGGCGCGGGCGAGGGAATGGTAGTACAGGTTAAAACCCAGCACGGTGGGGGTGGCGTCTGCGGGAATGTCGAGCCGGTCCACGTCGACCGCGTGGATGGCGAACAGGTAGCGGTGGGGGCCGTGGCCGGCGGGCGGGTTGGGCCCGTAGTAGCCGCGGATACCGGAGTCACCCCGCAGGGTGACGGTTTCGTCAAGCCCCAGCAGCGGCTGGTCGGCCAGGCCCGCGCCGGTGGGAAGTTCCGTGACGGTTGTGGGAATGTTGAATGCAGCCCAGTGCCAGAACCCGCTGGCGGTGGGGGCGTCGGGGTCGAACATGGTTACGGCAATGGATTTGGTGCCCTCCGGCAGGCCAGACCAGGCCAGTTGGGGGGACACGTTTGCCGGGGCAACATACGTGTCGGGGATGGCGTCGCCATTGGCAAAGTCGGCGGAGGTGAGGGGGAAGTCCGGCAGGTCCCGCAGGGGCGCGTAGGGGTCGGGGCCGGGGAATCGGGGGTCTGATGCGTATGAACTCATAGGTTCATTCATACCCTACATGGTGTGATCCTGGCCGCTCCACCGGGCAAAGAGTTGCGCATATCTCCCGCCGGCGGCGACAAGGTCAGTGTGCCTGCCGTCTTCAATGATCCGCCCGGCGTCCATCACGATGATGCGGTCGGCCACTACCGCCTGGTCCAGCCGGTGAGCAACCACGAGGGCGGTACGCCCCCGGGTGACAAGTTCAGCGGCCGCCTCCAGGGTGTGGGCTTGGTCGGATCCGGCTTCGGAGGTGGCCTCGTCGAGGATGAGAACATGGGGGTTGCGGAGCAGCACCCGGGCGAGGGCGATTTGTTGCTGCACTTCCGGCATGAGCGGTACCGCGCCCGCCCCCACCTGGGTGTCGAGGCCGAGGGGGAAGGCCCGGCGGAAGACGGTGCCGTTCTCGGGCAAGCCCACGGCAGCAAGGGCGTCGAGAAGCTCCCCGTCGGTAGCGGTGGGGGCCGCCATGCGGAGGTCGTCGCGCAGCGTGCCAGAAAATATGTGCACCTCCTGGCTGATGAGGGTGACGTTGCGGGCGGTCCACACGTCGGAAACCTGGGCGATGTCCACGTCGCCGACGGTGATGGTGCCGGCGGTGGGTCGCAGCAGGCCGGACATGAGGGCGGCGAGCGTGGATTTGCCCGCCCCGGACGCGCCGACGAGGGCAGTGGTGGTGCCGGCCGCCAGCGTGAGGTCGAGGGCGGGAAGCACGAGTTCGGTGGTGTCGGGGTAGGAGAATTCCAGGCCACGAATGGTGACGTCGGCGGGTTTTTCCAGGTCCGGTGCGGTGCGTTGGCCGGTTGGGGTGTAGAGTTTTGCCAGGGCGACGGCGCGGCCGAGCCGGGTCATGCCTTCCTGAATGTCGTTGAGAAAGAACATTGTGTTGAAGATTTGGGTTTCGGCCCGGACGGCGAGGAATACCGCGGCGGAGGCGGCGCCGGCGGTGATATGGTTGTGGGCGGTCAGCCAGGCGCCAAGGCCGAGGGCGGCAATCACCCACACCCCGGAAATGGTTTGGGCAAGGTGCAGCAGCCGGTTGATGTAGGGGACGCGGGTGGCAGTGGCCTGGAGGGCCGCCCAGCTTTTGGTTTGCATGCGGTCAAGCGCCCAGGCGCCGTAGCGGAACGCTTTCAAGGTGGCGAGCCCCCGGAGGGTGTCGAGCAGGGTGGCGTTGCGTTCGGCCTCGATGGCGGACATGGCGTTGGTCACCGGGGGCAGCGCCCCGATCCAGCGTTTACTGATGGGGACGAAAATAACAGCGATGACCAGGGCGAGCACACCGAACCGGTAGTCGATGAGGGTCATGGCACCGATACTGAAGGGGAACATCAGGAGCATGAACATGACCCGGGACCCAATCTGGCTGAACTGGGTGACGGGCTGGTCAATGTCGTGGGTCATGCGGGTGATGACGTTGCCGGTGCCGAGCGCCATGACATCGGGAATGGGTGCCTGCAGGGTGGAGTTGAGGCAGTCGCGTTTCAGGTCAACGCTCATGCGGCGCAGTTTTATGCCAATAAGATAGTTAGCAAGCGAACGCAGGCAGTGACCCACGAAGGTGGCGGCGCAGGCCACGCCGACCAGGATCATGAGGGCGCGCTCCCCCGTGCCAACAATGGGGACGGCAACGCCGCGGAGGGCATCCACGCTGTAGCCCAGCACGTTGGCCTCTAGAATAGTGCAGGCAAGCAAAACACAGTGCAGCGTGATAATGCCCACCCACCAACGGCCGCTGAGTGCGTTACGGAGCCCACCAAGATAGCGGAGGGTTTCGGCTACGGGGGCTGGCGCCAGCGAGTCATGGTGGGCGAGTTGGTGAGTCATCGGGTGTGCTCCTCCCCTGCAGCGCGAGCCCAGGTTTTCCGCCCAGATATGACCAGGGTAATGCTGTTGGCGCGCAACTGTTTTATGGCCTGCACCACAGCGTCGAGGGTGACCGCGTCCAGGCCAGTGGTGGGTTCGTCAAACAGGAGCACGCGAGGGTTACGGGCGAGAGCCCGGGCCAGGGCGACACGTTGCCGCTGCCCACCGGACAGGTTGAGGCCGGCCTCACCGAGCGGGGTGGTGGGCAATTCCCCACCCGGACCGTACCCACCCAAACGTTCGATAATGTCGGTGCAGGCGGCAGCATCGAGGGCCGCTATCACCTGTTCATGGGGGATATCTCCGGTGGGGTTGATATTTTCAGCAAGGGTTCCTTCGAACACGCTCACGAGATGTGGGGTGGCGAGCACCTCGTCGAGCCCGCCGAGCAGATGATAGTCGCGGTAATTATCCTCGGTGGGTTGCCACACGTGCAGCCCAGGCTCCAAGGCGGCGAGGAGTTCTTCCGCTTTGCGACGCTCCCCTGTGTCGTCCCCCGACTGCTCGGAGTCCACCGCCGTGGCGTCGATGAGATCACTGATGCGGTCGCCGGCGGCGATGGCGCGCGCCCAGGTGCTCGATAGCATGCCCATGGAGATGCCCAACGCCTGGAGCGCCGGGCCGGCGATCATGGAGATGGACACCAATTCACCCGGGGTGATCTCCCCCAGGTGGGCGAGCCAGGCGGCATAGCTGATGGTGAGAATGACCAGGAAGGTGGGCACGAGCTGGCGGAGGAAATCCATGCCGATGGACACCCGCATGTCCCGCTCCATGGCGTCAAGGACCGTGTCGCTGGTGGCGTCGAACCGATGTTGGGTGATTTCTACCGCCCCCAGACCTTTGACCACGCGAGAGCCTTGGGCGACGTCGGTAGCAAGCCCAGAAAGCCCGGCCTCTGCCTGGCGGCGGGCCGCGGATACCCTGGTGATGGGCCTCGCGGTGAGTGCCGCGGCGCCGGCGGTCAGTAGCGCACCCACGGGCAGCAGCAGGGCGATCGTCAAGGATATGGGGGCGATACCGATGGCCGCCCCAATGAGATAGCCGGTCATCCTGACGGGGAATGCGGTGATTTCCCGCACGTCGGCGCAGGTTTTCGTGTCTGTGTCGACGGTGCTTAAGATCGTGCCCGGGCTGTGTCGAATGTCCCGGCTGCGCAGCAGCCTGCCGGTGAGGAAGAGCCGAGTGTTGTGCACCACCCGGGCGATCCCCACTTGGCTCATGCCCATTGAGATGGTTGCGCCCGCAATGCAGAAAAACATCAATGCGCACAATAACCCCAGCGACAGGAGGATTTCCGCGACATGGCCCGTGCCGAACGTGGCGTCGATAACGCGGCCCACAACGATTGTGGCAACGGCGCTCATGCCCGACCCCACACCCTGCATGATGACCTGCCATGTCACCGCCCCGGGGTATGCCAACAGCATGTTGCTCGCCACCCGCCTGCCACCATCCCACGTGTCGGGGCGGAGGCTGCGGTCGGTGGTGGGTGGTTGGTCTGGGGCAAACCATCGCCAGGCTATCCCCCGCCTGAGTGGTTTTGGTTGTGATTCTGATGGGTGTGCTGTCATCATTATTAACAGTAACAGCTTTGCCACCAACGGAATTTTGGGGAGTTTTACCTGCTGATTTGCCTTATTATTGGTTTTTCGCTTAAAGTGTAGCGAGTGCCCAGCCGATATGGCTGAAACCACATCCTAAGCCCGGGTGGCGGAATGGCAGACGCGCTAGCTTGAGGTGCTAGTGTCCTACTAATGGACGTGGGGGTTCAAGTCCCCCCTCGGGCACCAACAAGCTCTTACCCAAACCCACCCCAGTCGAAAACGTCTGGGATGCAGTTCCAGATGATGAACAACGCTCACCCACCGGGGTGGGCGTTGTTCGTGTTGTAGAGCTCATGAGCGTGTCGTCAGCGGTGGGCGGTGTGGCTGAGGCGCCAGGCTGAGCCGGGTGGTGCAGGTGGTGCGTATGGGCGGCGGCGTGCAGGCTGGGGCTGATCAGCTGGTCGAAGGGTGGGACGAGCAGAGCGCTGAGGCGAGCACCGGAGCCCGTATCGGCGAGGTGGACGGGGCGCGGCATCAGGATTGGCGTGTCAGCATCAGCTCCTCCTCCCCCATTGGCATCACCAGTTCTTTCTTCTCCGGCGCTGTCCTGTCCATCGTGTGCGCCCGCGTCCTTGCCCGGCTGCTTGCCGCTGTCGGTCACGCCATCGCCTTGGTCAGGCAAGATGACCCACCCGTCTTCATCGACTAGCGGGTTAACCAGCACCCGGTCGAAGAACACCTGGTTGAGCAGCTTCTTCAGGTGAGCGGGCGCAGCGGTGTAGAGGCGGTGGCAGTCTTCGAGAAGGTCAAGGGCTTGGGTGAGGTACTGGCGGACTTCGGCGGCATCGGCCTGGTAGGCAGCTAGCTGGCGCTCGATCTGGTTCAGCTCGGTGGACAGCTCAGCCTGTTCCTCCTTGAGCAGGTCAAGCGGCACCGCGCCTTCGTAGTGGGCATGGAGGAGACGGCGTCGTCTGTCCTCGATGTTGGTACGCCGCGTCGTCAGGGAGCGCACTGCCTTGGCCTTGTCCCCTTCGATCTGAGCCAGCTCGTCGTGGAGGTAGTGCTCGATCTGCGTTCTGTCCTCCGCGCTGAGCTCGATAGCCCGGTAGAGCTCTACTATCCGGTCTTCGACGACGTCGATGAGCACGGCGGTGAAGGCGCAGTCGTGCAGGCGGCAGCGGCGGGCGCAGACGAAGTAGGGGTAGATGGTGCCCTTGCTGTTCTTGGCGTTCTGGACGGACAGGCGCGCCCCACACGAGTAGATTGCGTCTCCTACGACAGCTGGAGCAGCCCGTGGAAATGGTCACGTTGCAGCGGCAGATACGCCCCATCGTTCCACCTGCTCGCGAGAACAGACAGAGTCCACCTAGCCTCGGGTTTTCATTGTTGAGGTGTTGAAAGTGGGGTGAAGGTGCTTCTTTTCCTGGGATAATGCGAATTGCTTAGGTCCGTGCATGACCAGGAGAGGAGCACCTTCGTGGTGAAGAATAGCGGGTTGTACCCGTCTGTGGTGGCGGAGTCGGGGGACGTGCCTGCGGTGGGGCTGGCCGGGGCGAGGCTGCTGACCGAGACGAGCGGGGTCACGGGCCTGGGCAACGAGCTCTCGCAGGCCCTGTCTACGTGACGGCGGCCGGGGGCGGTGCACGACCCGGGCAAGATCATTTTGGATCTGGCGGTGTGCGTGGCCCTGGGTGGCCGGTGCCTGTCGGACCTTTCGCTGCTGCGGTGCGAGAAGGAGGTCTTCGGGCCTGTTGCCTCCGACCCGACGGTCTCGCGACTTGCAGGGGCCTTGGCCGACCACGTCGAGGCCGCCGAGGCCGGGCCCGCAGGACGGTGCGGCATCGGGTGTGGGCCCTGGCCGGAGCGGACGCCCCCACGGCTGGTGTCTCGGCAAACCGGCCGTTGGTGATCGACGTCGACGCCACCCTGGTTAATGTGCACTCTGACAAGGAGGGTGCGGCCCCGACCTTCAAGAAGGGATTCGGCTACCACCCGCTGACCGCGTGGTTCGACCACGGCCCCGATGGTGGGGGTGAGTGCGCGGCGCTCGTGCTGCGTCCCGGAAACGCCGGTTCGAACACTGCCGCCGACCACGTCGAGATCATCGGCCGGGCACTGGACCAGGCCGGGCTCGGCCCCAGACCCGGTAGAAAGGTGCTGGTGCGCATCGACGGGGCCGGAGGCATGAAGGAGACCATTGAGCTCCTGGCCCGTCGGCGGGTGTCCTACAGCGTGGGGTTCCCCCTGCCGGACCACACGCCGCAGATCCACGGGCACCATCCCCGAGGCCGCCTGGGCCCCGGCCTACAACGCTGACGGACAGCCCAGGCAGGGGGCGGACGTCGCTGAGATCACTGACCTGCTGGACCTGACCGCCTGGCCCAAGGGGATGCGGGTCATCATGCGCCGAGAGCGGCCCCACCAGGGAGCCCAGCTGCGCTTCGAGGACACCGGGCTTGACCGCTTTCCCTTGCAGGGGTTCGACCAGAACCGTATCTGGTGCCTGATCGTGGCCCTGGCCCGCAGGCCTGCTGGCCTTCTCCCAGCTGCTCGCCCTGGCCGACGCCCCCGCCCGCGCCTGGGAGCCCCGGACGATCCGGTTGCGGCTGATGGCCATCCCCGCCGTCATCGCCCGCCATGCCCGCCGCACCATCCTGCGCTACAAGGCCGACCACCCCTGGACCGACCTCCTGCTTGCCGGGCCCGGGCACCTCCAGGCACTCCCCGCCCCGTAAACACACGGAACTC
>ERZ773035.1132-NODE-1132-length-19892-cov-17.784090_pt1 | contig 19892 bp, 15 predicted proteins | sample MGYA00511487_ERZ773035 | MGnify/ENA primary metagenome ERZ773035 (study PRJEB29015, sample SAMEA2737985) | human oral metagenome | biome: human oral; feature: human-associated habitat; material: dental | place: China | collected 2024 ...
TCTCTATGGTGCTATCCATAATCGGATGATGGTCTTCATCAAAGAATACCGTCTGTCGGTTCATTTCACGTGGGGCTTCCACGTCCGTGCGAATTTCACGGCTTGCCTGCTCATATTGCCTTTGAAGGGTGATTACGGGGACACCTTCGGGAGCAGGTTCGTTTTCAGGCTCTATTGTTGGAAGTACCTGTGCAGCTTGTGCTTCTTTTTTTGTCTCTGCTTCGTCTCTTGCTTCATCTCCCACTATCTTATTACCATCTTCGACCTTCTCTTGGGGCTGAGTGCCTTCCTGCACGGGTCTCAGAACTTCCTGACGGCTTTCATCCTTGCCTTCCTCAATGATAGGTTCTTTGGTGTATTGTCCTCTGACAATCTCTTCCAGTTCCGCAATCTCGTGCAATTTTGTGGGTTTGAAGTATAAGTCCCGCTCAATACCCAAGCCTTTGACCTTTACTTCCTCCATTTCTTTGAGGGACATATACCCAAGTTCCCAGCCATAGCCCATCGTAACGGCACCGAAGCCGATGCGCTCCTTGGGGTCGTATTCCAGCATATAGGCAGTATAGGCTCCCATCGGAAAGAAATAGCGAGCGTATGCCGTGCGGTCGCCAATGAGCTGTTTTTCCGTTGCATAGAGCTTGGGAAGTTGCTTCTTGGTGCTGTCGGGCATCAAATTGTAGGTATTTTCTTCTTCTTTTTCATCTTCCTTGTCCTCTTTCTTTTCCTCCTTATCCTTGATTTCCTGTTCTTGAGGTATTCCTTCCGTTTTTATGTTTTCTTGTACTTTTTGCACCATCTTGTCCATGTGTACCTGCCATTCCTCCTCGGTCATGGGTATGCCGGTTTCATAGAGTTTACGATCGAAACGCTGCTCTACTTCCAAAGAGAGCTGTGTACGCAGGCTGTCAGCCATATCCTCGATACTGCCGTCAAACGTATATTCCCAAGCAGGCTTACCGTAAGGGTCTGTACCCATTTGTCTGTCTATGGCAATCGTACGGTGGGAAATATCCTTCCATTCGCCCTCGAAGAGGGAGTTATGATTGAACGCAATAGAGAAGCCGTCGCCTTTGGGGACAGAGGCGGTTTGTACAAACTGCTGTTCAATGCCCTCACCAATTTCTTTACCCGACTGCTTTTGCAGGACAATCAGGTCGCTGCCTACATCCGTACCTGCATTCTCGGAGAACATACCCGAAGGCAAACGGATAGCGGAGATAAGTCGGCTGTTCTGCATGAGGTAACGGCGGATGGCTTCATTCTTGGGGCTGTCCAATACGCCCTGCGAGGTAATAAATGCAAGAAGTCCGCCTTCTTTGATAGTGTCCAGCCCTTTCACAAAGAAATAATTGTGAATGGTTCTGGTGGATTCCCGTTTAAGGATGTTCTCTCCCTTGCTATAGCTACGGTCATAGACCATAAAGTCGCCAAAGGGAATGTTGCTGGTGATAAGGTCGTACTTGTCCTTTTCTTCCAGTTCCCCAATGGCTTCAAAGGGTTCTTGCCGAACAAAGATATTATCCTTGCCGTAAGGATGGAGGGCTTGTGTGATGCGTGCCGTCAGTAGGTCTTTCTCCATCGCATCGACCATACCGGCACTTTTGGCAAAGGTTTCGGTAAAGGCTCCCATACCTGCTGAAGGGTCTAAGCACCTTCTTACTTGCACGTCGGCAGCACTAAGGGCTTCGGCAATGGCGGAGACAATACGGGTATCGGTATAGAAGGAAGTCAATACGCTTGCCTTGATGCTTTCCCAATAGCGTTTGGCGGTATTGGCATCGACGGCATCACGGTAAATCATCTGTTTGAGTCTTTGGGTAGGCTTGAACAGGTTTTGTTCCGATGCACTCCAATAGCGGAGATCATCGGGATTATCACAACGGTTCAATACGCATTTCAGACCACCGAAACCTTGATAACCTCTGAGCAGGACTCTCTCGGCTTCGGTGGCTTCACGGCGTTCTTTCTCTAATCGGAGGATTACACGGATGGCTTCCGTGTTGCCCTCCAAGACAGCTTTCTTATTGTATGCCATAGTTTTTCTGTTTTTAAGATGGAGAGGAAAAATTAGTCGGGAGATAATTTTTTCTACCTCTCAACTAATTTATTTTATCTCTGAGTCTGTGGTAACTATCTCCCTCGTACTTTTCCTTTCTTTCCCTCAAACTCAAAGGTGGTGGTGTGGTCTTCGCCCAGAACAAGACGTGCGTTGAACTTTTTGCCAGCCTTACTCGTCAATCCTTTGAGGATGGGCGTTCGCCCGGTGGTTATCAAATCACGGATATTATCTTCAGAGAGATGTATGCCGCAGACTTCACGAAACACGTGGAAGCCACAGCTTTCATGACTGCACTTGGCAACCTTGGCATATATGCCGACACTCTGCTGTCCGCACTTTGGGCAGCGGTAGACAGGATAGGACTTCTGCTCTGAAGAAAGCGAGAGGAGTTCTTCGCAGATTGTTTCCACGTATGAGTTGATGCCTTGTGAAAACTTATCTGCAGGCATTTTTCCCGCCTCGATGGCAGCAAGGGCAAGTTCCCAACTTCCTGTCATCTCTGCATTGGCAATCTTCTTGTCCTTGACAATCTCATAGACTGCCAAGCCTTTTTCGGTGGGAATGATGGCTTTCTTGTCCCTTCGGATATAGTCACGCAGGATAAGTGTCTCGATGATGTTGGCTCGGGTGGCAGGTGTACCGATGCCGCATTCTGCCATTGCTCTTTTACTTTCTGCATCTGAAACTTCTTTACCAGCATTCTCCATAGCGGAAAGCAAAGTGGCTTCTGTATAGAGCGGCTTTGGCTTGGTCTTGTACTCGGTAATCTCTGAAGAAAGCAGTGGTAATAGCTCGTTTTCTGTCAAATTGGGCAACACGGACAAGGTCTGTTCTTCATCCTCCTTGCCTTTTTCATCGTTCGTGCCAATTCCTTGCTGCACGGCTTTCCAGCCCAAGGAGATACTTCGGCACGCCTTCCAAATGAAGGTGTTTGTACCGTCGGTCAGTTCCACCTGCATACGCTCCTCCTCTGAATCGGGAGAAAAGGCTTCGATGAAACGATGGACTACCATTTGGTAGATGGTCGTTTCATCTGTCGATAGTCCCGATGTTGTTTCACCCGTAGGGATAATGGCGTGGTGATCAGTTACCTTGCCGTTGTCCACCGAGTGGCGGTTAAGTGGTGTCGGAAGTGCAGTGCCTATCTTGCCAAGTAAAGTGGGTACTTCCTCGAAAACGTCTTCACTGATGTATCGACTGCCGGTGCGGGGATAGGTCGTGATTTTCTTCTCATAGAGGCTTTGTGCGATTGAGAGGGTCTTATCTGCTGAAAAGCCGTGCTTTCGGTTGGCTTCCTTCTGTAGGGAGGTAAGGTCGAACAAGAGGGGTGGCGACGTATGTCCCACCTTTTTTGCGACCGAAGTCACGGTAAGCCGGCTCTGTTCGCGAAGCATGGCGAGAGCGGACTGTGCATCGGCTTCATTGTCAAATGCACTACTGCTCACGGCTTTCAGCGATATGCCCTCTTTCTCTGCTGCTACGGAGAGTTTCCAATAGGGGACGGAAGAAAAATCACGATTTTCTATGTACCGACGGCAGACCATAGCAAGAGCTGGGGTTTGTACCCGTCCCAAGGAATAGCCGCCTTTGCGGACGATGGACAATGCACGGCTGGCATTGATACCCACCAACCAGTCGGCTTCGCTTCTTGCTTTGGCGGAATAATAGAGATTGTCGTAACTGCTTCCTGGTTTGAGGTTGGAAAGTCCCTCACGGATGGCTTTATCGGTGAGGGAGGAAATCCACAAGCGGTCGAAAGGCTTATGGCAATTGAGATAGGAATAGATGTATCTGAAGATGAGTTCACCTTCACGTCCTGCATCGGTAGCAACGATGATGCGGTCTGCTTTGTCAAAGCTGGAGCGTATCACCTTGAGCTGTTTTAGTGCTGCTGGGTCTGATACATACTCCTTATCCTTACGTACTTGTCGTACCACTAACTGAAATGGATTGGGACGAATGGGCAGGTCTTCAGCTTTATAGGCAGAAAAACCGTAGGCTTCGGGCATGGCAAGGGCAATGAGGTGTCCCATTGCCCAAGTAACCATATAGCCGTTACCTTCTAAATATCCGTCTTGTCTGGTATTAGCCCCTACGATACGGGCTATATCTCTGGCTACCGAGGGTTTCTCGGCAATAATACAAGTAATCATAGTTAGGTTTGGTTTTAAGGGTTACATCTTACGTCCACGGCGCTGCTGTTTCTTCTCGTCCTGCTTCTGCTTTTGGGCGGCAGTGGGCTGTGTCTGCCCGGACTTTAAGGGCTCGTTCACGTTCTTGGTGGCTTCGTTGGTCTTGCCTTGGTTGTTCACTGCAACCTGTGTTTTGTGTTCTTCGGCTACGGCTACCACCTTTTCCTTGCCGGTTTCCTGCTTCTTGTCAGGGTTCCACTTGTAGAAACGTGGGCGGTTCTGTTCCTTGTCCATCTTGACATAGGCATTAAAAGGTTGCCCTTCCTTGTCCACCATATTCTTCAGATAAAGCGTGCGACCGCTGTCTAATGCTTCACGCTGCTTGTCGGAGAGTTCCAAACCACAGAGCTTGCGTGGTGCGCCTTGTTGCTGCGTGTGCTGCTGTCGCTCCTTCAAGCCTTGCTTGTTCTCGAAGATAAACTCGATGCCTTTCTTCTCAGCATTGACTTGCAGAGTGGCATTGAAGGACTTACCACTCTTGGCGGTCATTCCTTCCACTTTCACGGCTTTGTCCTCTACAAGGCCTTTGTACTGCGCATCAGAAAGTGTAACACCCTTGATTTCTTTTGGGATATTCACACGGTCGGCACGCAGGGCAATAAGTTCATTGGTCTGTGGGTCTATGGAAACGTATGCGGCAAATGGGTCACCATTCTTGGGCGTAATCTCGATGGTCTTGCCAAGGTTGCCCGTTGCAAGGAGTAGTTCTTTCTCTTCATTAGAGAACTTGTGTCCCATATAGGGGAAGTCGAGCTGCGGCTCTTTGCGAAGCGGGTGAACTGCCAAGCCGATGTTGCCCTCGCCATCAGTACGGAATGCCAAACGAGCATCGGTGTAAATGGTAGTATCGTCTATCGGGATAGCAATGGTAACGAGGTTGCTCTTCTGCCAGTTGAGCATTTTTGCCAACTCTCCACTCTGTTCCAATCGCTCACGGGTAAGACCGAGAGTGTCGAGCTGCTTCCAATCAATCTTCGACTCGTCAATAGCGGTGGCGTTCTTCTGTTTGGGTAGAAAGTCCTCAAAGTGCACCTGACTTTCTGCCAACTGCTGCTTGTTCTCCGGTTTCTCACGGTTCTGAAGCATGGTGTGGAGCGATGCCACACCTTGCTCCACATTGTTAGCCACAACCTTGTAGAGTCCGAAGCGGGACGGCTCGTTGAACTGTTTGAGGAAATTGGTCATGAAGTTCTTCAGCAAGCCGTCCTTGTTGTTGAACTTCAAAAAGGCTGCCTGATGCACATCTTTGGCTTCCGTCGTTTGGAGTTTGCCCTTGTCATCAATACCTGAAACTACTGAGAGTTTTCCTGCATCATTCTCGTTCTTCACTTCCGTGCGGTCTTCCAATACCAGCACATAATTGTCGTTGCTGTTTGATTCCATTTTTCTAAATTTTAATATGGTGAATACTGTAATCAAGCAGCTAAATTATAGGTATATGAAGAGATTGAAGAGCTTTTGGGAAAAGCGGGAAATACAGGGAAAAAACAAGAAGCCATTATCCGAATCTGTATGGAAAGCGGATAATGGCATGTTATAAATAAATATGAACGTTTCCGGTAGAGGAACTTATTTATTTATTTCCTCCTTTTTCGAATATTCTTTTTCTATCAATAAATTGATGAGAAATTTCTGCAAGTCTTGGTCAGTGGGTACATTGAGTTTCTTGCGGATATGGTTACGCGTCACGTCAACGTTGTTTTCGGTTTTGTCGAGTAGCAGGCCGATTTCGCTCCGCTTCTTTCCTGCGAGAATGAGGCGGCACACATCCGTTTCTGATTTAGTCAGACAGGGAAAGTGGTGCCCCAGATCGCAGTCGTCCATCAAGTGTTTTTTCAGATGCAGGCGCACGGCGTTGATAAGGTTGCGTTGCGATTTCGGTTTGAGCATGGAAAACAGGCGGTCCGTGTCCTCGGGCGGCGGGTGGTCGTTGCCGCTCATGCGCAGATAGACCTCTATCTCCTGCCTGTTCAGCCTGACGGCGTGCATCAGTGCTGTCTCACGGTGATGCAAATCGGTATTTTCCTTCGTTACACTCATCACATTATATCGTAGCAGTTCGCCCAGCGTGCAGAGGAAAAACTGCACGAAGAGGAAGAAACCGAACAGGCGCCAAAGCGAAGGCTCTTCAAGATATGCTGCCACACAACCATAGCCAATCACGCTGATGGTGGAGACGATAAAGGGGGTAAACCGGACAAAGCTTATCACAAGGAAGAATACCGCCAACAATGACGCTATCTGATTGACGAGGATGAGTTGTAGAAAATGGTCGGGACGCACGGTGGCAAAATAAAAGAAACGCATGACGATGGTACACTGCGCCACGAGCACCGTGAGTGAAAAAGCCTTGGAAAGTGTCAGACACTGCGTGAGGTAGAGCAACAGCGAAAGAAGGCATACCGCAAGGTGTATACCGCTCATAGAAAGCGGCAGCGGGTCGTTCGAACCACCCAGTCCCAAAAACTGCATCGAGATGATGGTAACAACGAGAAGGGAGTGGAGTAAATACACGATGACGCGGTGCCGCTCAATGGTGTTTTCGGCGCGCGACCGTAGGAATGCCGATACCTTTTCTGTGAGAGAATGAAAGATCATTGTTGCCGTTTTTACTTTTTATAACGACTGCAAAGATACGTTTTTATTTTCTCTTTCCAAGCTTTTTATTAAGTGTTTTTAAGGGGGTGGTTAAGGTTTTTAGGGGTGTAATAAAAGTCTTTAAATGGTCTTTCTGCTAAGAAACTCTGACTTATAACATTTTGTTTGTTATTTTTGTATAGTCTTTTGCTGTTCTCGCAAAAATATTCCTTGCAGAACAGCCAAGAAATGAACTGTCCAGCATGTGAAAATCAGCAGACAGGAATGTGAAATGAGAACATAGAAATATTTTTAATTCATAATCAGCGAAAAGAGTTATTCATAAAGAGAATGAAATTATGGCAAATGAAAAACAACAGGTATCAATCAGAGGATTAGGCTCTGCACCAATCTCTTTGTCTTGGTACCAGTGGTGCCGGCAGAGGTGAGAAACACTTCAAACAGGGCTGTCGTTGCTACAATCAGGAGGGATATACTTTAGATGAAAAGGACGAGAAACCAATTGCGTCCATGAATCTAAGAAACTGAGCATATACTGGAAATATACTATAAATATACTATAAATGAAACATTTTATCACATTACTGTTTGTCATTACACTCTATGCAGGAGAAATGTATGCCGCCACTCCGGCAGACTCCATCCGCAAAGAGATGAAGCACCTCAAAGGAGAAAAACTTTTGCAGGCCTACCATAATCTTTGCCGGTTGGCAGCTGCCGAAGATAATATGGGCTATGAATTACGCTGCATCCGTGAATATCTTGCCGAATCCTTACGCCAAAAAGACAAGGAGGCGGAAGCCCAGGCGCGCGTCACCCAGTTGTATTGCTATTACAACTACGAGATGACCGACAGCATTAGCTACTATTTGCCCGAAATCCTCAGTGCTATGAAAAAGAACGGGACATGGGATTATTACTACAATGCGTGGAACGTGCTGATTGAGAGTTATCTCTACGAAGACAAGGTGCAGACCGCATTGCTTGAAGCGCAAAAGATGTATGCCGACGCGCGAAAAAGAAAGAGCAACTATGGATTAGGCACTTCCACCTACGGCATGGCATGCATCTATCAGACAATGGGACGTTTCCGCGAAGCCGAGAAGACCATCGAGGAGAGCATCGCCGCCCTTTCCAAGTCCGATGAAATCTCACAATTGCTCTCTGCCTACAACGTCTTGGGCGAAACGCTCGACGGACTGCGGAAATATGAAAAGCTAAGAGCGAAATGCACGGAATGGAAAGCGGTCATCGACAAATACAAGAACGAAGCCCTGCGAAAAGGCTACACACCCTCGCTCAACGGACGCTATCTCTACTGCACGCTGGCAACTGCCGTCGCAGAATTGGAAACAGGCCATTACGACCGCGCCAAGGGATTGCTGCAGCTCGCCGATAAATATGCCGAGGGGCGCAAAGCCGTCGCCCGATTCAAGCTCCTTCAAGTGAAAGCCCGCTACTATGCAGCCATCAAGCAGTACGACCGGGCCATTGCCTGCAACAACGAGAACATGGGCATCATGACTGCCGCCGGCGACTCCGTCAGCCTGCTTACCGTGCAGATGCAGCAAGCCGACCTCTACACGCAGGCCGGACGATACAAGGAAGCCGCAGAACTCTACAGCCTTGTCATCCCACACAAAGACAAACTGCGCAACACCGAGCTTGCCAAGCAGCTCGACGAATTGCGCACCATCTTCGAGATTGACAAGCTCACACTCCGGAACGAGGTCATCACAACACGGCTCTATCTCTCACTCATCATCGTGGCATTGCTGCTTGCCACCGTCGTACTTTACATCACCTACACCCGCCGCTTGCGCCGCAAAAACAGGGCTTTGTACGACTCCATTCTATTATACCGCAAGGCGGAAAGCGACATGGAGACTGCGGCAAGGCTCGTTCCCGAGGAAGAACTCGACCGTGAAGGAAAAATCTACCGCCGGTTGTGCGAGCTGATGCAGAAAGAGAAAATCTATAAAGACACGGAGTTGAACCGCGACATACTCTCAAAGCGGATTGGAACAAATGCCGTCTATATCACCAATGCCGTGCGCAAATATGCCGACGGAGCCACAATCAACGAATTTATCAACGGTTACCGGTTGCGACACGCGGCATCGCTGCTCACCAACAATCCCGACTTGAACATCAACGAAGTGGAATGTAGGTCAGGATTCAATTCCAGAGCCACATTTAACCGTTGTTTCCGGGCTTTCTTCGGGATGTCGCCTTCAGAATACAAAGCTGTTTCCAAAGAAAAAAAGAAAACGCAAAAGGGTTCATTCGAAGAGAGGGCATAGGTGTTCCGGACATTTATAAATCGTCAATTCTTAGTGAATTACAAATATGATACAAGTTTTTTCAAATATGAAACGCCCTGTTGGTCTTCGTAGAATAATTTTGCAACAGAATCAACAAGTAGCAAAGATGAAGAAGACCTGTTGGGTATATATTTTAAGAAATGAAAGCGGAGAAATAACCATCGGCTTTTCGATCGATATGGATGAAAAGTTCACCGAAATCTCCATGAGAAAGGAAAAGCTGTATTATCTCCGTCCGTTTGAAGAGCCGTTCGACGGCTTGGCGCACAAGCATCTTTTGGATTCCCTTTCCAAAGACACGATCAACCATCTTGTACGACGTAATCGGGAACAGACAGAAACATACAAGGAAGTCTTCCGGAAAACGTAGTAATTATGCCACGCCCCCCGATAACCAAAAGAATATTTAATTTTTTAATTTCAAATTCAATATGAAACAACAAAACATCATTCAGAGACTATGCCTCTTCCTCTTCGTTCTCGTGCTGGCCCTGCCGGCGTTGGCGACAAATTATGGTCGTGAGGGCTATGAGACATTCCGCTCACGCAACTTAGGCACGCACCAGACAGTAACAACACTCAAACAAGGGAAGGTGGAAATAACATTCAGTAGTTGCACTACTTCAGGCAGCTCGGGCAACGGTGCCATCTATCAGCCCGCAAAGGGCTCTCGCATCACCGTAAAGGCCGACGACGGCTATTCCATCCGCTGGATCATCCTGCGCGATACCGAGGGTGGCGAAAGCTATAGGCACCCCCAAGGCAAATATCGCATCAGCAGCGTTACATCGGGCTATGACTATTACTTCGAGAAGGAAGCCGTGTCGAATTCGCATATAAGCGGAGGCAATCAAAATCAACTCAATGACGACGACAACAACATCGTCGTCTACCAGTACGATGCCTCGGCACAAAGCGTTGAGATCCGGCCCCACAACAACCGCAATTGGGAACAGTTCAAGGTGCGCGACATCATCGTGGGTTATGTCAGGGCACCCAAGGTGAGGTTCGAGAAGGACAGGTACGATATCTACTCCGTGAGTTCGGTGTTGATGAGGCTGATGCCGAAAGACTCGGTCCGCAGCATCTTGTAGGTGATGAAACCGTGGTCTTTCGGTGCCAAAACAATCTTGAATATCGGGTCTTTGAAGTAAAAGGCCAACAGTGTGCACGCTCCGCCCACAATGATGACCTTGAGAATAATGCTCCGCAGAATGTCCAAATGATCCCAAAAGGAGAGTTCTTCGTTCTCAGCCATCACTTGTCATTGGCGTTTGTCGTGTCCTTTTCCGTATCTTTTGTGTTTGGATTCGCTTCATTCTCGATGCCGTTGACTCCGTCCTTGAAACTCTTGACCCCTTTGCCAAGGCCTTTCATCAGTTCTGGAATCTTCTTGCCGCCAAACAAAAGCAGGATAATAAGTGCAATGATAAAAATTTCTTGTGTTCCTAACATGTTCTTTGGGTTAATGGGTTTATTGCATGCAAATATAATGGAATTGGCCGGAATATCAAAGAGAATATGTAAATATTACATGGGTTCGCTGTTAAGAAGATGGGCAGAGCCGTAGGAATAAACAGCCTTCCGTTGGCCCCTTCGGTGCTTTCTGCCAAGAATGCACGACGCTCTGAGGCCCGCCCTTGCCCTTTCTTTATGAGGAGGAGCTCGAACAGCTTGTCCCAAGGGTATACCGTACCTCCAACCAAGGGTATACCGTACCCACGACCAAGGGTATACCGTACCTATGACCAAGGGTATACCGTACCTATGACCATAGGTATACCGTACCCGTGTTCAAGGGTGTTTAACACCTGTCCCTGTAAGTGTTTAACACTTGTGATTGCGAGTGTTCCGTACTCACTGTTGCGAGTGTTTAACACTCACGATCGCAGGCATTAATCCTCCTCCTCTTGAAGAAGGAGAGGGGTGAGGTTTCTGAGGACTTATATCGGACGCATGTTGGTTTCGTAGCCAAAATCGCACATATAATTCACCAATACGTCAAATATCAAGTATTTTATGTCAGAATAGGCACTCAACTGGCATTGAAAATTATTATTTTTGCAACAAGAACCTATTAACTAATACGAATTGACGCTATGGGTCATAACCAGACATTGCAATATCTTATCGACAACGAGCAGGATGCGCGTTGGGGACTGACGGTCAACGGTGTCGGTTTCCAGCATATAGATTCCGACGAGCCCTATCCCCCGAAGAACCATCCGCAAGAATATTCGTTCCTGGCGGACCAAGGCAGGCGGCTGAATGAATATCAATTCATCTATATTACTGCGGGAAGAGGCTTCTTTCAATCCGAGCACTGTGCGCAGACAGAAATCAAGGAAGGAGACATGTTTCTGTTGTTTCCCCGAGAGTGGCACAGTTATCACCCCGACCCCGGAACGGGCTGGAATGAATATTGGATAGGCTTCAGGGGGCAGAACATAGACAGCCGTATTGCGAATGGCTTTTTCTCTCCGCGGGAACCGGTGTTCCACGTCGGGCTGCACGATGAGCTTGTGCAGGTGTTCCGTAACGCCATTGCGATTGCCAAGGAGCAGTATGTCGGCTACCAGCAGATGCTGGCCGGGGCCGCGAACATGGTGATGGGCCATGCTTACGCCTTTAACCGGCACAACGAATTCGAAAACCGTGAGGTGGTCGAGCAGATGAGAAAGGCGAAGGTGATTATGACGGAACGGCTCGCAGAGGGTATCACCCCGATGGAAGTGGCGGAAGAAATCAATATGGGCTATTCAAGGTTCCGTCAGGTGTTCAGGAAATTCACAGGCTATGCGCCGCTCCAATATATTCAGGAGGTGAGGCTGACGAAATGCAAACAACTCTTGGCAAACACCAATCTTTCGCTGACGGAAATTGCCTATCAGGTGGGTTATGAGTCGGTAGACTATTTCGCAACCACTTTCCGCAAGAAGAACGGGGTCACACCGACGGCCTATCGGAAATCAGTAAGACGATAATCACTAAACCATATAACTAATGAAACAACTAAAATCTCAACAAGCAGACAGCGTCTTCTTCGCCGTAGACTTAGGCGCCACGAGTGGCAGGACTATCATCGGTACGATTTCAGGCAAGGGTGCCGATGGCTGTGCGGCTGACAAGCCAACCATCACGTTGGAAGAACTGACCCGCTTCGACAATGCATTGATACAAATCCGCGGGCACGTCTGCTGGGATTTGGCCGCCCTCTATAACGAAATCATCGTCGGACTCCGTCTTGCTGCCCAAAGAAACTACCCTATAGAAAGCATAGGCATTGACACTTGGGGCTGCGACTTTGTGTGCATCGGAGCCGACGGTCTACCGTTGGGTAATCCGTTTGCCTACCGCGACCCGCACACCGTAGGGAAAATGGATGAATATTTCGCTGAGGCGATGCCGAAAGCGCAGGTGTATGAGAAGACGGGCATACAGCTGATGAACTTTAACTCGCTTTTCCAACTCTATGCGATGCGCAAGGCTGGGAGTCCGGCACTGCAAAATGCCGACAGAATCCTGTTCATGCCCGACGCGTTGAGCTATCTCCTGACAGGGGAGATGGTTTGTGAGTATACCATATCCTCTACGTCACAGATGCTGAATGTGCATACGGGAGAAATCGACGAGGCATTGCTTCGGAGTGTGGGACTGCGACGGACACATTTCGGTAGGACGGTCGGGCCCGGTACCGTCGCCGGGACACTGACCGAAGAGGTCCGCAAACTGACAGGACTCGGTCCGCTTCCCGTCGTTGCCGTGGCGGGGCATGACACGGCAAGTGCCGTTGCAGCCGTCCCTGCCGCAGGTCCACACTTTGCCTATCTCAGTTCGGGCACATGGAGCCTGATGGGAATCGAAACGCCGCAGGCCATCGTCAATGAGCAGTCTTTCAGTCGTAACTTCACCAATGAGGGAGGAGTTGCGGGCACCGTCCGCTTCCTGAAGAACATCTGCGGCATGTGGCTGTATGAGTGCTGTCGCCGCGAATGGAAGAAAGAGTCCGGCGACGTGAGTCATGCAACGCTGATCGAAGAAGCCATGAAGGCCGAGGGCTCCAGGAGCCTCATCAATCCCGATGACCCCATGTTTGCCAATCCCGACTCCATGACGGCGGCCATTCAGACTTATTGCCGCAAGCACGACGAGCCTGTTCCCGAGACCCGGGGGCAGTTCTGTCGCTGCATATACGACTCGCTTGCACTGCGCTATCGGCAGGTGTTCGGCTGGCTGAAAGAATTTGCTCCGTTCCCGTTAGATGTACTCCACGTGATAGGTGGCGGTTCGCAAAACAGTTTTCTCAATCAGTTCACGGCCGATTCATGCAACATCACTGTTCTTGCCGGTCCTCAGGAGTGCACCGCCATCGGCAATGTCATGTTGCAGGCAAAGGCTGCCGGATATTTCAAGGATGTGTGGGATATGAGGCAAGTCATCGCAAACAGCATTGCACCGGCAAGATTTATCCCTCGGGATACGGCACCGTGGAAGGCTGCCTATGAGAAATACCTGTATATAACGGGTGGGAGTGAAGAGTAAACAATCATAAGCCCCAATCAGCCATTAACCTTGTGACATGTGAGCAAATGCCACGGTAAATGATGGGAGGCTTGTCACACTATGGTAAAACCTCCCAATGACCAATTTAGGACAAATTAAATATAGAAACCAACTAAAAACTTAAAGTTATGAAAACAGAAAGTATTGAAAAGGCTTATGCCTATGCAAAAGAACGTTATGCAGCTGTGGGTGTGGATACCGACAAAGCTGTCGAACTACTGAAGAAAACTCCGATTTCCCTACATTGCTGGCAGGCCGACGACGTGGTCGGCTTCGAGCGCAACGAAGCGCTCTCCGGAGGAATTCAGACAACGGGGAACTATCCGGGGCGTGCCCGAAACATAGAGGAAGTACGCCGGGACATCCTTTTCGTAAAGAGTCTGTTGGGAGGGAAGCACCGGTTGAATCTTCATGAAATATATGGTGATTTCGGCGGAAAGTTCGTAGACCGCAATCAAGTGGAAGTCGACCAATTCCAAAGTTGGATAGACTGGGCAAGAGAGAACGACATGAAACTCGACTTCAACTCTACCAGCTTCTCACATCCGAAGAGCGGCAGCCTGTCATTGGCTAATCCCGACAAGGGTATCCGCGAATTCTGGATCGAGCATACCAAGCGTTGCCGTAGGATTGCCGATGCTATGGGCAGGGCACAGGGCGACCCTTGCATCATGAACATCTGGGTGCACGACGGTTGCAAGGACCTGACCGTCGAGCGTATGCGCTATCGCCGGCTCATGGCAGAGAGCTTGGACGAGATATTGGCCGAGAAGCTCGACGGCGTGAAGAACTGTCTGGAGGCAAAACTCTTTGGCATCGGGCTGGAAAGCTACACCGTCGGTTCGCACGACTTCGTGGCCGGCTACTGCGCTACGCGTAATCTGATGTACACCCTCGACACTGGACATTACGAACAGACCGAGAACGTCAGCGACATGGTAGCGTCACTCCTGCTCTTCGTGCCCGAGTTGATGCTCCATGTGAGCCGCCCCGTGCGCTGGGATTCCGATCACGTTACAATCATGAACGACCAGACGCTTGACCTTTTCAAGGAACTTGTGCGGGCCGACGCGCTTGACCGTGCGCACATCGGGCTGGACTACTTCGATGCCTCCATCAACCGCATCGGTGCATATATCGTCGGGACGCGCGCCACGCAGAAATGTCTGTTGCAGGCTTTCTTGGAACCCATCGACCGACTCCGTGCCTACGAGGATACCGACAAGGGGTTCGAGCGCCTGGCTCTGTTGGAAGAAGCTAAGAGTCTGCCGTTCGGCGCCATCTATGACTATTTCAACCTGACAAGCGGCGTACCTGTCGGCGAGGATTTCATTCCCGTAGTCGAGCAATATGAAAAGGATGTACTGTCTAAACGCGGATAAAAAATGAATATCATCATCGGACTTCTCATCATCGCCATCGGCGCTTTCTGTCAATCGAGTTGCTACGTCCCTATTAACCGCATCAAAGTGTGGAGCTGGGAGAGCTACTGGCTCGTGCAGGGCGTGTTCGCATGGCTGTTGCTCCCGCTGCTTGGCGCATTGCTTGCTGTGCCTTCGGGACACTCGCTGACGGATCTCTTTACCGCCGATCACATGTTCGACATCAACATGACCATTCTTTTCGGTATTCTTTGGGGCGTGGGAGGGCTAACCTTCGGACTTTCCATGCGTTATCTCGGAGTTGCGCTCGGACAGAGCATCTCTTTGGGTACTTGCGCGGGATTGGGAACGGTACTCGGTCCTATTATGCTGAACGTCATCTATCCCGAGGGGCACCACTTGGAAAAACTGACGGTCTCGGTGCTCATCGGAGTAGGAGTGACGCTCGTGGGCATTGCCGTCATCGGCGTTGCGGGCTCGATGAAGGCGGCTCAGCTTAGTGACGAAGCGAAGCGCGCAGCCGTCAAGGAATTCAATTTCCCGAAAGGAATCGCCATCGCACTCTTGGCTGGCTGCATGAGCGCGTGCTTCAATGTGGGGCTGGAGTTTGGGAGCGGCTTGCATTTTGCCGCGACGTCCGGCCTGTTCAAGACGCTGCCCGCCACCTTGCTCGTTACGGTCGGCGGCTTCGCTACTAACGCCGTCTACTGTCTCTGGCAGAACCAAAAGAACCACACTTGGAGTGATTACGGCAAGCGAAGCGTGTGGGCTAACAACATTCTCTTCTGCCTTTTGGCGGGAGCGTTGTGGTACAGCCAGTTCTTCGGATTGGCTCTGGGCAAAGGCTTCCTTACCGACTCGCCCGTGCTGATTACGTTCTCGTTCTGCATACTAATGGCGCTCGACGTCGTTTTCTCCAACGTTTGGGGCATACTACTGAAAGAGTGGAAAGGCTGTGGGCGACGAACAATAGCCGTGCTCGTCGTGGGCATCGCGATTCTGGTTGTTTCTTCGTTCCTGCCTCAATTGTTATGATCGTACTGAATTAAAACAAGCAAATGATTATGAAAAGTATTTTAGACGGCCGTCCCCGATTGGAAAACGAGGTTGGCAAGATTGCGGAAGTGGCCGGATATCTCTGGCAGAAAGGGTGGGCCGAGCGCAACGGCGGGAACATCACCGTCAACATCACGGCGTTCATCGACGACGAAATCAAGGCGCTCCCAGCTATCAGCGACATAAAAGAGATAGGAGCGACGCTGCCAGCCTTGAAGGGCCAATATTTCTTCTGCAAGGGAACGGGACGACGCATGCGCGACCTTGCTCGCTGGCCGATGGAGAACGGAAGCGTCATTCGTGTGCTCGACGACTGCAGTAGTTATGTCATCATCGCCGACAATCCCGTGCTTCCAACTTCTGAATTGCCGAGCCACCTGATGGTTCACGCTCGACAACTCGAGCGAAAGACGGAAATTAAGGCTACGCTGCACACACACCCAATCGAACTTGTGGCCATGAGCCATGGCAAGAGATTTTTGGAGAAAGATGTGCTCACACGCTTGTTGTGGAGCATGATTCCCGAGACGAAAGCCTTCTGTCCGCTGGGGCTGGGCGTCGTTCCTTACGCTATTCCGGGCTCGAACGCCTTGGCCGAAGGAACGCTGAAAGAACTTGAGGATTACGACGTGGTGCTATGGGAAAAGCACGGTGTCTTTGCCAAAAGCACGGATATCATGGATGCGTTCGACCAAATTGATGTGCTGTCGAAGAGTGCCGCCATTTATTTGGACTGTAAAGCCATGGGCTTCGAACCAGATGGAATGAGCGACGCGCAGATGAAGGAACTCTCGCAGGTTTTCCATTTGCCGAAGTAAGCGATTATCACCTAACGAATGGGAGCCTCCCCCAACCCCTCCAAAGGAGGGGAGAACGAGCTTGCGGGCTAATCTGCTCCGGTTTTTTCTCACCTGCTTTTGATGGGCAGCGGGAGGCTCCAGATTTTTTGCTTCCAATAGTAATTTCTGCTCAGAAACTGCAGTTTTTCATGGGACACAGCCAATTTATGATGAAAAACTGCAGTTTTTTGATGGAAAACGGAAATTTACGATGAAAAACTGCAGTTTTTTGATGGAAAACGGAAATTTATGATGAAAAACTCGAGTTTTTTGATGGAAAACGAAGATTTATGATGAAAAACTCGAGTTTTTTTGCAGAAAACGAAAAATTTTGATGAAAAACTGCAGTTTTTTGATAAAATACGACTAATTCTGACGAAAAACTACAGTTTTTTTGTAGAAAAGTCCATATAAAATCTGAAAAACGGAAAAATGTAGCGATAACGTTATTAATCAAAGACTTAAAAAGGCTTTGGAAAGCAGCGTAAAGCCAACCGTGTACGGTCTTTATGCCAAACAGTGACAGCGTTCCGTCTCCTATTCGTAACCCCTGCAAGGGTAAGAATGGACAGGTGGAAAATCAAGGGAATTCGCTCTGAAATAGGCTGTTAGGCTGAAAATTCCCATCCTTCGGTTTCTTATTCCGCGTTCCCCTCGATTTGCTTAGTGGACAACTGCTCCACAGTAAATAATTTTGCAAACGAAAGGAACAAAAGCAATGAGAAGTACATTTTCAGTCATCTTCTATTTGAAGAAAGACAAGGTAAAGAAAGACGGTACGGCACCTATCATGGGACGTATCACCGTGGACGGCACGCAAGCGCAGTTCAGCTGCAAACTCTCCATCGATTCAAACCTCTGGGGCGTAAAGGGTGGTCGTGCGGTTGGCAAGAGTGTAACGACACGGGAGACCAACCGGATGCTCGACAAACTCCGTGTAGGTATCACAAAGCATTATCAGGAAATCATGGAGCGCGACAGCTTTGTCACGGCCGAGAAAGTCAGGAATGCTTTCCTTGGTTTGGAATACCGCTGCCAGACGCTCATAAAGATTTATGACCACTTCATGGAAGATTATGCCAAGAAAGTCGACTGCGGCATGAAAGCAAAGAGCACATTGACGAAATACCATGCCGTATACAGTCACCTAAAGGACTTCCTGCAATCACGCTATCATGTGAGTGACATTGCATTGAAAGAAATTCAACCAACATTCATCACCGATTTTGAGACTTACCTGCTTGCAGAAAAACACCTGCATTGCAACTCTGTCTGGGTATATTCCTGTCCCGTCCGTATGCTGCTGCACAGGGCGGTAGAAAACGGCTGGCTGATACGTTATCCATTCCCTGACTGCAGTGTGCCGAAAGAGGAAACAGAAAAAGGATTCCTTACCAAAGAAGAACTCGGACAGCTTATCAACGCTCCAAAGATGAACTTCAAACGGACATTCATCCGCGATCTGTTTCTTTTCTGTGCTTTCACGGGATTGGCTTACATAGACCTGAAGAACCTTCGAGAGGAAAATATCGTGTCCAACCCGCTCGACGGTAGCGTATGGATACACACCTATCGACAAAAGACCGGTGTGGAAACAAACGTCCGCCTACTCGACATTCCCCTTCAAATCATGAAGAAATACAAAGGCCTGTGCGACGACGGGCGTGTCTTTCCCGTTCCGTCCTATAATTCCTGCAAAATGATACTACGTACCGTCATGAAGAAATGCTGCATCCACAAACACATTACTTGGCACATGGCGCGCCATACGATGGCAACGGTGATATGCCTTTCCAACGGCATGCCTATCGAGTCTGTCAGTAGTGTATTGGGGCACAAGTGTATCTCCAGCACACAGATATACGCCAAGATTACCAACGAGAAGCTGAACAAGGAAATGAATGTATTGTCAGAAAAGTTGGCCGACATCGGCGAATTTGTCACCTCGGAGACTTTTGCGTAATGGTACGAAAAATAAAAATGCCTTTATTATGACAACATCCAAACAATATATATATAAAAGGAGGAACGAACGATGAGACAACGAGACATCATTTATTTGAAAGAGAATGAATTTTGTATCACCGGTGCCGCCATCTGGATGAGCGAGTGGGAACTGGCGGAACTCTTCTATGCCACGCAGGGTGAGATACGGGCTGCCATCAATCGCATGCTGAAAGATGGTGCGATACCATCCTGCCACAGCACGAGATATATGCCTCTTGAAAACGGTCATGCTGCCGAGGTCTATTCCTTGGAAGCCATCATCGCCATTTCCTTTTATCTTCATACGGGATTTGCGGCAAAGTTTCGCAGGTGGATAATACAACGGATAACAAGAGAGAACAAACAGGCTGCCTCTCTCATGCTTTGCATCAGTAGCGGATTGGAAAGCTGAATCGACAGAGATACAAAACACTATTCGAATACGCTATTCAAGAAATAAAATCCGAGAAACAAAAAGGAACGACAACGGGCGGACGGTTTTCACCAGAAAAACTGTCCGCCCGAGTTGTTTTCTGTCATTTTGTTGTCTCTTTTGTCTCCGTAACGACGCCACAAGCTGCCACCAAGACACAAAACGATACACCACCCGCCATAAAACGATAGTTTTGCATCGAACAAATAAAAAACAGAATGATATGGAAAAGTCGCCACAATACAAAGCCGTACCTATCAGCATTTGATAAAGCAGACAAAGCAATATAGTAAACGCTTGATATACAATTCTTTATAAGAAGATTGTGTCAAGTTCGGGAAAAAGTACTATCGTTTTACATAAAAAGTACTATCGTTTTACATAAAAAGTACTATCGTTTTACATAAAAAGTACTATCGTTTTACATAAAAAGTACTATCGTTTTACATAAAAAGTACTA
>ERZ773035.1134-NODE-1134-length-19888-cov-5.315837_pt1 | contig 19888 bp, 21 predicted proteins | sample MGYA00511487_ERZ773035 | MGnify/ENA primary metagenome ERZ773035 (study PRJEB29015, sample SAMEA2737985) | human oral metagenome | biome: human oral; feature: human-associated habitat; material: dental | place: China | collected 2024 ...
CCAGCAAAAATATGCACGAGATAATGAGCGTAAAGCCCGCAAAATCAAGAAACACGAACTCCGTCCCCAGCCAAAAATAAGCAAACGCCGCCGCGCTCACCGGCTCGATGCACGCTATCATGCTCGCCCTGCTCGCGCCTATTATCTTTAGCCCCGTCATGTAAAAGCTAAACGCGCATATCGTGCCAAGGACCACGACCGCGGCAAGCGCCGCAAAGCCGTCCGCGTCGCTCACGCCGCCTAGCTGCCAAACCCGCGTGTAAAGCGCAAGCGCGCCGCCGCCGATGACCATGCCCCAGCCTAAATTTAGCGCGACGGGGTATTTTTGATTTAGCTTCGTTGGGATGAGACTATAAATCACGACGCCAAGCGCGCTAATGAGGCACCAAACCAGCGCCTCCGCGCTGATAACCAGCGAGCCAAGATCGCCGTGGGTGGCGAGCAGCACGACGCCCAGCACCGCGAAAATGAGCGCGATGAGCTCGACCTTTTTAGGCACGCGTCGTTCTAAAAAGCAAACGACGGCAAGGATGAGCGCGGGCGCGGAGTACTGGATCACGGTCGCGACGGCGGCGTTTGAGAGCTCGACACCGCAAAAGTACGAATACTGTGTCATCATAAGCCCAAAAAACGCGTAGATGAGCAGCTGCGGCAAAAGCACGCGATCTTTTAGCGGCGCAAAGGCTAGGCGCGGCGAGCGAGCGATGTAATACGCTACCATCGCAAGCCCCGCAAGGCCTAGGCGGTAGGGCACGAGCCAGTCGGCACTAACGCCCTTTTGCGTGAACAGATACTGCCCGCAAACACTGCTAAATCCCCATAATACGCCGCCAAGAAGCGTGACGAAAACACCGAAAAATTCACTCTGAGATCTCATTTGCCGCCTTAAATTTAAAGCCAAAGTATATAATCTTATGCTTAAGCTGGGGTTAAATTTGGGGATTTGGCGCGGCTGCGGACTAGTTAAATTTGAGCAGGAGTTAATACCGCGAAGCTGGATTTATTAGGTCCAATTAAACGACAAAAACTCTAAAATTTAAAAACAAAAGGATCAAACTTGGGCGAAACGACTTTTATGATTATATTTTACTGCGCTTGCACGCTGTTTTTGACGGCTGTAGGCTACTTTGCTTTGGGCGTTTTGGCGAAATTTTATGTTTTTATCAAATTTGCCGTGCGTCTTTGCTTGCAAGACCCTAAATTTAGCCTAGCCATGTTCGCGCCCGCGTGCATTTTATCGCTTTATATCGCGCTGGTTTCGCAAAATTTGATTTTTGATTTTACTTGGAGCACCTCGGCAAATGTTTTCGGCGGGCCAGCTTCCGGGTTACTTTTAGATGCGCTACTTTTTATATTTTCGCTGATTGCAAGACTAGAGGAGCGATATTTTTACGTTTTTTCGTTTCGCTTGGCGCTTTTAGAGCTGCTTTGCGGGCTTATCACGGCGATAATTTCAAGGGACATTTTTAGCATTTACGTCCCGTGCGCGCAAATTTTACTCGTATTTTGCGTATGTTTTGACTTTTTGTGCCTAAGTGCGGCAAAGGCTAATGCGAAGCTGCTAGAAGAACTAAGCGCAAAAAATGATTTAAGCGAGCCCGAAAAACTCGCCAAGGAGGCGCTAGAGCAGCTCGCAAACTCGCCAAATAAAGAAGAATCGCTACTAAAAGCAAACCTCGTCCGCATGAAACTAAAGCAGATACGACGGGTGGCTTAAATTACGAATTTAACCGTTTAAATTTGGCTCATTTATCGACGAGTACGGTCAATTTAACTTCGTTTCAAACAAGCTTTACCGCCTAGCCTATGGGCGCGATAAAATCCGCCCGAAAAACGCAGTCATTTGGCGAACCTTAAGCGAAATGAACGCCAGCAGCTGCCTACAAATCTGTATAATAAGATACGCCGACGCCATCACGCAAAAATTTGCAATGCCAAAGCCGATCATTTCATAGTAAAAAAATAGCTCAAATCTTATCTGCATCGTAAACTCTCGCGTCAGGCGATAAGTGTGCCATATCCTATAGCCGGAGAAAAGATCATCAAGCGGCCCGCCAAAGACTAAAAAGCATACCATAAGCGCAAATAAAATAATATCTTGCGAAAGAGCTTGAGCGTTACTTTTGTTTCCTTTGAGTCTGCCGGTAATGCCGCTAACCACGCCGCAAAGCCCCGCAAGCACCAAACAAACTAGCATAAAAAAGAATAAATAGCTAAGATGAAACGACGCTACGTCGCCAAAGGCGGTTTTAGTCTGCGCCGCGTTTATAGCAGGATAAAAATCCGCCATAAATGCCGTAAAATCTCTAAAATATGCGTGAGCGGACAAGATGTCTTCGGGTACGATAAATAGGCTCAAAGCAGCCAAAACATAAGCGCCCAGGCTAATAAAAAAGGCGATTTCAAGCTTCCTTGTGGCTAGTCTTAATCTTGCTTTTAGTCTTATCATTTTCTTGCTTTATATTTTGATCACAAACGGCGCAAGCGGGAATCTAAAGAGTTTTAAAATTCCGTGCGCCTTGCGGTAGAATTTTAAAATTTCAGAGTCTATGGTAGCGCTCGGCCAAATTTAGAATATAAATTCCTCCAAATTTAGCCGAATTTACGGACGCCAAATTTAGCGGCTAAGTTTGCCGACGCTAAATTTGACGCGCAAATTTGACAATTTTAGTTTTTAGCCTCACTCGCCGCCCAGATACTCCTGCAGGCTCTTAACCTCCAGCGCGCTGCCGTCTTGCACGCTTTTTAGCGATTTAGCCGCCGCTAGAGCCGCCGACATCGTCGTGAAATACGGGATCTTAAATCGCATGATGTTTTGCCTGATTTTCTTGCCATCCTCGCTGTTTGATTTGCTGTCGCTGGTGTTGATCACAAGCGCGATATCGCCGTTTTTGAGCCTATCCTCGACGTTTGGTCGACCTTCGCTGATCTTATAGACGAACTCGCTCTCTACGCCCGCGTCATTTAAAATTTTATACGTTCCGCCCGTGGCGATGATTTTAAAGCCGAGATTTATGAGCTCGCGCGCCAAATTTGCGGCGTATTTCTTGTCTGCATCAGCTAGTGTTAAAAAGACTAGGCCACTAGTAGGAAGCGAGTTGCTCGCGGCGATCTGGCTTTTTGCAAAGCTCTTTGCAAAATCGCTTGATATGCCCATGACCTCGCCCGTACTTTTCATCTCAGGCCCCAGGATTAGATCCGCGCCAGAGAGCTTGTTAAACGGAAAGACCGCTTCTTTGACGCAGACGTGGTTTTTCACGCGAGGCTTGAGTATGCCGCGCTCCTCGTAAACCGCGCCGTAGTTATCGTAAAATTTAAGCGCTTCGCGCAAATTTCCTTGCCACATCACGCGCGTGGCGACCTTTGCCATCGGCACGCCGGTGGCCTTGCTAACAAACGGCACGGTGCGGCTGGCGCGCGGGTTTACCTCTATTATAAACAGCTCGTCCTCGTAGATGGCAAACTGGATATTCATAAGCCCCACGACGCCCAAATTTAGCGCGATGTCGCGGGTTTGGTTTTCTACCTTTTCGATCATCTGCGCGGTCAAATTTAGCGGAGGCAGTATGCATGCGCTGTCGCCGCTGTGGATGCCCGCCTCCTCGATGTGCTGCATCACGGCGCCGATATAGACGTCCTTGCCGTCGCTGATCGCGTCCACGTCAAGCTCTACGGCGTCTTGTAAAAATTTATCGATTAGCACCGGCGAGTGGTTGCTGACCTTGACCGCCTCGCTCATGTATAAGCGCAGCTCCTCATCGCTATGCACTCGTCTCATCGCACGGCCGCCTAGCACGTAGCTAGGGCGCACGAGTACGGGATAGCCGATAGCGGCGGCCTTTTCTAGCGCCTCTTTTTCGCTTGTCGCAGTGTCGTTTCGCGGCTGTTTGACGCCTATTTTAGAGATAAATTCGCTAAATTTCTTTCTATCCTCGGCGACGTCGATCGTGCGAGCGCTGGTGCCGATGATTTTCGCGCCCGCTATGCTTAGGCGTTTGGCGAATTTTAGCGGAGTCTGGCCGCCAAAATGCACTATCACGCCGTCCGGATTTTCGTGCTCGATCACGGCTCTAACGTGCTCGAAATCGATCGGCTCAAAGTACAAAATATCGCTCGTGTCGTAGTCGGTGCTGACGGTTTCGGGGTTGCAGTTGTACATTATGGTCTTTACGCCCATGTCGCGTAGCGCGTAGCTAGCGTGCACGCAGCAGTAGTCAAACTCTATGCCCTGGCCTATGCGGTTTGGACCGCCGCCGATGATCATCACTTTTTTCTCTTTTTGCGCCGAATTTGAGCTCAAATTTGACTCCGCAAAATTTGACGAAAGATGCGGTAGTTTCGTGATATTAGTCGTCGAGTAAAGATACGGCGTGAGCGCCTTAAACTCGCCAGCGCAGGTATCTACCTCGTTGTATTCGAGATTTATACCCATTTTCTCGCGCGCAAAATATATATCGTTTTGACCCAGGTCGAGATTGTCTTTTAAATTTATCAGGTGCGCGATCATTTTGTCCGAAAAGCCCATCGTTTTGGCCTCTCTTAGCAGCGGCTCGTCGTTTAGGATGTCCATACCGATGCGCTCTTCAAATTTAACGATCTGCCAAATTTGATCCAAAAACCACGGATCGATCTTGCTCATCTCGTGCACTTCGGCTACGCTAAGGCCGTCGCGAAACGCCTGCGCGACGTATAAAATGCGGCTTTCATTCGCGTTTCTAAGCCCGTAAACAAGCGCGTTTTTCTCCAAATTTACGAAGTTAAATCCGTAATAGTCCTTTTCCATCGAGCAAAGCGCTTTTTGGACGCTTTCCTTAAAGGTCCTGCCGATCGCCATCACCTCGCCCACGCTCTTCATCGCGGTGCCTAGATACGGGTTTGCGCCCGGGAATTTCTCAAACGTAAAGCGCGGGATCTTGGTCACGATGTAGTCGATGACGGGCTCAAAGCTAGCAGGCGTGCCGGTGATGTCGTTTTTGATTTCATCCAGGCTAAAGCCCACGGCTAGCAGCGTCGCGACCTTGGCGATCGGGTAGCCAGTAGCCTTTGACGCCAGTGCCGAGCTGCGGCTCACGCGCGGGTTCATCTCGATCACGATCATCCGTCCCGTTTGCGGATTTACCGCAAACTGCACGTTGCTGCCGCCCGTATCTACGCCGATCTCGCGTAAAATTTTAAAACTCGCATCGCGCATCGCCTGATACTCTTTGTCAGTTAGCGTAAGAGCGGGCGCAACCGTGATGCTGTCGCCCGTGTGCACGCCCATCGGATCGAGGTTTTCGATCGAGCAGACGATGATGCAGTTGTCGTTGCGGTCGCGGATGACCTCCATCTCGTACTCTTTCCAGCCTAACAAACTCTCCTCGACCAAAATTTCATGTATCGGGCTGGCGTCTAGGCCCGTTTGGGCTAGTTCTTTAAATTCGTCGATATTATACGCCACGCCGCTGCCTGCGCCGCCTAGGGTATAGCTAGCGCGGATGATGAGCGGAAAGCCGATTTTTGCGGCTGCGGCTAGCGCCTCGTCCATATCGTAGGCGTACTGGCTTTGCGGCAAGTCCATGCCGATCTTTTGCATCGCCTTTTTAAACTCCTGCCTGTCCTCGCCCTTTTTGATCGCTTGCGGGTTTGCGCCTAGAAATTTGACGCCGCCAAGCATGTCCGCCTCATATAGCTGCATAGCGACGTTTAGCGCGACCTGACCGCCCATCGTAGGCAGTATGGCATCGACTTTTTCTTTATCTATGATGCGTTTGATGCTCTCTTTGGTTATCGGCTCGACGTAGGTCGCGTCAGCGAAATCCGGATCGGTCATGATGGTCGCCGGATTTGAGTTAATGAGCACGACGCGGTAGCCCAGCTGCTTTAGCGTCTTTGCGGCTTGCGTGCCGCTGTAGTCAAATTCGCACGCTTGGCCTATGACGATAGGGCCGCTGCCGATGAGTAAAACGGTGTTGATGTCGGTTCTTTTTGGCATTATTTTTCCTTTGTTACGACGTATAGATACGAGGGGATGGTTATGCTTACGTAGGGCTTTACGGCCGCGCTTTTATATAGGCTCTCTTGGATCACGCCAGTGACCTTGCCCACTGAAATCCCGCTGAAAAATATCCCGTCAAGCCCGCTCGTGACGACCTCGTCGCCCTCTTTTGGACTGAGCCACTGGGGGATAAATTTCACCGTTATTCCGTCTTTGCTCCCGTGCGCTATGCCCGGGATCTTTTCCTCGCCGATTGAAACGGCGAATATGCTTTTTGGATCGTTTTGTAGCAAGGCCATTGGATTTCCGTCCTTGCTCACGACGATCCCAGCACTCTTGCCTTGGTAAATCAGCCCGTAAATTTTAGACTCGTCGTAGCCGCTAAATTTATCCAGCCAGACCTTGTCGTAGTCGCTGATATTTACGTAGCTAAGGGCGCGTACGAGCTGGACTCTAGGCTCGTAGACGGTCGAGTTTTTATCGACCAAAATTTCGTTTAGCTCCTTTGCGAAGCTTGAAAGCAAAGCCGCCGATTTTTCCAGTTCGGCGTTTTGAGCGCGAAGCTGCTTTATCTCCTCGCGCTGCCTAAAGTGCTCATTTACGCCGTCTTTTACAAATTTGACCGCATCATCGTAGGCGGCAACTATGCGGTTGTTTAAATTTACTACGTATCCCGAGATGAGCGCGCCCCTATCAAGCGAAAAAAATACCAGCGCACCTATAAGAGCGACGAATAAAATTTTACTCTTCATTTACGAGTTGTTGTAAAAATTTAATCTCCTCAAGAGCCTTGCCGGTACCTCTAGCTACGGCTAGCAACGGATCGTCAGCGACGAAAACCGGAAGTTTTACGATATCGCTCAAGTACTTATCAAGGCCGCGGATCAGCGCTCCGCCTCCGGTTAGTACGATACCGTTTTCCACGATATCGCCGGCAAGATCCGGCGGCATCATCTCAAGCACGGTTTTTAGGGCGTCAGCGATCTCCTTTAGCGGTTCGCGCATAGCCTCGCGCACGTCTTCGCTAGTTAGCTCCACGCGGCTTAGCAGACCGCTGATTTGGTCGCGGCCTTTTACGACGATACTAAGCTCCTCAGGCAGCTGTATCGCCGAACCGACGGAGATTTTGATATCCTCACCTGCACGCTCGCCGATTAGGAGGTTGTACTTTTCCTTTATATAGTTTACGATGCTCATGTCGATTTTATCGCCCGCGGTGCGGATAGACTTGCTGATGACTAAACCGCCTAGGGACACTACGCCGATCTCGGTCGTACCGCCGCCGATATCGACGACTAGGTTTCCTTGCGGTTCGCGCACGGGTAAATTTGCTCCGATAGCCGCAGCCATCGGCTCCTCGATCAAAAATACCTCTCTAGCTCCGGCGCTTAGCGCACTCTCACGCACGGCTTTACGCTCGACTTGAGTTAGGCCGTAAGGCACGGAGATGATGATACGAGGGCGCAGGAAGCTCTTTCTGCGGTGAGTTTTTTCGATGAAATATCGGATCATCTTTTCCGTCATGTCAAAATCCGCGATAACGCCGTCTCTCATCGGACGGATCGCTTCGATATCGCCGGGAGTTTTACCCACCATCTCTTTTGCTTCGTGGCCGACGGCTAATATTTTTTGCTTGCCGTATTTTTCGCGTTGTACCGCGACGACGGAGGGCTCGTTTATGATGATGCCCTTATCTTTTACCAAAACTAGCGTATTTGCCGTGCCTAGGTCGATACCCATATCGCTTGAAAAAAATCCTATTATCTGGTCTAAAATCATCTGTATCCTTATGCGCTTATTTTATTGTTTTTTACGAAAATCGGCTTTTCTTTGCCGCTTACGACCTCTTTTGTGATCAATACGTCGTAGCCCGCAAGCTCCGGCAGTTCGTACATTATATCAGTCATCACCTCTTCCATTATGCTTCGCAGTCCCCTAGCTCCCGTTTTTCGCTCGATGGCTAGCCTTGCGATCTCTTTTAGAGCTTCGTCGTCAAATTTTAAATTTGCCCTATCTATCGCGAAAAGCTTTTGGTATTGCTTTAGTATCGCGTTTTTAGGCTCGGTTAAAATTCTCACCATATCGTCCTGCGTGATTTTATTTAGCGTGGCGACTACGTGAAGCCTGCCGATTAGCTCCGGGATTAGTCCAAAATGCACCAAATCGTCGCTCTCAAGCGCGTCTAGCAAATTTTCCTTATCGTCTTTTGAGCGTTTGTCTTGACCAAAACCCAGTACGTTTTTACCGATCCTTCGCTCGATGATGTCGGCTAGGCCGTCAAACGCGCCGCCGCAGACAAAGAGGATATTTGAGGTGTCTATCTGGATAAATTCCTGATTGGGGTGCTTTCTGCCGCCTTTTGGAGGGATATTTACGAGGCTGCCCTCGATGATTTTTAAAAGCGCCTGCTGCACGCCCTCGCCGCTCACGTCGCGCGTGATCGAGCGGTTTTCGCTCATTCTGGCGATTTTATCTATCTCATCGACGAAAACTATGCCCTGCTCGGCGCGCTTTACGTCGCCGTCTGCGGCTTGTAAAAGGCGAGTTAGGATATTTTCCACGTCTTCGCCTACGTAGCCGGCTTCCGTTAGGCTCGTAGCGTCACAGATAGCGATAGGCACGTCTAAAAATTTGGCCAGCGTCTGCGCCATCAGCGTCTTACCGCTACCGGTAGGGCCCACAAGCAAGATATTTGATTTTGATATCTCCGTATCATCCTCGATCTCGCCTTTTCTAAAAATTCTTTTGTAGTGATTATAAACGCCGACGCTAAAGACCTTTTTGGCCTTATCTTGACCGATAACGTAGTTATCCAGCACTGCCTTTAGCTCTTTTGGAGTTAAATTCGTATAGTCTTTGTCGGTTTTGTTTTCAGGAGTTGATTCTTGCAGGCTCGTATCGCCGCAAATCATATTATAAGCGGCATTCACGCAGTATTCGCAGATGAAAGCCTTATTGTCCAAATCCGCAAAAAGGCGTCTATCGTTTGACTCCGTCTCGCCGCAAAAATTACATTTTCTCGCCATTATTCTCTTCCTTTTGCTAATGGGATACCGCGCTTGGTGCTTAGGATAAATTCGCACATTTTTCGCACCTGTTCTATCTGCGCGCTCGCTAAAAGCTCGCTAGCCGCTGCTTTTAGATCCCCGCTTTTTCTAAATAAAAATTTATACGCTCTGTTTATCTCTTCGACCGTGTCTTTATCAAACCTGCGCCTGATACCGACCAAATTTAAGCTTCTGATATAGGCTCGGTTGCCTTCAGCCAGGCAAAACGGCACGACGTCCTGAGATAGCGCGCTAGCGCCCGCGATCATGCAGCTCTCGCCGACTCTCACGAACTGATGTATCGGCGTCATACCGCCCACGACGCTGTAGTCTCCAAGCTCCACGTGACCCGCCAGAGTCGCGTTGTTTGCTAGGATGACGTTATTTCCTATGATACAGTCGTGCGCGACGTGGCAGTAGGCCATGATAAACGCGTTATCGCCGATACGCGTGATCCCGTCGCCTTTGTGCGTGCCCGAGTTTATCGTGCAAAACTCGCGGATCGTCGCGTTTTTGCCGATACGAACGCCAGTGTTTTCCTCGGCGCGGTAGCTCACGTCCTGCGGGATGTCGCCCACGATAGCGTAGCTGTAAATTTTACCGCCCTCACCGATATGCGTGTCGCCCACGATCCTAGCGCCTTGTTTTACGAGTACGCCGTCGCCTAACACTGCGTCTTTGCTGACGTAGGCATAGGCCTCGATCGTTACGTCCTCGCCGATCTTCGTGCCGTCCTCGACGACGGCTTGCGGATGGATATTTCTCATTTTGGCTCGCTTATTTATCTACGATCATAGCTTTTAGCTCGGCTTCGCATGATAGCGTGCCGTCCACGTAGGCTTCGCCTTTTAGCACCCAGATGTTGCCTTTGTGTTTTAGCACTTCGAGGCGGTACTCGAGCCTGTCGCCGGGGCGTATCGGATGGCGAAATTTCGCTCCGTCGATGCTCATAAAATAAACGACTTTATTTTCGATACCCGCTTGATGTTCGTCGCTCATGCTCTTAAACGCGAGTACGCCGCCTGCTTGCGCCATACCCTCGATGATCATGACGCCGGGATATATCGGGTGGCCCGGGAAATGCCCCTGAAATACGGGCTCGCCGATAGTTACGTTTTTGTACGCGACGATGTGTTTGGCGGGCTCGAGCTCGGTCACTCGGTCGATTAGCAGAAAAGGATATCTGTGCGGGAGTATTTTTTGGATTTCAACGATGTCGATCACTTTAAACCTTGTGAGTAAAATTTAAAGCCGATTTTAGCCAAATTTTGCTAAGAAAAAGATTATTGATTTGGCCGGGGCGAAATTTAGCTACTAAATTTTCGCGCCTGCCTTTTATCTCGAGCACGCTAAATTTAGCTCAAATTTGCGTTACTAATACCTCGCGACTATCGTTATAAAGCTCGTCTTTGGCGTAAATTTCATATCTGCCCGCGCGAATTTCATCCAGCACGATTATAGGATTTTGGCTAAATTCTCCGCACAGCTCACGGCGGATTTCTAGTTCGCGAGATACCGCGATAGGCCGGCGGCAAAGCTCATTTACGCTAGCGAGTTTTTCGCCCGAGAGCTCGTTAAATTTAGCCAAATTTAGCAGCGTCACGCCGTCTCGCAGCTCGTCGCAAATTTGCGCCGCCTCGCTCACGCTAAATTTGACGTTTTCGCGCTTAAAATGCGAGTAGAGCAAAAAATACGACGGTATGACGGCTTTGTCAAATTTGACGTAGGCGCGCAGCAAGCGGTAGTTTAGAAAATACTTGCGCGATAGGTGAAACGGCGCGCCCGCAGCCTCGCACTCTCGCACCTTTTCGTAAAGCTCCAGACGCTCCTCGATGCCTCCGGGCATCACGCGCCCGCTAATCTCGCTCATAAGCTCGCTAAGCGGCAGTTTTTGCGCCTCGCGCTGCTTGCTAAGCCCAAAAATACAGCCGCAGTAGTTTTGATGATAGAGTTTATCTTTTTTAGCCAGCTCAAACTGCGCGTTCGTGCCGCCGCCCGCGCGGTAGTCCACGGCAAAGGCTTCAAGGCCGTATTCGCCGGCTGCCTTATTTAGCGCCGATTCTAGCTGCGAGAAGTCTTTTTTCGGGCTCATCAGCAGCGTCGTGGTGATAGATTTTTCGCCTAGCTCAAGCGCTTTTTGGGCCGAATTTCCCACGCGAAAATCAAAGCAATACGCGCAGCGCTTGCCCTTTTCGGGCTCGTTTTCAAGCCCCTTTGCGCCCGCAAGCCACGCCTCGTATTCGTACTCACCGCAGATGAGCTCGATACCTAGCTTTTCGCAGCTCCTTTTTACGTCGCGAAATCTCATCAAAAACTCGCTGTACGGATGGATATTTGGATCGTAGAAATAGCCGATGAGACGCTCGTGCGGACGGTCGGCGCGTAATCTTTGCAAAAAATAATGGCTGTCGACCGAGCAGCAAATATGAACTAACATTATAATTCCCCATAAACGACGGATTTTAGAATAAATTTTTCTATACCCGACACAGTCACGGACGACCGGTCCGCTCCCTTGCTGGCAAGAAAAATTTATTTAAACTACGCCTATTTTGTCTTGAATAATTTTTGCCGATTTTACTAAATTTAACTGCAAATTTTATTAAAGCTAGCAGCGTGCTAAATTTTACTAAACCAAAATTTAGTACCGTAAGATGCGGGCCTCGGTGGGAAAATTTGGCAAATTTGACTTCAAATTTGAACGTAAAACGATAAGGCGAAGTATTTTGAGATGATTTTTGGGGTTGCGCAGGTAAAATTTAGCGTAGGCTGGACAGATAGTCCGCCGAGCTAAATTTTATCAAGCTCCGCAAAAAGCACCCAAAAGACAAGCCGCAAATCAAAATCAACCACTCAAAAATTCTATGATTTTCTCTTCACACTCTTTGACCGAACCGCTAAATTTACTCTCAAACTGCGATCTATTAAACGTCCGCTGACGCTTGGCCAGCTGCGCCGTATGGGTGCAGATGAGCTCCTCCAGCTTGATCTCGGTTTTAATCTCGCCTCGCAAAAACTCGCCGCACTCTTTTAGACCGACCGAATTTAGCGGCCTTGGTCGCTGCGGATACCTCGCAAACAGCTCCCGCGCCTCATCCAGCAAACCCTGCTCAAACATCGTTCTAGTGCGCTCTTTGATACGACCTCTTAGCTCGTCTCTGTCCCAACTAAGCTCGAAAATCGCCAAATTTGACGCAACGGGAGCTAGGGTATTTTCGCGCAGATACGCGCTCACGGACTCGCCGCGCCCGCTAGAGCGCAAAAACGAGTAGATATCAAACCACTTTTGCAAGCGGTAGGTATCGTTTGCGCCGAATTTGGCGGCAAACTCCGGATCCAGGCTTGAAACGAGCTCATAAATTTGAGCGTTTGATAGGCTGCTTTCTACGCGCTCAAATTTAGGCGTGAGACCCGACAGCAAGGCCTTTAGATAAAATCCGCTGCCGCCGGTTATAAATAAATTTTTACCGTTTTTTTGCGCAAATTCGCAAGCCGTTTTATAAACCTCAAAAAACATCCCGACGTCAAAATGCTCATCGGGCATCAGCAAATTTACCCCAAAATGCGGCACCAAAGCTAGCTCGTCCGCAGTCGGCTTAGCGCTTGCGATATCGATAAATTTATAAACGCAAAGCGAATCAAGACTCAGAATCGCTCCGTTAAATTCGCTCGCAAGTTTTAGCGCGAGCGCCGTTTTTCCGCTAGCGGTGGTGCCGATGATGGCGAGTTCTTTCATAAAAATGCCTTAAAATTCGTGAATCTGCTCAAATTTTATCACAATTTACGCTTTTATAAGATAAAATAAAGCAAAAATTTCAGGAAAATTATGCAAAAATTTATAAATATTTTAAAAGATATTAACGAACTAATCGTCTTTAAGCACTCGATTTTCGCGCTGCCTTTTATATTTACCGCGATGATAACGGCGAGCGCACAGGTAAACGGCACGGCTTGGTTCGGTTGGAAGTTGCTTATTTTGGGCGTTCTTTGCGCAATTTCGGCGCGAAATTTTGCGATGGCGTTTAACCGCTACAAGGACGAAGATATCGACAAACTAAACCCTCGCACGGCAAATCGCCCAAGCGTCGACGGGCGTATCGGTAGGACGAATTTGCAGATTTTTATCGCCGCAAACGCCGCCATCTTCGTGCTTGTCGCCTATCTCGTAAACGAGCTTGCCTTTTGGCTGAGCTTTCCGATCTTGGCGGTGCTCGGTGGATATTCGCTTTTTAAGCGTTTTAGCGAGCTAGCGCACCTAGTCCTTGGCCTCTCGCTAGGCCTTGCGCCTATCGCCGGAGCCGTCGCCGTTACGGGCGAGATACCGCTTTTTAGCGTGCTGCTCTGCCTTGGCGTGATGTTTTGGGTGGCGGGATTTGACCTGCTTTATTCGCTTCAAGATATCGAATTTGACCGCGAGCACGGGCTTTTTAGCATACCTAGCGTTTACGGCGAAAAGGCTACGATGTTTATCTCGGCGATCTTTCACGCCACGGCCGTGATCTTTTGGCTACTTTTTGCGTGGGCTGGGGAGCTTGGAGTGGCGGCGTATGCTGGCATTTTGCTCTGCGGTGGCATATTAGTGGCCGAGCACCGCATCGTTAGGCGGGATTTTAGCAAGATCGACCGCGCGTTTTTCACGCTAAACGGCTATCTTGGCATACTTTTTTTCGTTTTCGTTTGGGTTAGCTTATGAGACTGGTTCCGGCAAATTTAGACATAGTTTTTGAGGAAGCGGGCGAGCGCGAGAGCGAGTTTTTGCGCGAATTTGACAAGCTAAGCGGCAACGAGGACGATCCGCTAGGAGCGTGGATAAAGCGCGCCAAAGCAAAGGGCGACACGAAAGAGAGCGATCAGGTGATACTAACGCTACTTGTCGAGCTTCACCGTAAATTTGACGAACTAAACGCCTACATAAAAAATGAAAAATTTATAAAGCTCGAGCTTGCACATTCTAGCGCACTGGACGGGATAAATTTTGAAAATTTTAGGATAAAAGAGGCTAAATTTAAAAATGGCGCCAGGTATTACGGACGCATTTTTATGCCTATTTTTCCGAAGCGAGACGTGGCGGTGTTTTTTGAAGCGCTAGATGAAAAAACCGCCAAAATCACGCGCATAAACGAAAGTGACGAGAGCGACTACAACGGCTACGTGACGGCCAGAGAGCGCGCTATGATAAGAGAACTAAAGGAGATGAACGATGAGTAACGACTTGATAATATTTGTCATTTTTGGGCTGATTTTGACAGTGCTTTTCGTGCTGGTTTTTATAAAAGATTTAGAGGCTTCGAGGAAATTTTCAAGATACGAAAAAGCGATCGAAAGCCTAATACAAGAGCTTCACGCAGTAAAAAAACAGGTTGCGAATTTTAATCAAAGCGAGCCGGCCGAATTTGACGTAGTGCAGCTAGAAAGCAGTCTCGAACAGCGTCTAAACGAAAAAATAAATCAAAAAATAACTCCGATAATAAACACGCTCCAAGGCATCGAAAACTCGATAGATAGCTTCCAAAGCCAACAACAAGATAGGCTTTTTACGCTTGAGGAGCGCACCAAAAGCATCAGCAAGATCTCCGCTCCAAACGGCGAGGATGACGAAAAGCGCATCGTGCAGATGTATAGCGAAGGCAAAAGCGTCGAAAGTATCGCAAAAGAGCTGTGTGTGGGCGTCGGCAAGGTCGAGCTGACGCTAAAATTGCGGGAGCTGATATAGTGTTAAAACTTGGGCGCGAAATATAAAAAAATAACATTATTTTCATACGCGAATTTTAAAAAATTTTAAAGCTTAACTTCCTATAATGCCTTTTAACCAAATCAAAAACAATTCTTTTTGATAAAATTAAGGGCGAAAAATGTTAATAGACGGACACGGAAGAACTGTTGATTATCTGCGTATTTCGGTCACGCAAAGATGTAACTTTAGATGCAAATACTGCATGCCTAAAACTCCGTTTAGCTGGGAACCGAGAGAAAATTTACTGAGCTTTGAGGAGTTGTTTTTATTTGTCAAAGTCTGCTTAGACGAAGGCGTAAAAAAGATCCGTATTACTGGCGGCGAACCGCTACTGCGCAAGGACTTGGACAAATTTATCGCGATGATAAACGAGCACAGTCCAGACGTCGATCTAGCCATCACGACAAACGGCTTTATGCTCAAACACTACGCAAAAGCCCTAAAAAACGCGGGTTTAAAGCGCATAAACATGTCTCTTGATAGCTTAAAAACCGAAAAGGCCAAATTTCTCGCGCAAAAAAGCGTTCTACACGAGGTTTTAGCAGGGCTTGACGCAGCGCTTGAAGCCGGGCTAAAAGTCAAGCTAAACACCGTCGCGCTAAGAGGCGTAAACGACGACGAGATCGTATCTTTGCTAGAGTTTGCGCGCTCCATGGGTTGTCAGATTCGCTTTATAGAGTATATGGAAAACATCCACGCAACAGACGAGCTAAAAGGCATGAAATCGGCTGAAATTTTAGACGTTATCGCAAAAAAATATCGCTTTGAAGCGGCCGAAAAAATCCCGACGGGTCCAGCTAGCATCTACCGGCTAGAGGACGGCTATACCTTTGGCGTCATCGACCCGCATAAACACGATTTTTGCGAGAGCTGTAACCGCATCCGCCTCACGGCCGAGGGGCATCTCATCCCGTGCCTATACTTCGAGGATGCGATGAGTATAAAAGATGCCGTTAGAAAGGGCGATATAGCGGGCGCTAGCGAGATATTGCGCCAGGTACTACAAAACAAGCCAAAAGAAAACAAATGGGCGATCGGCGCTCAAAACGAGACCTCAAGCCGCGCCTTTTACCAAACGGGCGGCTGAAATTCTGGCTAAATTTACGCTAGATTTGACGTAAATTTAGCCTGCTTTTACTAAATTTAACCTCGCTTAGTTTTTTCATCCATAAATTTACCGCCGTTTTTTATCAAAACCCGCTCAAATTTGACGCACAATCCGTCTTGCCAGATGAAATCACCCTTCAAATTTTGATATAATCGCCCAAAATTTAAAAGGCGAAATTTGAGTTTAAACCTGGTCGAGAGTTTTTTGAGTATCCAAGGCGAAGGCGCGAGCAGCGGCCGTTTGGCGATTTTCTTGCGCTTTGCGGGCTGCAATCTAAACTGCGCAGGCTTTGGCGTACGGGCCATTTCGCCCAAAACCGGCGAGACGCTAACTGGCTGCGACACGATCCGCGCGGTTTTTACGGGGCATTTTTCGTATCAAAAAATCACCCGCACCGACGAACTCATAAAAATAACGCAAAATTTGAGCGCAAATTTACGCCAAAAACCCATCATTGTCATCACCGGCGGCGAACCGCTACTGCATCACAAAAACCAAATTTTGCTAGATTTTTTAAATTTTGCGATCAGCGAGTGCTACGAGCCGCATTTTGAGACGAACGGCACGATTGAGGTGGATTTTGCCAAATTTGAAATTTATAAAAAGTGCCGTTTTGCCGTCAGCGTCAAGCTCGAAAATAGCGGCGAGAGCGAGGCAAAACGCATAAATCACGCCGCACTAAAAGCCATAAAACAAAATGCCACGGGCGGTTTTTACAAATTCGTCCTTGACAAAAAAAGCGTAGAAGACGGCTCGGCGATAGCGCAAATTTCGCGTATTTTAGAGATTTGCGACGCGGAAGTCTTTTGTATGCCGCAAGGTTATGATAAAATAAGCCTTGAGCAAAACGCTCTATCCGTCGCGCAGTTTGCGATCAAGCACGGTTTTAACTACTCTGATCGCCTGCATATCAGGCTTTGGGGCGCAAAAGAAGGGGTTTAAAGCGTAAATTTAGGCGGCCTTAACCGCATCTTTAAGGCACGAAACACAAATTTAATAAACGGAGCTAAGATGATAATAAGAAAAATGTTTAAATTTGAAAATGCCCATATCGTTAGATTTTGTAGCTCGAAACGCTGCAAAACCAGTATCCACGGGCACTCTTACAGGGCTGAAATTTTACTTGAGTCAAATTTTCTCGATAATGCGGGAATGGTGTATGACTTTGGTCTGATGAAGCGTGACATCGGCTGCATCATCGATAGCTTTGATCACTGTACGACGATATTTAGCGGCGACGAAGTCGAGTACAAAAATGACCTCAAAAAGCACTCCGCGCGCTGGGTAGAGATCCCACTAAATCCCTCTGCAGAGCAGTTTTGCAGGATATTTTTCGTTATGATCGATAGGCTTTTAAAAACTACGCAGATGCAAAACGGCGAGCGCGAAGTGAAGCTTCACAGCGTCATCGTCCACGAGACCGACACGGGCTATGCGCAGTGCTTTAGAGAGGACGCGTATAACGCCAAAATGGGCGAGGTAAATTTGAACGAGATTGTCTTTTCCGAGGGCGTTAGAGCCGAGTGGGAGGACGCGGAGCTGTTTGAGAAGATCAAGCTAGGCAAAAAAATAGTAAATCCAAAGGAGGTCTAGCGCAAATGAGGAAAATTTTTGCGATTTTGACGCTAGCGGCGCTGTTTTTTGGTGGTTGCGAGGAGAAAAAAGAGCCCGCATCTCTAGATCTAGGCGGCACGGTGCCTAGCGACGTACCTATCGCGCAGAGCGACGCAAACGTAAGTATCGACGAAAATATGCCGCCTGAGCCGGTGCCTGAAAAATGAAATTTAACGAACATCTATCAGAACTCTACGAGCTAGCGCGCTCTATACATATCGGGCTTGCCTTTATGCTTTTGACGCTTGTCGCGGCGCACTTTTGCCTGATAAATTTCGGCGTAAATTCGCCCGCCTACGCTAAACGCATCAGGCTATTTTTGCCCACATACTACTCGTTTTTAGCCGCGATGATGCTTACGGGGCTACTTTTGATGAGCGTTTTTTACTTTTATCCGAGCTTCAAAGCTCTTGTTATGATCGCGGTTTGGATGCTGCTTATCGGGCTTGGAGCGATGGAGTTTAAGCAGCTAAAAAAGGCAATAAAAACTAAAAATTTTGCCGCTTTTAGAACCAAAATGCGCCTAAAAATTGCGGCTGATTTTGTTTTGATACTAATTGCAAGCGGGGTGAGATGAAATTTTTATACTCAAAAGAGGCCAAAAGCGAGCAAATAAGGCTCGAGGGCGAGGCATTTTTACACCTAAAGGCGCGGAGAGCAAAGGTAGGCGAGCGCATAGACGTGCGAAATTTGACCGACAGACAAAACCACATCTATGAAATCGTAAATTTAGACAAAAGGGGCGCGGAGCTAAATTTGATATTTTCGCACGACGTGGAAGCGCGAAATAGCGATCTAACGCTAGCTTGGGCCGTCGTCGATCCAAAAACGATCGAAAAAACGCTACCTGGCCTAAACGAAACGGGCGTAGCTAAAATCGTCTTTTTTTACGGCGAGTTTTCGCAAAAAAACTTTAAGCTCGATTTTTCGCGCCTAGAGCGCATTTTGATAAGCTCGTGCGAGCAGTGCGGACGAAACGATTTGATGAAATTTGAAATTTATAAAAGCATGGACGAGCTAGTCAAATTTTACCCAAACGTCGCCCTTATCGACTTTGAAGGCGAAAATCTAGAGGGCTATGCGGGCAAGGAAATTTTAGCGATCGGCCCCGAAGGAGGATTTAGCGGGAGCGAACGAGAGACGGTCGCGAAAAAATACGGACTAAGAGCAAAAAATATTTTGCGCTCGCAAACGGCGATTTTAGGCATAGCGGCCAAAATTTTGATTTAAATTTGATTTTTTACGAAGTTTTTTGTATAATCTCGCCTTACTTTAAATGAAAATTAAAAAATCAGACGATAAAAGGACAAAAAATGAAAAAAGAAATTCATCCGGAATTTGTTGAGTGCAAAGTAACTTGCGCTTGCGGCAATACCTTCACTACGAAGTCAAACAAAAACGAGATCAGAGTGGACATCTGCTCAGAGTGCCATCCGTTTTTCACAGGCAGCGAAAAGATCGTAGATAGCGCAGGCCGCGTCGATAAATTTAAGAAAAAATATAACTTAAAATAATCCTTTGCTATATTTCGTTCCTACGCCGATAGGAAATTTAAGCGATATCTCGCTTCGCGCTTTGAGCGTTTTGCGCGAATGCGAGATACTCTTTTGCGAAGATACCAGAGTCGCAAAATCCCTCATAAACCTGCTAAACACGCGTTTTGACGCAAATATAAATATCCAAAAATTTATCCCGCTGCACACGCATAACGAAGATGAAATTTTATCTAAAATCGAGCTTGAGATTTTTGATAAAAACGTAGCGTTTTTAAGCGATGCAGGCATGCCTGGAATCAGCGATCCGGGAGCTACGCTCGTAAATTTCGCTATAAAAAACAGTATCGCGTATGAAGTATTAAGCGGCTCAAACGCTGCGCTTTTGGCCGTCGTCGCTAGCGGACTTTGCGAGAAAGAATTTTGCTTTCTAGGATTTTTACCAAACAACGGCAAAGAGCGAGCCACTGCTATACAAAATGCTCTAAATTCGCCTTTCCCGGCAGTCATTTACGAAAGCCCAAAACGCATACTTTCGCTCATTTTAGACTTTGCTAAACTTGAGTCAGATAGAGAAATTTTTGCCATAAAAGAGGCGACGAAAAAATTTGAAACCAAATTTAGAGCCACGGCAAACGAACTGGCGCAAAAGTTACAAGAGGCAAATTTAAGCGGCGAGTGGTGCGTCGTAGTGCAAAAAAATCCAAATTTCACCTTTGAGAAAATCACTCAAAACGATATTTTGGAACTTGAAATTTCACCCAAAACCAAGTCTAAACTGCTAGCCAAAATCACAGGTCGAAACGCCAAAGAAATTTACTCCGAACTCACGCGCTAAAACTTGCTCGCAGACTCAAACTAACAGCGAATTCATCCGAAAATTTAGCTAAATTTTACCGATTTTTAGCTATTATC
>ERZ773035.1135-NODE-1135-length-19861-cov-14.068717_pt1 | contig 19861 bp, 17 predicted proteins | sample MGYA00511487_ERZ773035 | MGnify/ENA primary metagenome ERZ773035 (study PRJEB29015, sample SAMEA2737985) | human oral metagenome | biome: human oral; feature: human-associated habitat; material: dental | place: China | collected 2024 ...
CGTCCTTGATACACTTCACCGTCCCGTCGGAGAATTTCTCATAATGCAAATTATCCGCACCACGAAAGATGATGGAGGGATTCTTTTCCTTCTTTATTTTATTCTCTTGAATGAGCCGCTGTTTTTCCGCCCGAATGCGTTCCAACAGGAGCTCTGCGGGCTCCTCACTTGGGTCTTGGGGCACGAGTTTTCCCTGCACAGCCATTTGCAGGATGGATTTTCTTAGTTGGTGTGCAGTCATTTTTTCGTATCCTCCATTATGTCGGCGCCTAGGATGTCGGTGATCTGGGCTAGGATTCGATCAATATCGGCGTTCAATTGAGCGCGTTTTTCTTGATACTGCTCAATGAGTTCCATTGGCGGCAAGATCTCTTCTTCCTCATGCGGGAACCCGCAGAGGTCGATATTGTAGCTGCGCGCTGCAATTTCCTCCACGGTGTAGCATTTCGCCTTGTCGAATCCGTCAATATTGATTTCTGTGCGGTTGTTCCACCACGCTGCAGCGGGGGCGAAGTGTTCGACTTTCATCGGTTTTGTCTTGGAGAAGTTCTTATATCCCTCCGGCATATCCAAACGGTAGAACCAGACTTTTTCTGTCACGTCAGTACGGTCAAAGAATAGAATGTTGGTTGTGATGGATGTGTACGGTGCGAATACGCTGTGGGGCATACGGATCACGGTGTGCAGGTTGAATTCCTTCAACAGTTTCTCCTTGATGGCTTTCTTTGCGTTGTCTGTGCCAAAGAGAAATCCGTCGGGTAGGATGATAGCGCATCGCCCATTTTTCTTCAGACGGTACATGATGACGGACATGAATAGATCAGCAGTTTCGCTGCTGCGCAGCTCCGCCGGGAAGTTCTGCTTGATGCTGTTTTTCTCATTGCCTCCGTAGGGGGGATTCATGAGCACGATGTCAAAGCGGTCATGCTCCTTGTAGTCGCGGACGCTGTGTTCCAATGCGTTGCCGTGCATGATCTGCGGGGTGTCGATGTCATGCAGGAGCATATTGGTCGCGCAGAGGAGGAAGGGCAGGGCTTTCTTCTCGATGCCGTAGATGGAGCTGCTGTACGTCTCCCTGTCTTTTACGGATTTGATCTGTGAATCCAGGACTTTAAGGGATGAGGTGAGGAAGCCGCCGGTACCGCAGGCGAAGTCTGCAATCGTTTCGCCCAGTTTGGGCGCGATCATCTGCACCATGAAGTCTGTCACTGCGCGCGGAGTGTAGAATTCGCCGGCATTGCCTGCACTCTGCAAACTCCGCAGGATGGTCTCGTAGATTTCACCAAAGGCATGACGGTCTTCGTATTCCTCAAAATTAATTTCATCAATGACGTTGATGACCTGCCGCAGGAGAATACCGTCCTTCATGTAGTTGTTATTGTCTTCGAAGGCGGTGCGCACGATGATCTGACTCATCGGGGTATTGTCTGCGATCTCAATATCCTTCAGTCGAGGGAAGAGTTCATTGTTGACAAAGTTCAGCAGGGCGTCGCCTGTCAGAGCCTTGCCGTCCTTGTGATCGACCGCCCAGTTGCGCCAGCGCAGTTCGTCGGGGATGATCGAGCAATAGCGGTCATTGTAGAACTCCCAGATTTCTTCCTTTGCGTCATATACCTTGAGGAAGAGAATCCACACCATCTGCTCGATGCGTTGGGCATCTCCGTTGATGCCCGCATCGTTTCTCATAATATCTTGCAGGCGTTTGACAAGGTTGTTCAAACTCATATTCTTTTCCCCTTATGCTGCGTAGATTTCCTTTTGCAGTTCGCGGATGACCCGCAGATAACCGTCTCTGCCGCCGAACAGTTTTGCAATCTTCATTGGCGAGCCGAAGCGGCGGAATGGATCGTTGGAGAGGATGTCCAGACTCTCGATGTCTCGAATCCCCTCGTTCATATATTTATCCAGCAGGGCAGAGAGCACCTCTTGTGCTAGTTCGGAATATTGGTAGAGATACCCGCGTTTTTTGACGTTGTTGACGCGCTCCGCCTTGGTGAGGGGCGGGCGGTCGTAGGCGAGGTGACAGATGAGGTCGAAGTCGTCGATGTCCTTCTGACCGGATATTTCACGCAGGGATTCGAGCAGAACACCGCGCTCCTGCAGTGTGTCGATGATTGCCTGCTTCTTCTCCGTGCTGTTCCAAGTCTGGAGGAATGCATCGAGAGTGGCGTATTCGCCGAGGATGTTCTTTTTGGAATAGTCGGTCAGGCTTTCGACGATCAGTTGACCGCCTGTTCCGTAGTACTGGACGCGTTCGTTCAGCACATAAACAGACACATCCTTCACACGGTATATATGCTTCTTTTCATCTGAATTATTCGGCTTTCCTGTCGAAGGATTGGATGCTGTGTTGTGGTCGGTGTCTTCTGTTGTTCCTGTATCAGGTTCATTCGCACCATCCGGTATCTCGATCGTTGCAATCGGTTCACCGTCAAAGTCCTTGTCTGCGAAATGGCGTGAGGCTCCGCGAAAATCCATGATGGTAAAGTACGTTTTTCCCTCCTCGGGCATGAGGCGCGTACCACGTCCGATGATCTGCTTGAACTCAGTCATGGAATTGATGGTGTTCTCAAGGACAATGAGTTTGCAGGTTTTGCAGTCTACGCCTGTGGTCATCAGTTTTGATGTGGTGACGATGGTCGGATATTTCTCGTCTACGGCGATAAAGTTATCCAGTTCCGCTTTGCCGATGGCATTGTCGCCCGTGATACGCATGATGTATTTGGGATTTTGGGCAACAAGGTCGCTGTTCTCGTTGCAGAGCGCCTGACGCATTCGCTCTGCATGGTTGATATTCACACAGAATACGATGGTCTTTGCAAAACGATCATGTTTTTTAAGAAACTGTGTGATACGTTTTGCGACGGTGACGGTACGATCGTCAAGAATGATGTTTTTGTCATAGTCTTTTACGTTGTATTCGCGATCCTCGATCTCGTATCCGTATATATCGCGTTGACCCTCACGTGGACGCCAGCCCTCCAAGTCCTTGTCGAGTCCTATGCGGAGCACCTTGTATGGGGCGAGAAAACCGTCATCAATGCCTTGTTTCAGACTGTATGTATAGATCGGCTTGCCGAAGTAACTGGTGTTGGATACATCTTTGGTCTCCTTCGGTGTGGCAGTCAGACCGATCTGCGTCGCTGAGGAGAAATATTCCAGGATTTTGCGCCACCGCGATTCCTCTTTTGCCGAGCCGCGATGACACTCATCGATGACGATGAGATCGAAGAAGGTCGGCTGGAATGCGCGAAAAGGCTCTTTGTTCTCATCGCCTGCCAATTGGTGATAGAGGGACAGATATATCTCATAGGAACTATCCGGATCCTTGCCCTCAATTTTGGTCATGACCTTTGCGAACGGTTTGAAATCCTGCTGCATAGTTTGATCGACAAGGATGTTTCGATCTGCAAGAAATAGGACTTTGTGCTTTGTGCCAGATTTCCAAAGCCGGTGGATGATCTGAAATGCCGTATAGGTCTTGCCTGTGCCGGTCGCCATGACGAGAAGAATACGATTTTGTCCGCGCGCAATCGCCTCGACCGTTCGATTGATCGCAATGCGCTGATAGTACCGCGGTGTTTTGTCTCCCGGTTTGAAGTAGTATGGTTCTGTAATCAATTTTTCCTGCGCGGGGGTAATTTGCTCTGTATTTTTATAGCGTTGCCAGAGCTCATCAGGAGACGGGAAGTCATCTAGATCGATTTCTCGTTCCTTTCCTGTTTTCATGTCGTGTTCGAGAAATCTGTCACCATTGGAGCTGTATACATAGGGGATGTCCAGACATGCGGCGTACGCAATCGCCTGCTGCATGCCGTCTCCGACGCTGTGTGTATTATCCTTTGCCTCTATAATGGCAAGCGGAAGGTTCGGACGATAGTAGAGGAGATAGTCGGCACGCTTCCGACGCCCGCGTTCAACGATGTCTCCGCGCACAATGATCTGTCCGTCGGTGAAATTATACTCCATCTTGATTTGACTGGATCTGTCCCATCCGGCGGACTCAATCGCAGGAGTGATGAATTGCAGTTTGATGTCCTCTTCGGTCATCTCGTATTTTTCCATTAGCATGCCCATGTCGATCCTCCTGATGCGGGAGAGCAAGTGAATTGAAAGCGCTAAGAGGTTTAACTTCTCATAATACTTTATTATACCATGGAGTTTGTCTCCTTACAATTTAAGATGTGGTGCCTGTCTCAAGGGCGGGGATTCTTTCTTTTTTCCCCATTTTATGGTATGCTAAAATAGATGTTTTCTGGTAGGGAGGAAGAATCATGGCAGAGTACACATATACGGTTGAGAAGCCGTGTCCGGTCTGTGGGGAAAAGACACATGCGACGAAGCTGAAGGCGCGTCTCATCACGCTGGGAACGGATGAGGATTTCTGCGTGCACTATGAAGGTGTGAATCCCTATCGCTATCGTGTCTGGCAGTGCGAGCACTGCGGCTTTGCCGCCGACGAGAAGCAGTTCACGGAGGAGCCGCTGAATCCGCGCGACAAGGCGAAGATTCAGGAGCTCCTTGAGGGGCGCAAGATCAATCTGCCGTACAAGGAAGAGCGTACGGTGGAGGATGCGATCCGCGCCTACAAGCTCGGCATCTACTTTGCCGAGCGTCTCGGTTGGACGCTGCAAAAGCAGGCGGGCTACTGCATGGGCATGGCATGGGTCTACCGCGATACGGACGAGAGGGACAAGGAGGATGAGATGCTGCGCCGCGCCGCCGAGCTCTATGAGAAATCGGTGATGACGGAGCACTATCCGATCAACGGGATGAGCGACAGTATGGCGCTCTATATTGCTGGCGCAGCGTATTACCGTCTGGGTGACTATGAGAAGGCGACGCAGATGCTCTCGCAGATCATGGGCGATCAGGAGGTACGCAAGAACGATGTGAAACTCTTCGAGCGCACACAGAACCTCTGGCTCGAGCTGCGCGAGAAGAAGGCGGAAGCGGAGAAGGCAAAGAGTTAATGGTCATTGACATTCCTGCAAATTTCATCGAACAGGTGAAGAATATCGACTGGAGCGGTGTGCGCGAGGCGGTGAAAGACTACGGCCCCGCGCTCACAGTCCTGCGCGATACATGGGATCGCGAGACGCTGGCACAGATCGCCGACGGGCATCTCTTCGTGCGCGACGCCACGTTGAACGAGGTGATTGCGAAGAACATCGGGACGGAGGGAACGGTGCGCGGCATCGAGCTGCACTCGCATGCAGACGGCCGTCTCGATCTCATCTGCACGACATCGAAGAAGTATAAAAAAATTGAGCTGTCGGGCACAATCGAGGAGTTCGTTCACGATGGGGACAAGTCCTATGCGGTCTATCGCGTACGGAAGAAGAATATCCCCGATCACGGCTTCGTGTCGTGGGTGTTTTCTCGCGTCTCACTGTCGCTGGCGGAGCGCATGATGGGGCGTTTCGATGTGTCCGATACCCTGCCCGTGGAGATTCGCGGGAATAAGGTGTACGTGGACTTTCACGAGGTACTTGCCGCATCGAAGCTCGGACAGACGACGTTCCAGGGGCATAAGCTGACGGATATGATCGAGATCGAGGGCGCCTCGGTGCAGGAGGGCGGCATCATGTTTGACACGAAGCTGAATGTGCCCGATGATGTAAAGGATGCACTGCGGGCAATCGTTCGGGAAAGAGGCTCCGCTGCTGTAGGGGACGGCGCGGAAGAAGGAGGAGAACATTGACGAGATTTTCTTTGATTCGTATACTTTGTATTGCAATGCTGGCGCTCTTTTTTGTGCCGCAAGCAGCTGACGCGGCAAAGAGGGAGCCGATTACAGATAAGATCGTTTTCGTTCCGCATGACAGCCGTCCGATCTCGAGCAAGCAGACGGCGGACGTTGTGCAGCGTGTGGGATATGAGATTGTTGTTCCGCCGACAGAGCTGCTCGGGAACCGCGAGGACTGGGGACATCCGGACGAGCTCTGGACGTGGCTGGACAGTGCACTCGCAGAGCCGGGGGTAAAGGCCGCAGTCGTCTCCTCGGATGCGATGATCTACGGCAGTCTCGTCGGTTCACGTAAGCATTCCTATACGCGTGACCAGATTCTTGCGCGCGCGGCACGTTTCGAGGAGCTGCAGCGCACTCATTCAAAGACGCCGCTCTATGTGTTCGGCTCTATTATGCGGACACCGCGCTCGGGTGAGGCTTCGGGTCACGAGGAGCCGGAGTACTACCGCCGCTATGGGGCGGACATCTTCCGCTATACCCTCCTGCGCGATAAGGAGGAGGTCGAGGGGCTCTCGCGCCGTGAGCGCAAGGAGTATGATTTCCTCGGGCGGTTGATCCCGAAGGAGGCGCTTGCCGACTGGCTGGGACGTCGCGAGAAAAACTATGCAGTCAACGAATACTTGATTGAACTCATGAAGCGGCACGATACATTCCGCTATCTGACGCTCGGACGTGACGACAACGCACCGTTCTCGCAGACGCACCTCGAGAGCCGTCATCTGACGGAGACGGGCGCGAGTCTCGGCAAGACGCGCTTTCAGACGATGGCGGGCATCGATGAGATTGCCCTGCTCATGCTGACACGTGCGGTGAATGAGCAGAAGCATGAGATTCCCTTTGTCTTTGCACGCTACAACTGGGGGCGCGGCGTGGATACAGTGCCGGCGTACTCGGATGAGAAGATCAGCACGTCGATCTCGGATGCCGTGCTCGCCGCAGGCGGCATGATGGTGCGTGCGCCGGAAAAGGCGGATGTGGTGCTCACCGTGAATACAAATCCGGACGGGCGCACGTACGAGGCAAATGCCGTGATCAATGACGGCACGCCGCGTGAGGGCACGGCATATTTTGCCGATCTCGTATCGGACTATGTGGCAAAGGGCTATCCCGTCGCCGTTGCAGACATTGCATTTGCGAACGGCTCGGACAACGCGCTGATGGCGGAGCTGCAGAAGCGGGGACTCCTCTACAAGATTCACGCCTATGCGGGCTGGAACACACCGACGAACAGCTCGGGCTTTGCCCTCGGCGAAGGCATGCTCGTCCGACATATGGATGCGGATTCGGTCGATCATCTGCTGACGACACGCTATCTTGATGACTGGGCTTATCAGGCGAATGTGCGCAATACGATTGCGCGCCAGCTCACATGGCTGCGCGGGGATGGGTTCTACGGCAGCCTCGGAACGAAGATGGATGCGGTCTCCATGCGTTCGACGCGCATGATGAATCGCTTCATCGAGGAGAATCTGCCGCCGATTGCCGAGATCAATACGGTCACAGTGACATTCCCGTGGAACCGCATGTTTGAGTCGGACATCCTGCCAGAGGATACAGGCTTTGCGCAAGAGTATCTTGCAAGGAGGAAATAATATGCACGGGAAAATGCTGATTGCCTACTTCTCGGCATCCCCTTCGCGGAGGACGGCAACGGTGGCGCATAAGATTGCCGATGTGATCGGCGCCGATCTCCATGAGATCACACCAGCAGTTCCGTATACGCAGGACGATCTCAACTGGAATGATTACAGTAGCCGTTCGAGCGTGGAGATGCGTGACCCGAACAGCCGTCCCGCGCTCGCGGAGACACCACTGGATCTTGCGCCATACAACGTCATCTTCGTTGGCTTCCCGATCTGGTGGTATAAGGCACCGCACATCATCAACACCTTCCTCGAAAGCTACGACCTGACGGGCAAGACGATTGTGCCGTTTGCAACCTCGGGCGGCAGTGCGATGGGACAGACGGTGGTGTATTTGCGTCCTTCGGCGGAGGGTGCCGTCGTGAAGGAAGGCCGTCGATTCGAAATGGGCGAGACACCGATGGCGATCAACTCGTGGATCGCGGCTTTGGGTATCTGAGCAGAACTAAAAACACGATTGCAGCACATCTGCGCCGCAGTCGTGTTTTTTTGTGCGAGAATATAAGTGAAGTTTATATTTAATAGATAGAGAATCGATTTTCTATTTTTGGGAAATGAGTATATAATCACTGTAAATCATAGGATATGCCACATACATGTGCGAGCGAGGCTTGCAGAGTTTCACAAAGGAGATGCTGAGATGAAAACAACATATGGAACACTCTTTGCAGATGCGGAGCTGGTAGAGATTCGAAAGCAGTTTGCGTATGTGGAGCGTGACCGCAACGATACGCCGCGCCTCTTCTTCGACAATGCGGGTGGTTCGCTGCGCCTCCTCGCAGCGGAGAAGGCGTTCTATGAGACCGATCTAATGCCCGATGCCTCGGAGCACTCCAACAGCTTGGCACTGGAGCTCGCGGAGCTCGAGGATCGCGCACGCGCGGACATCCGCATGCTGTTCAACTGTCGGGATGGCGTCATCGTCCCGGGATACACGGCGTCTCAGCTGATGATGTATATTGCGCGCCTCCTGGGCGAACATTCCGAGGGCACGAACTGGGTGACCTCGATTTTGGAGCATCCCTCCTCCTTTGATGCCATGACGATGTATGCCGAAAAGCATGGGCGTGAACTGCGTGTCGCGCGGGCAAATCCGATGACCGGCGGCATTGATGCAGAGACAGTTCTCGCGCTCGTCGACAAGAACACCGCCGTTCTGAGCATCATGGCGGCGTCCAACATCTCCGGACATATTATGGACATTGAAACGATGGCGCGAGAGGCGCGCCGCATCAATCCGAATATCTACATCATCAGCGATGCGGTTCAGCACGCGCCGCACGGTGTTCTGGATCCCGAGGCGATCGGTGTCGACGCCATGAACATCGCGCCGTATAAATTCTTTGGCTGCCGCGGATTCGGCCTCATGTATCTCTCCGCACGCATGAAGGACTTCCCGCATCACAAGCTGATCGGGAGAGCGATGAATGACTGGGCGATTGGAAGCCCGGCAACGGGGCAATTTGCCGCTATCTCTGCCGTGATTGACTATGTATGCGGCCTCGGACAGGTGCATGGCGGCCGCCGCGACCGGTTCGTCTCAGGCATGCAGCGGATTGCAGCGCATGAACGTGCGCTGCTCGAGCTGATGCTTGAGGGGACGGATGAGGCGACGGGGCTGCGCCACATCAAGGGAATTACGGTGAAGATGGACGATCCCGATCTCTCGCAGCGCGATCTCATTATCGGGGCGGAGTTCGACCGCATGGATGTGAAACAGGCGACCGTCGAGCTCGAGAAGCGTGGCATTGTCGCATATGAGCGCTCCGCAGAGAGCATCTACTCCAACCGTATGCTCGGCGAATTCGACTCGAAGGGGGTCGTCCGTATCTCGCCCCTGCATGTGAACTCGCCCGACGAGATTACACGGTTTCTGCGTGTTGCTGCGGAGGTCGCGGCGCTTTAAGTCGCTTTTGATGGGGGCTGCTGCACGAAATCATTTTGACTTCGTGCAGCAGCTCCTTCTTTTCTGCGCCATATGGAGTATGCTCAACACTTGAATGCAAAGGATTTTATGGTACAATGAACACTCAATAGGAATACTTACGCTATATGGTGGGGGCTTTATGAAACGCAGGAACTTTATCTTTGGCGCGCTCGCGGGGCTGGGGGCACTCGTGGGCGGCGCAGGACTCTTCGTGGGGCAGGAGAAATTCGGGCGCGCGCCATCGGGGGAGCGACTTGCCCGCATTCAGGCATCGCGGCATTACGTGAACGGGCAGTTTGTCTGTCTCGAACCAGTAGAGATGATGACCGAGGATCTGCCGGACGAGGAGAAGCCGAACCGCATCGAGACCATCTATCGCGTGCTCTTTGGCGGCGATGACGGGCGCGTGCCGAAGGAGGCGATCCCGAGCAGCAAGACGGATCTGCACGCAATCCCGCGTGAGCAGGATGTTGCCATATGGATGGGGCATTCGACGTTCTATCTCCAAATCGGCGGGCGGCGCATCCTCGTCGATCCCGTATTCTCCGACTACGGCTCGCCGATCTTCTTCATCAACCGCGCCTTTCGTGGGAGCAACGTCTATACGGCGGCGGATATCCCAGAGCTCGACGTGCTGCTCATGACGCACGATCATTGGGATCATCTCGACTATGCGACCGTGATGACGCTGAAGCCGAAGGTAAAGGAGATCGTCTGCCCGCTCGGCGTGGGCGAGTTCTTCGAGCAGTGGGGCTTTGACCTCGCGCACCTCCACGAGGAGGACTGGGATACGGACATTGCACTCGCTGATGATTTCCATATTCACGTCCTGCCGTCACAGCATTTCTCGGGGCGCTTCCTCACGCGCAACAATACCGAGTGGTGCGGCTTTGCCATCGTCACACCGCGCCGCCGCGTCTATATCAGCGGAGACGGCGGATACGGGAAGCACTTTGCGGACATTGGCAGACGTTTTGACGGCTTCGACCTCGCCATGATGGAGAACGGGCAGTACAATATGCAGTGGCACGCGATCCATATGCTCCCGAATGAGACTGCACAGGCGGCGGAGGATGTGCGCGCTCGCATCCTGCTGCCCGCGCACAGCGGCAAATTCGCACTTGCACTGCATACATGGCAGGAGCCGTACCGCGAACTGCTGAAGGAGAGTGCGGGGCGTACCTATCGGATGGTGACCCCGCGCATCGGCGAGACTGTGGACGTGGAGAATCCCGCCGATTTCTCGCACTGGTGGGAAGGGATGGTATAGGAGTTCTCTGTAAAACTTTCATGATTTCACTTGAAATAGTGCAGCGCAGTAAAATAGGGACGCCCCGCGTGAGGCGTCCCTATTATCGTGTTCTGGTTATTTCCGTGCGATGACTTTCTTTACGCTTGCGACGATCTGGGCGGAGTTGAGCCCGTACGCATCCATGAGTTCCTGCGGCTGTCCGGATTCCCCGAAGGTATCCTTGACGGCGACCATCTCAATCGGCACGGGATGATGTGCGCTCAGCACTTCGGCGACGGCGCTGCCCATGCCGCCATGGATCTGATGCTCCTCGGCGGTGACGATGGCACCCGTCTCCTCCGCAGCACGGCGGACGGCGTCCACGTCGAGCGGCTTGACGGTGTGCAAGTTGATGACGCGCGCCTCGATGCCCTCCTGCGCGAGTTCCTTCGCCGCCTCCATCGCCTCGTAGACCATGGCACCGTTGGCGATAATGGCGACATCGCTGCCCTCACGGCAGAGGCGTGCCTTGCCGAGCTCGAACGGCGTGTTCTCATCCGTGACGACGGGAACGCCCTCGCGTCCGAAGCGGATGTAGCAGGGCCCCTCCTTTGCGGCAATGGCAAGGGTTGCCTTGTGCGTCTCCTCGGCGTCGCAGGGGACGACGACGGTCATATGGGGCAGGACGCGCATGATGGCGACATCCTCAAGTGCCTGATGGGTCGCGCCGTCGGGGCCGACGGAGATGCCCGCGTGCGCACCTGCGAGCTTGACGTTCAGATTGTTGTAGCAGACGGTCGTGCGGATCTGATCCCACGCGCGTCCTGCGAGGAAGACGCCGTACGTGGCGGCAAAGGGGAGCATGCCGCCGAGGGCAAGCCCCGCCGCCGTGCCCACCATGTCCTGCTCGGAGATGCCCACGTCGAGGAAGTTCTCGGGATGTTTGTCCCGCACCCAGACGGTGCGCGTGGATTTTGCGACGTCGGCATCCAGCGCGATGACCTTCGGATTCTTTTCGATCAGTTCGAGGAGGGCTTTGCCGTAGCCGTCTCTCATTGGGATTTTCTCACTCATTGTGCTCACCTCGTATCTCCGCCAGTGCCTGTTTCAGCTGCTCGGCATTGGGCGCGTTGCCGTGCCAGTTGCAGTCGCCTTCCATAAAGGAGACGCCCTTGCCCTTGACCGCATGGGCGATCAGGACGGTGGGACGATCCTTCGTGAGAGCGGCAAGCTCAAAGGCGCGAACGACAGCCGCGATGTTGTGTCCGTCGACCTCGATGACGTTCCATCCGAAGTCACGCCAGCGCGCGGGGAGGTTGTCCAGATTCTTGATCGCCTCGATGGTATCGTCGAGCTGGACGTGGTTGAAGTCGACGATGGCGCAGACGTTGTCAAGCCGATGCTGGGCGGCGAGCATGGCTGCCTCCCAGACCTGCCCCTCCTGCAGTTCTCCGTCGCCGAGGAGGCAGTAGACGCGCTGCGGCTTGTTCTGCTTCTTGAACGCGTAGGCGATGCCGTTCGCGATGGAGAGTCCCTGTCCGAGGGAGCCTGCGGAGCAGTCGAGTCCCGGCGTGCTGCCCTTGTGGGGATGGCCTTGCAGGATGCTGCCCTTTTTGCGCAGGGTGACGAGCTCCTCCGCGGGGAAGAAGCCCTTGCGCGCGAGGACGCTGTAAAGGACGGGTGCGACGTGCCCCTTCGAGAGGATGAAGCGGTCACGCCCCTCCCACTCGGGCTGCTTGGGGTCGACGTGCATGATGCCGCCGAAGTAGAGTGCGACCATGATCTCTGTGGCAGAGAGTGAGCCGCCGGGGTGTCCTGACCCTGCCGCGTTCGTCATTGTCACGATGTCCTCGCGGACGAGGCGGCAGAGGTCTTTCAGTTCATTGGTCTCCATTCTCAGTCCTCCTTTATATGGATGCTTATGGGTGCTTAAGGAAGCACTGATAAATTTAGCACCGCCATCTTGGTGCATCTTTTTTGCCCGCTTTTTTTCGGCAAATCCTCCACATAGCTTTTGCTATGCGTCCGGTTTGCCTCCTCAATCGGACTAAAAAATCTACGCTAATCTGACGGACTTCATTTTATCAGCGATTCCTTAAAGTTTCGCGCAGGCATCCTTGATCCGCTGAATGCCGTCGACGATGCGGTCGTAGGCACAGGCGTAGGAGATGCGGATGTAGCCCTCGCCCTCCGCGCCGAATGCACTGCCGGGGACGCTCGCGACCTTTGCCTCATCGAGCAGGTAGTCCGCCATCTCCGCCGAGGTCTTGCCGAACTCCTTGATGTTGACGAAGATGTAGAAGGCGCCCTCCGGGGTCGTGCAGCGGATGCCGTCGATCTCGTTCAGCGCGCGGATGGCGTACTGGCGACGGCGGTCATACTCGCGCACCATCTCCTGCACGTACGGCTCGCCCTGTTCGAGGGCGACGACGCCCGCGTCCTGTACGAACGAGGCGGCGCAGGTGTTGACGTAGTGGTGGACGCGCACCATGGCCTGAATGAAGTGGACGGGCGCGGCCGCGTAGCCGAGGCGCCAGCCGGTCATGGAGTAGCATTTCGAGAAGCCGTTCAGCGTAATCGTCCGCTCTTTCATGCCTGTGAGCGAGGCGATGCTCACGTGCTCCGCGCCGCCATAGACAAGTTTCTCGTAGATCTCGTCGGAGAGCACGATGAGGTTGTGCTCCTTTGCGATGTCCGCGAGCTTCTCAAGCGTAGCGCGGCTCTGCACGCTGCCCGTCGGGTTGCCGGGGCTGTTGATGACGAGCATGCGCGTCTTCTTTGTGATTTTCTGCGCGATCTCGGTGGGGTCGATCTGATATCCGTTCTCCTCGCGCAGGCCGTAGGTCACAGGCACGGCGCCGAAGAAGTTCGGGACGTGGATGTAGTTGAGCCAGACAGGGTTCGGCACGAGGATCTCGTCGCCGGGATTCGTAAAGGCGGCGATTGCGGCGTAGGTTCCCTCGCCGACGCCGAGGGTGACGAGGATCTCCTCCGGCGCATAGTCGGCGTTGGTCTCGCGGCGCAGGCGCGCGGCGATGGCTGCACGCAGCTCGGGCGTGCCATAGTTCGAGGTGTAGAAGACGTGCCCTGCCGCGAGGCTGTCATAGGCGGCCTGTTTGATGATCTCGGGTGTGTCGAAGTCGGGGCGGCCAATCTCCATGTGGATGACGTCCTGCCCTTCTTTCTGCATGCGGTTCGCACGCTCCATCATGATGCGGATCTCGGAGAAGGGCAGCTTCTCCATGCGCTCCGATGTTTGAAACATATCTGTCCCCTCCTTAGGAGTTGTAGACGTTCTCGTTCAGCTCGCCTTCCTTCTTGTTGACGATGACGTTGACGGCGGCGTCGCCGATGACATTCAGGGGGAGGAGTGCCATCTCGACGGGGCGGTTGATGGCGAGAACGAGCGCGTAGCCGATCATGCAGGCGTCTGTCGTCCAGCCCATGCCCGAGAGGACAGTGAAGATCATGGTCGTGCCCGCAATGGGGATCGCGGGCGTGCCGACGGCTGCGGCGATGGAGATGAGCGCCATGACGATCATGTCGGGGAAGGTGATGGGGATGCCCGCCGCCGTGACGATGAAGGTGACGGCAAACATGTGCATCATGGTCGTGCCGTTCATGTTGATGGTCATGCCCGTCGGGAGGACGAAGCTCGTGATTTCCTTCGAGCAGCCGAGCTCCTCGAGCGCGGTCTTCGTGTTGAGCGGCAGCGTCGCGGCGGAGGAGTTGACCGAGAAGCCGAAGACGCCGACCTTGAGCATTTTCTTGAGGAAGGTGAAGGGGTTCAGCCCCGTCATGAGGAAGACGCCCGCAGGATAGAGGACGGCGCAGGTGATGAGCAGCGTGATCATGGCGACTGCAACGTAGAGTGCCGCGGGCTGCAGGTAGTTCACGCCGTAGATCGCAAAGGTGCGCGTGACAAGGCAGAAGATTGCAATCGGACCGACGCGGTCGATCAGGAAGTTGAGGTACATGGTGATGATTTCGCTCGCGCTCTCGAGCACTTTTTTCAGCGGCTCGGTCTTGTCGCCGAGTTTGTGCATGCACATGCCGACGACGACGGCGACGACAACGACGGCGAGTATGCTGTTGTTGGTGGAGAACGATGCGAAGATGTTGTTCGTGACGGAGTTCGGGATGATGGCGAGCGGGTTGAAGGCGTCAATCGTCTTCGCCGTGCCGAGCCCCTCACCGCTGAGCACGACGTTGAAGAAGCCCGCCGACTGGGCGAGATACGCGATGACGCAGGCGATGAACGCGCCGCAGACGTAGAAGCAGAGGAAGCCCGCGATCGTCCGTCCCGCGATGCGCCCGAGCTTATCTGCGTTTGCGACAGAGCACATGGCGAGGGTCAGGGATACGAGGACGAGCGGCACGATCGCCGCCTGCAGACCTTTCATAAAGATCTGGCTGATGATGTAGAAGAGTCCGAGACCCTGTACGCCGTCCTTCGACGTGATGTCCACGAAGAGGAGGTTGTAGATGGTCTTCCACGTCTCTTCCTGTCCCGTGTCCGCGAGATGCTGATGCAGGAACAGGAAGCAAAGTCCGAGCACAATGCCGCCGATGAGTGCGATGAGCATGCGGTAGACGAGCGGCATGCGCTGCTTTTCGCCAAGTTGGGTACTCATAATATCCCTCTTTTCTAGGATGTGATGGAAACAGATTAGACAGCGCGGATCTCAATGCCCGCGTCGCGGAAGGCTTTGGAGATTCGTTGGACGAACGCAATCGCCTTGGGGTCGTCCCCGTGGACGCAGAGCGTGTCGCCCTTGATGTCGAGTTCCTTGCCGCTGTGGGATGTTACCTTGCCCTCGGTGACCATGCGGATGCAGCGGCGGATCGCCTCCTCCTCATCCGTGATCATCGCGCCCTCGAGCGCGCGGCTGCGCAGGGAGAGGTCGTCCTCATAGGCGCGGTCGGCAAAGATCTCGCACGCTGTGCGCAGCCCCATGCGCTCTGCTTCCTCGCCGAGCACCGCGCCTGCGCAGTAGTAAACGATGATGTCCTTGTCGAACTCATAGACCGCCTCACAGATCGCGAGCGAGAGGTCGCGGTCGGTCTGGCAGGCGTTGCCCATGGAGCCGTGCGGGCAGACGTGGTGAATCCGCGTGCCGTAGGTCGTCGTAAACGCCGAGAGCGCTCCGAGCTGGTACTTCACGTAGTTCTTTGCCTCGTCGTGGGAGAGCTTCATCGGGCGGCGGCCGAACCCCATGAGGTCGGGATAGCCGGGATGGGCGCCGACGGCGACGCCGCGCTCTGCAGCAGTCCGCACGACGCGATCCATGACCATCGGGTCACCCGCATGGTAGCCGCACGCCACGTTGCACGCAGTGATGTGCTTCAGGATTTCGTTATCGTCACCGAGCCGATACGCACCGAAGCTCTCTCCGATGTCGCTGTTGAGATCTACAGTCTTCATAACGCACCTCCTCATTGCGCCGCAAGGGCGCGCATTCTCTCTTCGAACAGATCGGTCTCCGCACGCGCGAGCAGATAGAGCTCCTGTGCCGTCTCGACGCTCACGCGGAGGAATCGGACGCGCATCCCCGGGAGCGCCTGCGCGAGACGCGGCAGGTCGATGGAGATCACGTGGCCGATCTTCGGGTAGCCGCCGACCGTCTGGTGATCCGCCATCATGATGATCGGCTGCCCGTTCGGCGGCACCTGTATCGCGCCCGCCGTGATGCCGTCGCTGATGATGTTGCCGTCACCGCGGTGGCGAATCGGACGCGCGCGCTCGAGGCGGATGCCCTGTCGGTCGGAGTCGCCCGTAATCACGGCGGGCTCGGCGAAGAAGGCATCGATCTCCGCTGTCTCAAAGCCGTCGTCCTGCGGGCCGAGCACGACGTGGACGATGACCTCATCTGCAGGATAGTACTGCAATACGCCCCTGCGCTGCTCCATCGCGGGCAGCGTGGCGCACGGCGCGCGAAAGCCGATCACGTCGCCGCGCATGAGCTTGCGTCCGTCAAGCCCCCCGAGCTTCTTCATGGCGAGCGTCGCGCGAGAGCCCATGACGAGCGGGATGTCGAGACCTCCCGCAACAGCAATGTAGGCGCGCGCCCCACTCGCGGCGAATCCCATGGCGAGCCGATCGCCCGCATGGACGGCGACGGCCTCATAGCGTGGAATATCGGCGCCGTTCAGTTGGGCCTGCATATCCGCGCCCGTGAGCGCAATCACCGCATCCGTGTCAAACGCAAGCCTCGGTCCCATGAGCGTCACCTCGAGCGCCGCTTCATCGCGCGCGTTGCCGACAAGCATGTTTGCAACGGCGAAGTTCTGTGCATCCATCGGACCAGACGGAGACACCCCATATTTCTGATAGCCTCTGCGCCCGCCGTCCTGCACCGTGGTGAAGGAGCCCGGGACAAGTACGTTAATCCCCATTATCGTCCTCCTCATGCACAACAACGCGGTACGTGCCCGCCTCCTCCTCTGCACGGATGCGCCGATACTCGTCCGCATCGACGGGGATGTAGCGCACCCACTCTCCCGCGCGGACGAGGAAGGGATCCTCCCGCGCGTAGTCGCAGATCTCAACGGGCGTCGAGCCGATGATGTTCCATCCACAGGGTTGCTCAAACGGGATGAGGTCGGAGAGATTCTGCTGGACGACGACCGAGCGTGCGGGGATCATGACGCGCGCCGTCTCCCGCCGTTTGAAGGAAAACGGTTCGGCAAAGCGCGCGGAGTACGGATGCCCAGGTGCAAAGCCGAGCATGTAGACGTAGTAGTCATGTGCGGAGTGCATGCGTATGATCTCCTCGGTGCTCGTCCCCTCGAGCTCTGCGCAGAGTTCGAGATCGGGGCCCAGCTCCCCGCCGTAGAGGATCGGAACCTCCTTGACGATCTTCTTCGTCTGCTGTACGGAGGTGAGGGAATCAAAGCGCGCACGGATCGCCTCGATGAGCGCCCCGCATCGAATCTCCTCCGGACGGTAGTGCACCATGAGGGCTGCGTAGGTCGGCACCATCTCTACGATGCCCGTGATCGGCTTCTCCGTCAGCGCACGTTCGAGTGCGAGCACGCGGCCATTGACCGCGCGGCTGATCTCCTCGCCCATCTGGACGGAGAGCGCCCGATCGCCGCAGATGAGAAATTTGGCATTCATCTTCTCCTCCTTGGCTGTCTCAGTCCGGCTCCTCGGTCAGGTTCAGCGTTTCGACGATCTTGTCAAAGCCGCTGAGGTTGTACGTCGTCCCCTCGCCGTTCTTGATGCGGCGCAGGAGAATCTCCTCCTTCTGCTCGCGCGCGAGGGTGATGTCGTAGACCTCCTGCGCCGTCTCGCGCGGCACGACGACTACATCGTCGTTGTCCGCGAAGATGAGGTCGCCGGGGCGGACGGTCACGCCGCAGATCGTCACCGTGTGGTTGATCGTGCCGGGGAACGCCTTCGTCGTGCCGACGACGTTCACGCCCTGCGCGAACACGGGGAAGTCCAACTCCTTCATCAGCATCGTGTCGCGCACGGCGCCGTCCGTGACGAGGCCTCTGCACCCCTTCGTCTGTGCGGAGGCGCTCATCATGCCGCCCCACATACCACCCGTGCGCGTGTCGCCCTCGTAGGCGACGACGAGCACATCACCAGGCTGCAGGAGGTCGAGTGCCTTGTGCAGGATGGCATTGTCGCCGGGGCGGCAATGGACGGTGAACGCGGGGCCGCATACGCGGGAGCCCGGCCAGACGGGCTTTACGGCGCCGCCGAAGGCATTCTTGCGTCCCATGCTCTCGTGGATGGACGCGCTCTCCTCGAACGCAGCGTATTTTTCCACGAGCTCCGCCGGAACTTTTTCATAACGCTTGATGATATCGTACATAGCCCCTGCCTCCTAGCGAAAAATCTTGATTTTTCTACATAAATAGAATACCATAATAGGAAATATTCGAAAAATGAATTATATTGCTTACTTATATTTACATTTTCAATAATTATGGCTGCGCGCAAGAACTCCGTGGTGCGCCCCCCAGAGCGAACCTTAGTGGAGCAAGCGGGGAAAGCGCACGGTACGCCCCGGCGGTTTTCTTTCGTTCAAGCGCAGCGCGTTTAAGAAAATCCGCCGGTATTTAAGCGTACAAGGGCGCGACCGCTTGCGCAACTCCGTGTTCGCGAGAGGGGTGCACACACAGGATGTATCACTGCCCCGAAGGAGACGCCGATGGATATTGCAGATATTGAAACCTTCCTCATGCTCGTCCGCACGCGCAACATCAGCAAGACCGCCGAGAAACTCTACGTCTCCCAGCCGACCGTGAGCCATCGGCTCAAGCAGCTCGAGGACGAGCTCGGCGTGCCGCTCTTCCTCCGTAGGCGTGGCTACAAGCGCGTTGAACTCACGCCGAAGGGCGAGGCATTCCTCAGCATCGCGTATCGCTGGCTCGCCCTCATGCGCGAGACAAACATCCTGTGGGAGCACGACGACACCGTTCAGCTGCGGATCGGCAGCACGAGCACGCTGAACACGACCGTCATGTCCGACCTCTACCGCGCCATCCTGCGCGACCCGCAGCTCAGCTTGAGCCTCAACATCTCGACGCACTACTCCTACGAGATCTACGAGCTGCTCGAAAACCACACGCTCGACCTCGGCTTCGTCTACCACTACCTCCATTTCAAGAACATCCTCTCCCGCCCCATCCTCCGCGAGAAGATGTACCTCGTGCAGGAGGGCACCGCCGCCGTCCGCAGGGAAAAGCTCCGCAGCACGGAGCTGGACTTCCGCAGCGAAGTCTATTTCGTCTGGGAGTCGAATTATCAGATCTGGCACGAGCAGAACGTCGCGCAGGGACGCTTCCCGCGCGTCGAGGTCGACAGCTGCGAACTACTGGGGGCGCTCCTGCAGGAGCCGGGTCGCTGGGCAATCTGTCCGCGTAGCGTCATGGAGTATCTGCGCGCACAGGGCGGCATATGGGTCAGCGAGCTCGCGGACGAGGTGCAGCCGCCGGACCGCATCACCTACGTCATCCGCAACAAGGACACCAACGAGAGCAAGACCGCCTCGATGGATCTCTTCGAGGCGCAGATACAGGCATTTTTCGAGGCACGTGGCTGGGTGGGCGCAGACGACACGGAGCAGTAGACCGTACATGTAGACTCTGGAAAGCACATCATATCTATGCTATAATTCAATGAAACTGTGGATTGCGGCTTTCCTCTTGCGCTCAGGGAGCTGGAATGTGTCGCGGAACTGATGAAGCAATATGAACAATTTGTCTAGGAAAATACATAAAGGAGATGTGTTAATACGGTGATTTCATCAAAAATTCGATTTCCCGTGATCTTCGTGGGGATCTTTACAGCT
>ERZ773035.1136-NODE-1136-length-19861-cov-3.977936_pt1 | contig 19861 bp, 16 predicted proteins | sample MGYA00511487_ERZ773035 | MGnify/ENA primary metagenome ERZ773035 (study PRJEB29015, sample SAMEA2737985) | human oral metagenome | biome: human oral; feature: human-associated habitat; material: dental | place: China | collected 2024 ...
TCAATTAGCCTAATAACCTTTGTTGGTTTTCCCAATACGCCAATCGAAAAAGCCTTATTCTTAATCGCATTAAAAATTCTTTGCTGATTAATTTCACGATCAAAATTGCTACGTGACAGACCAAAATCTCCACCTTCATCACAGCCTGCATTTCGCGCTCTTGCTAACTTCAGTGCCATACTACCATTTACCCCATAATTCATCCCCTTAGCAAGATCAAGGTGCTGACAAGAATCATGAATCCCCGCCTCATCATCCGCATAGACATCCACATCAATCCCCCCCAATTCATCAACCACTGTTCTCAATGCGCTCCAGTCTAGCGAAATATAATATTGCAAGTTCAAACCCGTAATCTCCGATATCTTCTTTGCAAAATATCTCGAGGCCTGGTCCTTATTATTCTTATATTCATTTAATGCACACATATACGTCGCATTTATTTTTCCCTGCGTGCCAACCACACAGTTCATTGTTTCACCACCAGGCACCGAATAATTTACCCAAAGATCCCTAGGAATACTAAAAATTTTTGATGTCTTCTTCTCTTGATCAACTGAGGCTACTAAGATTGAATCCGTCAAAAGCCCACCGTCATGCCCTTCCGCGTCCTCACTAGTCCCAAAAATCAAAATATTCGTTAGGTTATTTTCATCACGTGCCAGCTCTGTTCCGATCAAGATATCCATTGGATTACCCTTAAAAACATTCGCAGTGTGTGATAAAAGCATATACCCAAAAATCGCCGCCGCAATCATCAATACAATAATTGACGAAAGAACCACAATCAAGATCTTTATCCAAAGTGGAATACTAGTCTTTTCCTTTTTTGTCTTTTTCTTTAAACGCTTGCGATCTTTAGCTAGTTCTTTCTCAAGCTTCAAAATTGCATTAACTTTCTTACGCTTCTCATCTGCTGCTTCGGCCTGAGTGTCCTTTTGGCTCTTTTTCTCTACAACCTTTTTTTCGGCAGGTGCAGCCTCAACTCCGCCATCATCAATTTGCGCAGTCTTTTCACCTACCTGCTCTTTTCTACTGTCCTCGATTGAACCAGATTCTTTAATAGCATTAGTTTCTTCAGACACTTCCACTAATTTATGCACCAAAACATCTTCTGGTACACTGTTTTCCCGCACTACAATCTTCTTTCCAGGTCTTTTCCTTACTGTTTTTTTCGAATGCTTTGTATTTTTTTTCGGCATCGACCATTCCTCCACTTTTTCTTTAATAATTCTATCACATAAATCACCAGTTTTTCTCTTGCATGCTATAATTGAGCTAATGAGTCAAAAGGGTAATATTAGAAAAGATAATTCACTTTTAATTGAATTAAAAAACATCACTCGCAGTTTCGGTTATGGTGAGGCCGAGTCATTTGCACTTAATGATTTTAACCTGGAAGTTAAACCAGGCGAATTTATTATGATTATGGGGCCTTCTGGTTGCGGTAAGACCACACTCCTAAACATCATCGGACTTCTCGATTTTCCGACCTCAGGTAGTTACTATCTGGATTCCGAACGCACTACCATATTTTCCAAATCTCGCCAAGCACATATTCGTGCACAGAAAATTGGCTTCATTTTTCAAGATTTCAACCTTATCCCTAAAATGACCATTCTTGAAAACGTTTCCCTACCTCTTCTCTATGCTGGTGTTCCAAAAACTAAACGCCTCATTAAGTCATCCGAGATGCTTTCATATCTTAATATGCAACAGCGCGAATATTATTACCCCTATCAGCTTTCTGGTGGCCAAAAACAACGTGTCGCCATCGCGCGTGCCCTCGTCTCTTCACCAGAAATCATCCTCGCTGACGAACCAACTGGCAATCTCGACAGTCATAACGCCCATCTCGTCATGGAAGAGCTCCGCCGCATTCATTCCAAAGGCAATACCATTATCATGGTTACTCACAACCCAAACCTCACCTCCTACGCTACTCGCGTAATCCACATGCTTGATGGCCGCATTGCCACAGATGTTAAGACCGTCGCCGATGAAGATCTTCCTGAACGTATAAAGGTTAATTTTCAGTCCAAAAAATCCTCAGATTCAACTGAAGAAGTCATCATTTCAAGACAATCCGAAGAGGCAACGCCTCCCGAAGTTCACCCTGTTCAAGTTCGACCCATTCAAAAAGTTGGCTTCAAAAATTCCGATACCTACCATAACTCTGAAGCCGCTCCCCTTGAAACTACCACCCAGGAAAATCATAGTTATTATTCTCCTATTCTTGAAAAACAAGAATCCCTTGAAGTGAACCACTTACCAATCGTTCCCCCTGAACCAAATATTCAAAATCTTGAAAAATCTGAAAAACCAGAATCAAAAACCCCAAATCTTTCCTATAAATTCCCGATGAGTGCAGAAATCTCAGTCAATGAGGCCTCAAACGATAAGCCAAAAGCACCTTCTACTAAAGAAGTGCATCAATCAAAACCAGCCTTCCCTGTTGTCTCATCAAGCTCCAGTGATAGCTCAGTTCGTGTCATCAAAAAAACCACCACCCTTGAAGATCTTGAAAAACCATCCCACAGTCAGAAAATCAAAGGCAAGGCATCAAAAACTAACAAAAAACAAGCGAAAGGACGCCGCAAATAATGTCACTACTTCTTCGTACAAATTTTGAGATAGCAAAAAATTCTCTCAAAAAGCATAAATTTCGCAGCTTCTTCACCTGTCTTGGCATTTCCATTGGTATTGCCAGCATTATCCTCATCCTCAGTCTAGCCGGCAGTATTTCTCAGCTTATCTCCACGCAAATCAAAGCCCTAAATCAAGAACTAATTCTAGTCCGTCCAGCTAATAATAAAAATAACCTCAATAGCATCATCGATGAACTAACAAACTCTAATCATTTTAATAACTCAAACCTCACTCTTGATGACCTAAATAAGATCAAGGAATCTAGTGATAATATTAAAAATATTGCTCCAATCGCCATACTTCATGAAACTGCTATCGGCGATCAAACCGTAGAATCCGCCACCATTCTTGCCACCAACTCCGACCTCAAGCCCATCCTAAACCTTGAGCTCAAATCTGGTAACTTCATTCAGGATAACGATTTAAAATCTGCCGTCATCGGTCACTCTCTTGCTCTCCAGCTTTTTGGCTCCAGCGAACCCATTGGTAAAACTTTTTCCTTCTCAGGTCACAAATTTATTATTATCGGCACCCTACAAAAAGCAGAAGACCCGATTAATTTTAACGGTGTAGATTTTGATCAAGCAATCATTGTTGATTTAAATCAAATCAAAAGTCTTAATCCACAGATTCAACAAATCAATATTACCGTAAAAGATGATAATAAATTAGAAGCTACTGCCAAAGAAATTTCAAAAACTCTTTCCGACTTCAAGGGATCATCCAGTAACTTCACCGTCAATTACGGCTCGCATATTTCACATCCAGCCAGTAATTTCTTCAACATTATCTCCATCATGTTAGGCGGCATTGCTGGTATTTCCCTCTTCATTGGTGGTATTAGTGTAATGAACCTCATGTTAGTTTCAGTCACTGAACGTACCCACGAAATCGGCATTAGAAAAGCCATCGGCGCCACCAACACACACATTTTCATGCAATTTCTTCTTGAAAGCATTATTCTCGTATTTATCGGCTGCATCGGCGGCTTCCTCCTTGGCTATCTCATTGCCATTTTCTGCTCCACCTTTACTCCATTCAAGCCATTTATTAGCCTCGAGATCTGCCTCGTCGCTATCTACTTTGCCTTTGTTACCGGTATTCTCTTTGGTTTATTCCCAGCCATCAAAGCTTCCAAACAAAAACCAATCGACTCCCTTAAATTCTCAAGCTAATTCCCTTTTAGACTTATTGACCAATCTAAATTAGATTAGCTTACATCAATTAGCCTAAGGTTAACAAAAAATCATACTCATACTATAATTATCCTATGAGAATTTTGGGAATTGAATCATCCTGTGATGAGACTGCTGTAGCAATTGTTGAAGATGGGCAAAAAATCCTAAGCAATGTTGTGGTATCACAGATCGATATTTTTGCCGCCTATGGAGGCGTTATTCCCGAAATTGCTGCCAGATCACATCTAGAAGCCATCCTCCCAGCTGTTCATCAAGCTTTTAAAGAAGCTGGCCTCAAAACCCTGGACAACCAAGATGATTGGTCTAAAATTGATGCCATAGCCGTCACCCATACACCAGGCCTTCTCGGTTCCCTCCTTGTTGGCACTCTCACTGCACGCACTCTAGCTATCCTCAACCAAAAACCGCTCTATGCAGTCCATCACTTAAAATCCCATATCTACGCTAATTGGCTTCAAGCTCAAACTCTTCCAGATTTTCCCCTAATAGCTCTGATCATCTCAGGCGGTCATACTCAAATCGTCAAAATGCCTGCTCATCAAAAATTCGAGATAATCGGTACCACTCGTGATGATGCTGTCGGCGAATGTTTTGATAAAATCGCTAAAATCCTCGGTCTTCCCTATCCTGGAGGTCCATCCATCACAAAAGCAGCAATCCCAGGTAATCCAAATACATACTCTTTCCCGCACCCTATGTCTGGTAGTCTCGATTTTTCTTTCTCTGGCCTCAAGACTGCCGTTCTTCGAGAAGTCCAAAAAGCCACAAATCAACCCATCTCCTTCCCTTCCTCTAAGTTAGCCGCCCTCCTAACAGACCAACAACGAGCCGACTTTGCAGCTTCATTCGAACAAACCGCAGTCGATATTATAAAAGAGAAACTAGCTCTCGCCTTAAAACAAAATCCCGAAACTAAAACCCTTATTGTCGCTGGCGGAGTTTCTGCAAACCAGCGCCTACGTCATGATTTAAATATTTTTGTTGAACAACAAAATTCCAGGCTGCATAATAAAATTAAATTATATTTCCCTGAACCATGCTTCTCTGGCGACAATGGTGCCATGGTTGCCTCGGCCGCTTACTTCGAAATAATCTCAAAAATCCCTCCCACTGATCCACTCACCCTTAATATCATGCCCCGTTCTATTATTCAGTAAATTAAAAATTAACGCACGTTTATTTTTGATAGACCACATCTAATTTAATAAATCAAAAACTCCCAAAAACGCATTTCCTGTATAATATATTTATTATGCAAGATAGTTTTTATTCCGATCTCAAAGTTCAAGAAATTCAAATTATAAATCATACTATCCAAAATCTAAATCAAGTTTTTTTCTTAGCCAAAGTTTCTCAACCAGCTCACCCAGATTTTTTGAAACCAATTGTCAAACATCCCAATATTAGAAATTCCGTACGTTGCTTACTAATTAATCACAATCAAGAACTCTGTCTACTCTATTCTCGGGCCAAAGATTATTACGCCATCCCCGGTGGTGGTATCGAACCCGGTGAATCTCTTCTTCAAACTCTCAATCGCGAAACATTAGAAGAAACCGGTTTTTTACTCAAAGACCCAAAACCAATCGGTAATATTTACGAACAACGCCACGATCTTATCACTACCACCTTTTTCTTCTCTGCTCTTCCAGACAAAATCCTTCATTCAAATTATATGCCAGATGAGCTTGAAGAAGACTATATTCTAAAATGGTTACCTCTATCCAAAGCTCTTCAAATTTTTCAAACAACCTGTCATGAACAACAATTACACAATTTCCCCTCTTATAAAGGCGCATTCATCAGCTACCGATTTCTAGAACTTCTTCAATATTTTTTAAAAACACGTAAAATCAATCATTAAAATCCCAAACCCCTAAAGTCGCACAATATTTTACACACAAAAATTCAAAATAAAAAATATTTAAAAATCTACAAGAACAAAAACCCACCTCCACAAAAATCTAATATAACATTACGTAAATTCCGAACTAGTGCAAAAAATGCACTAGTTATTTTTATTGACTTACAAACAATCAATATAATAAAAGATATAATCAATACAGGAAATTTTTAATCCAATCTCAAAATTAAGCTTCTTATAATAATCTTATAATTACTACATTTTTTAACTAGTGCATAAAATGCATTAGTTAAAATACGCAATCAAAAACAAAGGCCTATACGTCCAAAAAAGAAAGATCAAAAATCGCTCAAATTAAAAAGCGAATTCTTCCCTTTATCAATAATTGTTTGCGCCTTAATTAGAAGTTTATTCAACCCTTCCGGTGAATTTGCCGAGCCAACATGTAATGTTTTCACAATCTTACTGTGCTCTTTATAACAAACTTGCACCCCAATCGCCCCCGAAGCAGTTTTGAATTTTCTAATATAAGCCACATCTAAATTCTACCATAGTTCCCTGCCCTTTTTGAATAACCAGAAAGTTAATCAACTTAACATATTTTTTGACTTGAAAAACAAACAACCTACAAAATAATCAAAGTTACAAAAATATACTTAATATCCACAATTTTTGATAATTCCCCATTCCACCTTTTATTACTCACCTGTCATTGACATCCTATTGACTTAGCAACCCACAAGCGGTATTATAAACATAACAATTACTGGCTCTTAATTTTTCTAAAAATCAAAAAAATACAGTAATTGGTCATATCAAAATATCGCACATTTTATAAAATAAGAACTTGATAATGTCAAGCATTAGTTTTTATTTTACAATTTAGCACAAGTATTTTCACGTGTCCAACAGGGAAACACTGTTTTTTATTTGCATTTTCATCTAAATCACATATATCAAAGAGGGAATTATCCATAAATTTCATGCACTTTTTATTTCGCCTCATATCAAACCAAAATTATTAAAAAATAGGCCATTAGCCTATTTTTTCTTTATCAAACAGAGGTGCTAGATCACAGAAAGTTGTTGTTTTAGCCTCTCAATCTGCTCATTTTTCTCGTCAATACAATTTCTTGTTTCCCGAACTAACTGTTGAGGAGCTTTTTCCACATATCGTGGGTTCATCATCCTTGCATTAAGCCCATCAAGTTCACGCCCAATCGCTAATATCTTCGCCTCCAGCTCATCTTTAAAATCAACCACAATTTTTTCCGGAACGTCAAGATATAATTCATGATTAAGCACTGCAAGCCTGAGACCCCTAGGGGAACCGTTGGTCGAGGCAATTGAAGGAACTCTCGACAGAAACTTTACAAGCAACAAATTATCGTTCACTAAGATATCTTCGCCCACTAATAATCCGAATTTTTTACCTCTGTTAAACTTTGCGAGTGCAGCCTCAGTTCCACGAATTTCTGAAACCACCTCGGCTAAACGCTCAAAATTCTCTGCAGATATCACATCATAGCTCATCTCTGATGGCCACATTGCATCAATAATCATCCCGTCCGTCCATGACAGATTCTGCCAAATCGCCTCTGTTATAAATGGTGCAAATGGATGTAGCATTGTTAAAATCGACTCAAGAGTAACTTTAAGCAGGGAAATATTCTTATAAATCTTCTGACTCTCAAGAAACCAATCAGCATATTTATTCCAAATCAGTTCATAAATTGTTTCGACAGCTTCTGAAAATCGATATGAAACCATACATTGTTCAAGCACCCCTCTAGCACGATTAATTTCGCGACAAATCCAATCCTCACCCATATTATTCGTTGTATATTGATATACTTCAGGATTAATCGAATCACTACCAGTCTGATGAACCGCAGAATCTATTTCCTCCCCGAGTACCACAGAAACATCCGCCTCCGAAAAACCTTTCTCTTTCTCCTCCGTGTCTACAACTCCTTGAATAAAACGAGAGATATTCCAAAGTTTATTACAAAGATTACGCCCAGATATCACCGAATTCTCAGAAAATGCCTGGTTTAAGCCAGCCGAACGTCCACGTAAAATTCCTAGCCTAAAGGCGTCCGAACCGTATTGCATAATCATGTCCATTGGATTAATTACGTTGCCTTTTGATTTTGACATTTTCTTCCCATGTGCATCCAAAACCAGTCCGTGAAGATAAACTTCCTTAAATGGTACCTCTCCAGTCACGTAAATTCCCACCATAATCATTCTCGCTACCCAGGCAAATAAGATATCTGCACCAGTCTCCATCGTATTTAGAGGATAAAACTCACTTCCCACACCTTCTTCCCAATTCGTACAAACAATTGGCCAATGCGAAGAAGAGAACCATGTATCAAAAGTATCCTCGTCTCGCACATATTTCACGCCCCCGACCTCAATTTCAGATAGATGTGTTCGCACGTCAAATCGCCATTCCGGTCCCGGCTCATTCTTGTCCACTTTTTTAAACATTGGAATTGCAATCCCCCAAGGAATTTGCCTTGAAATATTCCAATCCTTCAACCCCTCTAAATAATTAATCAGAACCTTCAATTTATTTTCTGGATAAAACTTTATCTCATTATTATTCAAATGCTCAATTGCCATTTTTGCTAATTTTGAAGTGTCCACAAACCATTGTTCTTTCAACATTGGCTCAATTACCGTACCGCATTTATAACAATGTGCCACCGAGTGTTTTATCTTCTTTTCTGATAGAAGAAGTCCTGCCATTTCCAGGTCTTTCAATACTTTTTTACGACACTCCAAAACCGTTAACCCCTCATATTCTGAGCCACAAACTGGCAACATTCGTCCATCTGTTCCAATTACTGAAATCCTAGGCAGGTCATGTCTCTCACCAACTTCAAAATCATCCACGTCATGTGCCGGAGTAATTTTTACCGCACCAGTTCCATATTCCATATCCGCATGTTGATCGGCAATTACTGGAATCTCTCGTCGAGTCAACGGCAGGGAAAGGCGCTCACCCAAAACCTCAGCATAACGCGCATCAGCTGGATTAACTGCCACAGCCACATCGCCAAACAATGTTTCTGGACGTGTTGTAGAAACAACAACATATCCTTCAGTGCTTGCTAGTGGATATTTAATTTCATATAACTTGCCTTCTTCGTCTTTATACTCCACTTCAATATCCGCAAATGCCGTCTGATGTTTTGTGCAATAATTTACTAACTTTTCACCCCTATAGATCAACCCATCCTGCCACATTCTTTCAAATGTTCGATACGTCTGTCTTACTACATTTTCATCCAAGGTAAAAGTTAAGTCTTTCCAGGAACAAGAAGCCCCCAACGCACGAAGTTGCAATTCCATCGCGCCCCGTTTTTCTTGCACAAAATCCCAGACACGCGCATAAAGTTCATCCCTAGAATACATAAAACGTGTTTTGCCTTGCTTCTCCAGTTCTCTTTCATAAACCACCCATGTCTCGAAACCAGCGTGATCCGCCCCTGGTATATACCAAGCTCTTCGTCCCCGCAAGCGATAATATCGGGTCAAGGCATCCTCAATTGCCACTGTTAAGCCATGACCAATGTGCAAATTGCCATTTGCATTGGGTGGTGGCATCACAATCGAATAACGCTTAGACTCTCGTCCAGTTCTCCCTCCACGATCTTCTCTTGCAGGCAAAAATTTAGAAGCTGCCTCCCAAGCTGCGTAAATATCCGTCTCAAAATCCACCGGATTATAAGATGGTGAAAATTTCATTATTCCACTCCTTCCATTAGTCTTGTTTGCATTTTCTTCATCTCTGCTTCGGTCATTTTTACTTCTTGTCCATATTTATAGTTTGGATCAAATGTTACCAGATGAACATGTGCATGTGGTACATCAGTACCAATCACTTTTATCAATGTTCTCGCACCAAGCACTTTTTCCATTCGTCTGGCCAACATTTTCACCGTCTTCATTACCGCCAAATAATCTTCCATCTCAAGATCATACAGCTTGTCTACTTCCACCTTTGGTACCACCAATGTATGTCCCGGCGTCTCTGGATGAATATCCAAAAAAGCCAAAGTTTTATCATCTTCGTAAATTTTATAGCATGGAATCTCACCTGCAATAATCTTCGAAAAAATACTCCCCATAAACTCCCTTTATTTATGTAAATTACACCTTTTTACTATTATAACAGAGAATTACCAGTCTCTTCTCTTTAAAAAAATACATTTTATGCTATAATATACGCAATATGTCAAATCATCGCGTTGGGTTATTTTTTGCAAATCTTTTTTCAATCATTATTTCTTTCCTAATTGCCTACCTCTCACGTTTCGGCTGGGATCCTTCCGATGTTGCCTTTCGCCACCTTAAAGACTCCACTGTCTTCCTTTATCTTCTCCTCTCTTTTTTCATCGTATTTACTTTTTATCATTACAATCCCATCACCGCTAAACGTGGTATTTTAAGGCATTTAAAGTCTGCCTTCCTCACTAATGTTTTTATGGCTATCATTTTCTCCACCATCGTTTATACCACTCATATTAGTGATAGTATTCCGCGTCTCTTCTTTGGCACTTTCTTTTCTATTAATTTTTCCATTTCCTTTGCTTGTCTTTTTCTTATTCACCTAATCAAACATCAATACCTTGAACATCATACCAAAAAAACCATTGTCATCACCGATAGTAGCTCCCTTGAAAAAGCTGTCTATAGCATTCAAAAATTAAACGCTGAGGACTGTGAAATCATTGGTGTCACTTCACTTTCTAATAAACAAGACGGACGTTTCTATAAAGTAAAAATTCGTGCTCTTACAGAAAAGATATCTACTTCAAAGAAAAATACCGATGAAGCTCCCCAAAACCCTGATCCTCTTGCTACCATTGAATTAAAAGAATTCTCCCTCCCCATGCTTGACTATGCCAAACGGCATCAAGTCGATCTCGTCATTTTCAACGTTAATCATATCGTCCGTAAGAAAATCGAGCATCTCATTGAAGCTTTTAGTGAAATGGGTATCGATTCACTTATTACTATCGACAGCTTTGCTATTGAAACTCTTGAAACCAAACTTGAAGACTTTGGCACCACCAACGTTATCCGTCTTTCTCCTCGTCTCTTCACCGATGGGGAATTACTTTTAAAACGCCTAATGGATATTCTTGGCGCTCTTGTAGGCTGTTTTATCTGCATTCTATTTGGTATCATCGTCGCTCCTCTTATTTTTCTTGAAGATCCCGGACCCATTATTTTTAAACAAAAACGTGTAGGTCGTAATGGCAAATATTTCTACATTTATAAATTCCGTTCTATGTATCAAGACGCTGAAGCCAAACTCCAAACCCTCAAAAATCAAAATGAAATGCAGGGTTTTATGTTTAAAATGAAAAATGATCCCCGCATTACCAGAGTTGGTAAATTTCTTCGAAAAACTAGCATTGATGAGTTACCTCAATTTTTCAATGTTTTAGAGGGCAGTATGTCTCTCATTGGCACTCGTCCTCCGACAGTTAATGAATATCAGCAATATTCCGCCCACCATAAGCGTCGTATTAGTATCAAACCTGGCATCACCGGTCTCTGGCAAGTTTCCGGCCGTAGCGAAATCACCGACTTTGAAGAAATCGTCCGTCTAGACTGTTTCTACATTGATCACTGGAGTATCACCGGCGACCTTAAAATCCTCCTCAAAACTTTTGCCGCCGTTTTTACCGGCAAGGGAAGCGAATAAAAAATAATCTCAAATATTCATATTTGAGATCTCTGGCGGAAACGAGAGGATTCGAACCTCCGAGACATTGCTGTCCACACGATTTCGAGTCGTGCGCCTTCAACCACTCGGCCACGCTTCCATTTCTCATTCTATCATAAATAAATCTGTATCGTAAACTCACCAAATCATCCTTAAACTATAGATTTTTAGTTCAAACATACTGCAAAACATAACTTACAAGAATTAACCAAAAAACTCTTCCTACTAAAGAAGAGTTTTTAAAAAATTTCATTTGGTACACCCGACAGGATTCGAACCTACGACCTTTTGCTCCGCAAGCAAACGCTCTATCCAGCTGAGCTACGGGTGCAGATGTGAATATCATCCAAATCCAAGGACTCAGATGATACCCACCTAGAAATTAAATGAGCATCACGTTTCCGTGACATCCATATTATAGCATATTTAATTAAAAATCATAGAGGTGTGCTATAATTTATTTAATAAAAAGGAGTCTTATGGAAAAAAATAACACAAGTAATACTACTCAATCTTCAAAGGATACCACAAATACTACTAAAACCACTACTCCGTCTGGCGCTAACGCTATCAAACAAAAACTCCAAGACGTTTCTAAAAATCATCTTGTTAAATTTACTATCTCCGCTCTCAAAAAACCTTCTTCCACTTTTAGAGAACAACTCTCTAGCTTCTCAACTTTCAAAAATACTTGGCAACTTCCCTTAATTGCCACCATTTTATTTACTGTCTTTTCACTAATTAATACTATTACCTCCAAAGTCTACACCCCAGCTCATAAATCTTTTTTCGGTAAACAAGTTGCTGCTTCTTGGAACTGGCAAAAACTTGACAGAATTGACTGGCTTCAAACTATTTTTTCACAATTTATCGCCTATCTTATCCCACTTCTAGCTATTACCGCCATTTATTACGTCATTTCACTCATCTTCAAGAAAAAAAGTAATTATTTCCGTCTTCTCACTATCGCCACCGTCTCCAGCTTTCCTGCCATCGCCACTACCTTCATTCTCATGCCACTCGTTTCTATGCTATCCGTTAATCTTGGTCTCATTATCATGTTTACCGGATTTTCTTATACTTCCATCATGGTCTACGAAGGCTTCAACCAAGAAATTGGTTATCAAAACGATCAAAGAATCTTTGCTAACACTCTAGTCGCCATTGCGATCTACGCCATTGCAATCCTTCTTTTCACTTCTTTTCTCAAACAAAGCCTTGGCGGCAGCGATCTTCCGTTCAATTCATTAAACAACCTCTTTAATTATTAATTTATTATTGGTATTTATATAATGAACAACAACTTCGACCATAAACAAACAACTTCAAAACTCACCGGTAGTCGTGCAGGTCGTATAAAAGTACGTCTTCTTAAGACTTATTATGGGAATATTCTCAAAGATATGCGTATCATCTGTATTACCGGTACCACTGGTAAAAGTGTTGTTGCTCACTATGTCTACCACATCCTTAAAGAGGCTAACGAAAAAGTTGCCATCCTAGCCTCAGAGGATGAAATCAAAGTTGGTACTCTCTATAAGTTTTTTAGTGATGCCTGGAAGGCCGGTGCTGATTATTGTATCATTACTACTCCGGCCCATTCTCTCAAAAAAGACGTCTTTTATCAATTACCAGTCTACCTGGCCGCTCTCACCGATTATGTCCCCTCAAAACTTTCTGATCTCACCCCAGAAGAATATGCTGCCGCCGAAAATACCCTCTTTAGTCTCAATCCCGAATATGTTGTTCTAAATCGTGATGATAGCAACTTTCTTGAATTTTCTAAATTCAAAGGCAAGCAAGGCACTTTCACCTATGGTTCCGATCATTATAGTGATACCAAGATTGAGCGCCGCACTCTCTACCGCAAGGGAAGCGAAGCCACTCTAAATATTGAAGGTCATCGCTTTATCGTTGCTAGCTTCCTTACTGGTGAACCGAACATCTCTTACATGGCCGCTGCCGCCACTATTGCCCATCTCATGCATCTTTCCGAAGATCAAATCATAAACGGCATCAGTAACTTCGATCCTGATCATATTGCCGAATAATTCAAATGCTCTATCATCTAAAATACAACCCAAAGGGTTGTATTTTAATATCCTCGCCCCAGAATCCATTTTCCAAACCAATTAACTATTTCTGCATTTTCTTTTTTAAAATTTTCCGTGTCACTTTCAAATCTTCAAATGGTACAGCCCCCTCCGCCCGCAAAATCGTTTTTTCATGCCCTTTTCCAAGCACTAACACAATATCATCTTTCTTAGCCAAATCAATTGCTTTTTGAATTGCTTCTTCACGATCCAAGATAACGAACAAGTCTTTACCAAGAATTTTACCTTCTTTTTCAGCGCCCTTAGCAAACTCCTCTGCAATCATCTTGCGATCCTCATCACGAGAATCATCTTCTGTCACAATTACAATATCTGAATTTTTTGCTCCAATTTCACCTCGTTCTGCTCTTGTTGATTCGTCACGACGTCCCGCCCCCCCAAATAGAGAGATAATTCGCTTCTTTTTCCCAGGTACCACCGATTCAAATACTTTCAAAAATGCATCTGGCGTATGAGCATAATCTACAATCACTTCAAAATCTTGTCCTTCGTTCACTCGATTCATCCGCCCTTCAACACTCTCAAGCGCCAAAATGCCCTTCTCAATTTCCGGTACGCTCAGCCCTAATCTTAACCCCACTGCCATTGCCGCCAGGGAATTATAAACAGTAAACTTCCCTGGAATATGCGTACGTATTTTAGCTATCTCATTCTTAGTTTTCTTTTTATTATTTCCAAAATTCACATTCGGAATTTCTACTTGATATTTCACCCCTTCCGCCAAAAGCTCAACTTTCTCAGCACGCAGAATTCCACCATTTATACCATATGTGATATATTCTTTTACATCATCTGCAAAATAAGACCAACTTTTATCATCCTCATTAATCACACCATATTTAGCCATTTTAAATAACTTCCTCTTTGCATCACGGTAATTTTCAAAAGTCTTGTGATAATCTAGATGTTCATGCGTCACATTCGTCATTACCGCAACCTCAATTGGTACACCAAATATGCGATTTTGCGCCAACGCGTGTGAAGTAATCTCAAGCACCAGAAATTCCGCCCCACTTTCAGCTATCTTCTGCATCCGCTGATTCAAGGTTTCAGTATCCACGGTCGTCATATGTTCAACCTGCTCTTCTAATTTATCCACCCCCCAAGCCACCGTCGTCATTAACCCTGTTTTATAACCTGCTATATTCAACATTTTCCAGATCAAAAAACAAGTTGACGTTTTACCATTAGTACCAGTCACCCCAATCACTTTCATTCGTTTTCCTGGAAATTTATACTTATACGCCATCGCCATTGCTTTTAACTTATGGTAAGGAATAACTAAGTTATTATAATTAGGAACTCTATCCATTAAGAATGTTTTTACACTCATTTTCATACCTCACGTTTTCTTCATTATACCACAATCACCTCTGTTATTTTTCATTATTTTTATTCCTTTCTCCTCTCATTCATATTTTATTAAAAACAATTAGCACTCTCCACTTGACAGTGCTAACTTTTTCGATACAATAGATTATAGAAATCGTCTAAATCGTTTTTAAACAAACTAAGGAGGAAAATGACCCTAAAACCATTACAAGATCGTGTTGTTGCAAAGAAAGAAACTCCAGCAGAAAAAACTGCCTCGGGTTTTTTCATGCCTGGCGACGCTAAAGAAAAACCAAGCTATGCTACTGTAGAATCTGTCGGCCCAGACGTCAAAAATATTAAAGTCGGTGACAAAATTATCTTCAAAGAATATACTACCACTGATATTAAAATTGACGGCCGAGAGTATCTTATTGTTAAAGAGGAAGATATTCTTGCAACCATCAAATAATTCATTATTTTAACTTTATAAATTACAAATCTCATTTTCATAGAAAGGAAATTATGGCAAAGAAAATTTTCTACGCAGATCAAGCCCGTGATAAAGTCTTAAGTGGAGCTAAACAACTCTACGATGCAGTCAAGGTCACCTTTGGTCCAAAAGGTCAAAACGTAGTTATCGAAAAATCTTACGGTAACCCAACTATCACTCATGATGGTGTCACTGTTGCTGAAGCTGTCGACTTAGGTAGTACCGAAGCTAATCTCGGCGAACAAATCGGTGCCAAACTCATCAAATCTGCTGCTCAAAAACTCAACAAAGTTGCTGGTGATGGTACAACCACTGTTACTGTTCTAACTTATAATATCTTAAATGAAGCCAACAAACTAATTGCCGCTGGCATAAATCCCATGGAACTTCGCAAAGGTATCGAAAAAGCTGGCCAAGAAATTGTTGAAAAAATCAACCAAACAGCTGAAAAAATCGCAGGAGATGATAAAAAAGTTGCAGAAGTCGCTACTATTTCCGCCGGTGATCCAGAAATCGGTAAATTAATTGCAGATGTAATCAGTAAAATCGGCAAAGATGGCATTGTTACTGTTGAAGCAGGTCAAGGCCTCGAAATGGAGCAGGAAATCGTTGAAGGCTTCAGCTATGACAAGGGATACAGTTCACCATTTTTCGTCACCGATGTCAATCGTCAAGAAGCCGTTTTTGATAAACCATTAATTCTTCTCACTGACAAGAAAATTTCCACCAGTAATGAGATTCTCCCCATTCTTGAAAAAGTCGCTCAGTCTGGACATAAAGATCTCGTTATTATTGCCGAAGAAGTTAGCGGTGAAGCTCTTTCACTTCTCGTCCTCAACAAACTAAAAGGAGTCTTCAACTCTCTCGTTCTTAAGGCACCAGCCTTTGGCGATCGCCGTAAGGAAATCCTTGAAGATATTGCCGTCCTCACTAACGCCGTTGTCATTTCTGAAGATAAAGGTATGAAACTTGAAGACATTGAAATTTCCGCTCTGGGCTCCGCTAAGAAAATCATCGCCACCAAAGATAATTCCACTATTATTAGTGGTACCGGTGATCAAAAAGCCGTTAAAGAACGTATTGATCTCATCAAATCTCAGGCCAATCTTGCCACCTCCGATTATGATCGTGAACAGTATGAAAAACGTGCTGCTGCCCTCTCTGGTAAAGTTGCCGTCATTAAAGTCGGTGGGGCTACCGAAACTGAAATTGACGAAAAGAAATATCGAGTTGATGACGCCGTTGCTGCCACTAAGGCCGCTCTCGATGAAGGTATCGTTGCTGGCGGCGGTGTTACCCTTGTTAACCTCGCCAACCAACTCACCGACGACAATGCTGGTAAAAAGATCGTCAAGAATGCTTTGAAAACTCCTCTCCTTCATATTCTCGAAAATGCTGGTCTCAATTCTCAAGCACTTCTTGCTACAGTTGAAAACGCCAAACCAGGTCAGGGAATCAACGTCATGGAACCTGAGAAAGGTCTCCAAGACCTTAAAAAGGCTGGTGTCATCGACCCTGCTCGCGTTACTCGTGAAGCTGTCCAAAATGCCATCAGCATTGCAGCCACAGCTATTACTATGGGCGCTCTTATCGTTGAAATCCCGGAAAAGGAAGACACCAGCGCCGCTAATGCTGGTATGGGTGGCATGTATTAATATATAATTCATTTCAGCTTTGCTAGAGAAGGTTTACCTTCTCTAGCTTTTTTATTAAATTATTAAAATCTCCGCTCAAATTTCATTAAAAATAATCGCGAAAGCGATTATTTCTATCAGTTTATTTCTTTCTTGAGACTAACTATCAGCCTTTTCGACTAGGAATAGTAATGCCTCAGCTCGCGCCTCTTCATTGCCAATTCCTTTGACTGCTTCATATGCAGAAGCAATCATTTCTTTTGAACCAGTCGATTCAATCATCTGCTTGAAAACTTTAAATTTCTGCTCTGGCTGCATCTTAATTTTATCCATTAATGGGTATAAATCCTGTAACATCTGTTTTTTTACATTTTCAAATTGATCAGCATTCATTTCTTCAGTCACCGAAGAACCAGTTTCAATAGGAGCAGTCTCAACAGGAGTAACCGCTGCCGTAGCTTCAATTGCTGTATTTCCGTTTTGCATCACTGGCTCATTTACTGAAGTTACTGCCGGCTCTGACCCCGCCACAGGTTCATTAGTAATTGGCGTCGGCTCCATATTTGTCAAATCCGCCATTACACTTGAAGTATTTGTCGCATCAATCGGATCATTGGACAAAAAATCCGGAATCGGTGGTGCTGGTGGCACCCCTAACTGATCCTGAATATTAATGTTAAAATCTGCATTTGAATCTGCTGTATTCGTTGCACTCACCATTGGTGCGCCATCATTCTGATTCATTTACCCACCTTCTTTTTTACTATGTTTTTCCAAGTTTAACATAACTGTTTTGTTTTTTCAAACACACAAAACTCTTAGAATCGTAACTTTTTCACTAACTTATCAATCATGTCTAGTCGCACTTCTTCCATTGGAAGACGATTTCCAAAAAAATTCACAATCTCCTCCCCCTTATTCTCAGGGAAATAAACTGTCACCGCTGGTGCAAAACGTTTTTTTGGCATCAGGATAATGGCAAAATGCACATCATCTTGCAATACTCCAAAAGCTTTATATTCTTCAAAACGATACATTCTCTCACCCTCAGTTAGCCCTTTTTCGGAAAGCGCGTATTGAATTTTTCTCGGCGGACGAACTGAATAAACTATCAAAGCAATTACTGACACAATAATTAATGCTGTAAATGTCCACCACTCAAAGCGAATCGAAATAAGTGACAGAATAACTCCAACGACTACTAATCCAAGATACCAGCCCATGTTTTTATCGTGCGAGACATACTCTTCAGCCTCCCACTGTATTATCTCATTATTTTTTCCCATATCACCTCAATATTCATTAGCTTTTTTAAATTATATCACAACACAATATTTCTTTAAATTCGTTCTCTAATTCTTTGAAATGTGCTAAGATAGAAGGGAAGGAGAGTTACCCAAGTGGCTGAAGGGGGCGGTTTGCTAAATCGCTAGTGTGGGGAGACCTGCAGCGGGAGTTCGAATCTCCCACTCTCCGCCATAAAATTGCCTCAGTTGAGGTTTTTTTATGCATTTCTGCATATCTTCTCCATATACTTATAAAATCCCCATGCAAATCGTAGAAATTGCTTTTTTGGGCCATATGTGGTAAAATAAGCATATCATTTAAGTAATTACGAGATTCAATAGTTTATTATGAAAAGAATTACAAAAACCTTAGCTCAAACCTTAACCGGTCTTGGCGCACTCATCTGCCTCTCAACCAGTCGCGCTCTTGCTTCCGCCATTTCTATTCAAGAAGGTGCAGATGCTGCCCGTGCTGAGGGTATGCCAACTGAGTTGATTGGCGATAATGGTGTCTTTAGCCGTATCACCAATACAATTCTTCTTATTGTTGGTCTCATCTCTGTTATTATGCTCGTTTATGGAGGTCTCCGCTATATTCTTTCTGGTGGTGATAGTAAAAAAGTTACCGATGCTAAAAATACCGTTCTTTATGCAATTATCGGTCTCATTATCTCACTTCTTGCCTTCGCCATCGTCAATTTCGTCCTTAATTCCGTTATTGGCGTCAATACTACCCGTTAATATCATCTAGCCTGTCTCAGGGTAGGTTTTTTGATATCTCAATATAATCATTACTCATCACTAGAAGTGCACCAACCTCTTTTGCACCACTTTTCTTCATTGTCTCTAGTGCCGCGCACATGCTTCCTCCAGTCGTCCAAACATCATCAAATAGTATATATTTACAATTTTGTTCACATTTCACTCCAGTCTTCATTTTATAAGCTAGTTTTGCCTGTTTTAACCTCTCATCTGCTCCCTTCCCAACCTGCACTGTATTTCTATATCTAGAAATTAAATATTCAACTCTAACTATTCCTGCAAATTCCTTTGCAATTAATTTAATGTGATCAAAACCCCTCTCCCTGATATGCTTAGTTATTGTTGGCAAGGGAACTATCACTACTTTACGCCCTAACCTTTTTTCATCTTCTACTATCTCCAATAATCTATCCTTCACTATATCTGCCAGTATTGGTGCTATTTCCCGGTTACACCCATATTTATACATTTTCACTATTTTAGATAACATTCCTTCCTTTATTCCTCCCACTATAATCTCCGAAAATCCCCTTATCTCCTTAATCATATAACCAGGATTAGTCTCTCTAAGATATTTTTTACAACAATCACAAAGTACCGACCCCATGACTCCACATCTTTCACATCTCTTTGGTGCCAACAATTCTAATATTGTATTTATTATTGTACTTTTTACATCAAAAGACACTTTCCTCTTGCTTTTTAGCATAACCACTCCTATAATTAACCATAACAATAGTTAAAAGTGGAGGAATACTTAGCAATGGCTCGTACAAATGACGACGACATGCTTATGGAAG
>ERZ773035.1137-NODE-1137-length-19838-cov-4.158722_pt1 | contig 19838 bp, 14 predicted proteins | sample MGYA00511487_ERZ773035 | MGnify/ENA primary metagenome ERZ773035 (study PRJEB29015, sample SAMEA2737985) | human oral metagenome | biome: human oral; feature: human-associated habitat; material: dental | place: China | collected 2024 ...
GCCAGCAGCGGGCGGGCGCTGGTGCTGGGGGTGGACGCGCAGCGCGAGCCGCTGCGCGCGCGCCGCCTGCTGGGCGTGGTGCCGCAAGAGCTGGCAAGCGACCCCTTTTTCAGCGTGCGCGAAGCGCTGCGCCTGCAATCGGGCTATTTCGGCATCCGGCGCAATGAGGCGTGGATTGACGAGCTGCTGGCCCATCTGGGCCTGGCCGACAAGGCCGACGCCCAGCCGCGCCATCTTTCCGGCGGCATGAAGCGGCGGCTGATGGTGGCGCAGGCGCTGGTGCACCGCCCGCCCGTCATCGTGCTGGACGAGCCGACGGCAGGCGTGGATGTGGACTTGCGCCAGAGCCTGTGGCAGTTCATCGCGCGCCTGAACCGCGAGGGCCACACCATCATGCTGACCACGCACTATCTGGAAGAAGCCCAGGCGCTGGCGGGCCGCATTGCCATGCTGCGCAAGGGCCGCCTGGTGGCGCTGGACGACACCGCCGCACTGCTGGCCAGCACCCGCGCCAGTCAGCTCAGCTTCACCGTGGCGGGCGCGGCGGGTGATGCGGGGCAGGCCGGCGTTCTGGAGCGCCTGCCCGCCGCCTTGCTGCCGCAAGCGCGCGTGACAGGGCGCGTGGTGCAGCTGAACGTGCAAAGCGCCGACGACGTGGAGCAGGCGCTGGCCGCCGTGCGCCAGGCCGGCCTGCTGGCCGAAAACGTGGAAGTGCGCCACGCCGATCTGGAAGACGTGTTCCTGAACGTGATGGCCGCGCGCTGAAAAAACCAAAGGCTCCCTCTGATGACCGGCTGGCAAACCCTGTTCTACAAAGAAGTGCTGCGCTTTTGGAAAGTGGGCCTGCAAACCATTGGCGCGCCCGTTTTCTCGGCGCTGCTGTATCTGCTCATCTTCAGCCACGTGCTCGACGCGCACGTGCAGGTGTATGAAGGCGTGAGCTACACCGCCTTTCTCGCGCCGGGGCTGGTGATGATGAGCGTGCTGCAAAACGCCTTCGCCAACAGCTCCTCCAGCCTCATCCAGAGCAAGATCACGGGCAGCCTGGTCTTTGTGCAGCTCGCGCCGCTGTCGCACCGCGCCTGGTTTGCCGCTTACGTCGGCTCGTCCATCGTGCGCGCGCTGGCCGTGGGCCTGGGCGTGGGCGCGGCGGCCTGGCTGTTCGCGCGCTTTTCGCTTGCGCAGCCGCTGTGGGCGCTGGCTTTTGCGCTGTGCGGCGCGGCGCTGATGGGCGCGCTGGGGCTGATTGCCGGGCTGTGGGCCGAAAAGTTCGACCAGATGGCCGCCTTCCAGAACTTTCTCGTCATGCCGCTGACCATGCTCTCGGGCGTGTTCTATTCCGTTCACTCGCTGCCCGCTTTCTGGCAAAGCGCCAGCCGCCTGAACCCGTTTTTCTACGTGATTGACGGCTTTCGCTACGGCTTTTTCGGCATAAGCGACGTCCCGCCCTGGCTGGCCCTGGGCGTGACGGCCGCCGCCAGCGCCGCCTGCTCCCTGCTGGCGCTGGCCCTGCTCAAAAGCGGCTACAAGCTGCGCAGCTGAAGCGCCTTCTTTCACACCTCCCGCTCCCACTTTCACAAAGGAACGCCCACATGGACGCAGAAGAAATCCAAGCCCTGATCGCCGCCGCCCTGCCCTGCGAGCACCTGCAAGTGCAAGGCGATGGCCGGCACTGGTTCGCCCTCATCGTCTCGCCCGCCTTTGAAGGCAAGCGCCCCATCCAGCGCCACCAGCAGGTTTACGCCGCCCTGGGCGAAAGCCTGAAAAGCGAAGCCCTGCACGCCCTTTCCATGAAAACCCTCACGCCCGCCGAATGGGCGCAGCGGCAGACAAAGCCGCAGGCCTAAGCCCCGCCCGCAGCCCGCCGTCAAGAGCCTGTGCAGCCCCCTTCACGCCCGCCGCAGCGCCCAGCCAGCGAAATCAGGCACGCGGAAAAACAGGCTGGGCGGCGCAAAGCCGCAGCCCCCGGCCAGTGCGGCGAAAGCGTCAAGCGTGAGCGGAAAAAAGTCTTGTTGCAGGCGGGAACGCATGACTTGCGCCTTCTCGGCGGGCAGGCCCAGGGCCGTCACGCACTCAATCAGCGCCTCGCGCTCATCAGGCTGGGCGGCAATCAAATCGCTGAGCAGCAGCGGCGCGCCGGGCTTCAGGCGCCGGGCAATGCCTTCGAGCAACTGGCGCTTGCCCTCCAGGCCTTCAATGAAGTGCATGACCAGGTGGCAGACAGCGGCGTCGTGCGGCTCTTGCGGGGCGCTGTCCAGAAAGCCGCCGTGCCAGTCGATCTGCGGCACGCCCGCCGCCAGGCACTTCTGCCGCGCCAGCGCCAGCATCTCGGGCATCGGCTCCACGGCGGTGTAGCGCCACGATTTGCCCACCTGCCGCGCCATCTGGTGCAGCGCCAGCAAGTCCGCGCCGGTGCCCGCGCCCACGGCCAGCACGCGCGCGCCATCAGGCAGCCACTGCCCCAGCAGGGCCGCGCCGCCGTGGTGCAGCACGGCATAGCCAGGCACAAGAGAGGGAATGCGGCCGTCGTAATGCTGCACTTCCTGCGCAGTGAAGTGCGAGAGGCTGGAGCGCGGATCGGGCAATGGCTGTGTCATGGCAAAGGAATGGAAGGGTGTGAAAAGAAAAAAGCTGGGAAAGCCGTCTGGCAATTCGCCCCCGGCCCCGCGAAAGCGGGCGGCCCGAAAGCGGTACAGGAGTTGTTCTGGGCGGACCTTTTTTAGCTCCTTTATCCATAGCATGAAGTCCTAGATGAATGTGCGCCGAGGCCGTTTTCATAGGGCCTTTATTCGCTCCTTTTTTTGATGCACCAGCCCTCGCGCGAGCGCATCCATCCAGCGCCCTGCCAGCGCAGCCATGCCAGCGGAAGCGACAGCCAGCGCGGCCACCAGCGCAGCGCTGCCCGCGCCGTCAAGCAGCCAGCCGGCCAGCGGCATGAGCGCCAAGCGCCCCAAAGCGAAGAAGCTGGCTTGCAGGCCGTAGTCCGCCGCCTGGCAGGCGGGGCGCGCGCGTTCCATCATCAAGCCGAAAGCCACACTGGCCGAAATGCCCGTGGCGCAAGCCAGCCAGCCGCTGGCGGCAATGAGCCACGCAGCACTGGCCTGGCAGGCCAGGCAGGCGGCCAGCGCTGCCAGCGCAGCCGCGCCAAACCAGGTAGCGCGCGGCAGCAAGGCGGGCAGCCGCGCCGCTGGCGCAAGCAAGCCGGTGAGCAAGCTGGCCGCCGCACCCAACGCGCCGCCGCCCACGCCCACAATCCAGGCCACCTGTTCGGCAGCAAAGCCCTGGCCCAGCAGCACGGGCTTCAGGTAAACCCAAGCTGCACCGACAAGAGGAAAACACCCCGACAGCAACGCCAGCCAGCGCCAGGCGCCCGGCTGCGCCAGAAAGCCGCGCAGCAGCGCAGGCCACGCGGCGGGCGATGCCTGCACCCCTGTTTCTGCCGAAGGCCGCGCGCCGCCATCGTCCTCGCCCGCCCCATCCATGCGCAGCGTGGGCAGCAGCGCCAATGCCAGCACGAGCAGGCCCGCCATGCCGTAAAACGGCGCGCTCCAGCCCAGGCGCTGCGAGAGCACCAGCATCACCCCGCCGCCCAGCACGGCTGCGCCGAACATGGCGGCCGAGCGCACGCCGCCAGCGCGCGCTCTCTCAGCGGGCGGCAACACGTGAATTTGCAAGGCGCTGACGGGCACATCAGCCCAAGTCGCCAGCAGCACGCAGGCCAGCAGCAGGGCAAATAGCACCGCACGGGCGCTGTGAATGGACACGCCAGCCAGCGCCAGCAGCGCCGCGCCATAGCACGCGCCCAGCGCCAGGCTCCAGGCCCGGTAGCGCCGCGCCTGATGAGCGGGCGTTGCACGCTCATCAGGCGCACGCTCGATCGGCGCGGCCAGTAGCAGCTTGAAGACCGCTGGCACGCCCGCAAGCTGGAACAGACCGATTTCCAGCCCGCTCCAGCCATGCTGGCGCATGAGCAGCGGCAAACCCAGCGCCAGATAGATCATGGGGCTGCTCAAGGCCAGATGCAGCAGGCCGAAGACAAATTGCGGCCAGAAAAAAGACGCTCGCGCGCGTGAAGATGGCAGAGGCATGGCCAGGCGGACGAAGAAGGCGTTTTGCTATTGAGCGGGGCTATTGACCGGGCAGGGCCGGGCAGCGGCTGGCGCGTGTTTTCATGGGCTTTGCGGCGGCTGGGATGCCGCTTTCACAGCCGCCATATCACCCGCAACCCCAGCTCGCGCGGCGGGCTGTAGATGACGATGTTGGCAAAGGGAAAGCCCCGCGCGTCATGGCGCCGGTTGCCTGCGTTGCGCACCCAGGCGCTGATTTCGGTGCGGCCCATGCGCCAGCCCGCGCTCAGGTCCAGCAGGGCATGGCCGCTCTGATAGTGCAGGTTGGCCGCATCCAGCCAGATGCGGCGGCTGGCGCTCAGGCGCATTTGCGCGTACCAAGGGCCGGGGTCATAGCGCAGGCCCAGGTGGGCGGTGGCGGCGGGCGTCATGGGGTTGTGATGGCCGTCATAACGATTGGCCCCGTCAGAAAAATGCCCGAAGCGCGTGCGGTTGAGTGCCACGCCCGCCTGCACCAGCCAGGAGCGGGCGGGCAGCCATTCGGCCTCCAGCTCGGCTCCGCGCGAGGTGGCGCTGGCCGCATTGGTGATGAACACCTGCCCCGGCGCGCCCATTTGCTGCACCTGCATGTTGTGCAGCCGCGTGTAGTACAGGGCAGCGGTGTAGCGCAGGCGGCGCCCTGGCTGGCCCTTGACGCCCAGCTCGAAGGAGCGTGCGCGCTCAGGCCCGTAGCTGCGCCACTGGACTGGAGCAAAGGCGTTGAAACCGGCGGCGCGGAGACCGTCCGCCACGCTGGCCCACAGCAAGGCGTCGCGGGCGGCGTATTGCACGGCCACTTTGGGCGACATCCGCGTGCCGCTTTGCGACAAGGTTTGCGCCGCAGGCGCGTTCTCGAAACCAAAGCGCAGGCGGCTTCGCTCGATGCGCGCGCCCAGCGTGAGCGTCCACGGCCCCGTCAGCGGAATGTTCCAGTGCGTAAAGGCTGCCAGCGTATGCCCGCGCTGCCAGGCGCGGGTGGGCGTAAGGGCCAGGGGCGTTTTCTGCACGAAGCCCAGGCGGTCGCGGTCACGATCGGCATACAGGCCCAGCAGCCAGTCGCCGCCGCGTCCGCTGCGCCCTTGCAGGCGCAACTCCTGCGAGAGTGTGTTGAAACGGTGCTGGCGCTGCACGTGCATCAAGTCGGCGGGCATGAAGTCGGTGTCTTGCTGCAAGCGGTCTTCAAACACATTGCTGGCGGTGATGGAGCGCAGGCGCAGCCCGCCGCCGAAGTCGTGCGTCACATCAGCCGACAGCGTATGCCCGCGCGAGGTATTGCTGCCCGGCCAACCCGAGCGCACGGTGGCGCGCGGCGCGGCCACAGCGCCCCAGGCGCTGGCGCCATCGTCATCGCGGCGGGCGCTGGCACGCAGGTTGATTTCAGTGCGCGCCGAGGGTGTCAGGCGCAGTGTGAGGCGGCCGTTGTACTGCTGGCGGCCGTCTTCGCGGCGGCCCGTGTGCAGGTTGCGAATGAAGCCGTCTTGCCGCATGAATTCGCCCGCAACGCCCAGATACGCGCGGCCCGGCTTCAAAGCGCGGCTGGCATCGGCGCGCAGCACGGCGCGCCGGCGGCTGCCGCCTTCAGCTGACAGCAGGGCATAGGGCGCATCGCCCGGCTGGCGTGTGACGACGCTGATCACCCCCGCCTGCGCGTTGCGCCCGTAAAGAGTGGACTGCGGGCCGCGCAGCACCTCCACGCTTTGCGCGCCCAGCAGGCTGTCGCCAAAACCCTGCCCGCGCAGCGTGGGCACGCCATCCACCAGCAGCGCAACGGCGGACGAAAAGCCGACGATGTTGGCCGTCATGCCGCGCATCACCGGTGGTGTGATGCTGCTTTGCCCCACAGGCTGAAAAGTCAGACCGGGCGTCATCTGCGCCACGCCCTGCAAATCGCGCACGCCTTCGCCGGACAGCTCCTCGCCTGCAAAAGCCGTTACGCCAGCGGCCACTGCGTCCAGAGGCTGGCTTTGCTTGTTCACCGTCACGGTCACAGCGGGCAGCGTCTTGCCAGCATCATGTGCGTCAGGTGAGCCGGGCGAACCGGATGAGTCCGGCAGCGCCTGCGCCGCCAGGCGCGCAGAAACGGCAAGGAGTGACAAGGCAAAACAGGCGAAACGCATGGAACGACCCAAGACAAGACGATGCCCGCATTCTGGGAAATGTTCGCATTCATGAAAATATGCAAACCAGCCAGATTCACATGCAAAACCGACATGCCCCTGCCCACATGCCGCCTCACCCCAGCAGACGCACACGCCGAGCGGCGCGGCCCCTGGAGCCGCACCCGCCTGCCGCCCGCGCTGGGCGACTGCCACAGCGACAGTGTGAGCCTGGCCCCGGGCCTGACCCTGATTGCCACCCGCTACCGGCCCGAGCGCGACCTGGTGGAAGAAAGCCGCCGCTGCCTGCCGCGCCCGCTGCTGAGCCTGACCTTCGGGCTGCAAGGCCACTCGTCTTTTGAAGAGCGGCGCGGCCAGCAGCTTCGCTTTGACTGCGGCAGCGTCACCGTCTCCAGCTTCATCGACGCCCAGGGCGAGCGCCGCTACAGCGGCAGCGCCGAGCAACACGTCGAGCAACTGCGCCTGCAACTGGACGAAGAGCTGCTCACCACCTACTTGGGCGAGGCCGCTGCCCGCCAGCTTTTGCGCCATGCCAGCGGCGTGCGCCTGCTGGCCTGCCGCCCCGCCAGCGCTGCCGCCCTGGCCCATGCCCGCGCCCTGGCCTGGCAGGCCGTCCATCCGGCGCCAGACACGCCGGGCAGGCTGCTGGCTCTGCACGCTGGCGCGCTGGCCTTGCTGCATGAGCAACTGCGCCTGCTGCCCGCCAGCGGCCCCACGCCCCTGTCCGCCGCGCCCCCAGCCGAAAGCCCTCGCTTGCTGCGTCCGCAGGAGGCCGCCCGCATGGAGCAGGCCCGCCGCTGGCTGCTGGCGCACGCGCACGAAAGCGTTTCCATCCGCCACCTGGCCGACGAGCTGCACATGAGCGAAAGCCGCCTGCGCCGCAGCTTCCGCCAAGCCTGGGGCGGCAGTCCGCAAGACTTTCACACCCGCGCGCGCATGACGCTGGCCCTGCGCCACCTGCAAGCCGGCTGCCGCGTGACTGAAACCGCCTGGCGTGTGGGCTACGGCCAGCCCGGCAATTTCAGCCAGGCTTTCACCCGCCACTTCGGCTATCCGCCCAGCCAGGCGCTTGGAACCTGTTCAAGGTCTTCTCCGGGAAACGAGAAGTTCAAGGAATGAGAAAGAAGTGATTCGAGCGACATCAGCCGCAAGCAATTTGAGCGCATCTGCCCTTTGCTGAATTGCCTGGCTGTGAGCAGGCCGCAGACTGTGCAGGAACTGCGGGCGGCTCAATACCAGTTTGCAGTTCGTTCACTTGGCATTTCTGGTTCTCTTGTTCAAAAGATTTTGAACAGGCTCTCAGGGCACGCCATCCTCTGCGCTACGGGCAGCAGGCGGCGCGGGTTGCTTTGGCGCTTGCATGGCTGCGGGCCTGGGGTGCGGCAGCGTGTCTGGCGCGGCGGATGCTTCGGGCGTCTGGGGTGTTGGGGGCGTGTCTGTCTGGATTGCCGCATTCGCGGCATTGGGCGCATCAGTCGCGTCAGCCGGGCCAGGCGCTGGCTGTGGCCTGGCCGCTTCGGGCGGGCGGATGGCCATTTCCTCCACGGTGCGCGGCGCGCCGATGGGGGCGCTGGCGCGGCTGCGCTGCACGGCCTTGATGTCTTGCTCGCTGGGGTAAATGCCCGCCAGCCAGTAGTCGAGCACGCGGCGCACGATGGGGGCCGCTGCCGTGGCGCCAAAGCCTGCGTTTTCGACAATGGCGGCCACCACGATGCGCGGCTGCTCTGCCGGGGCAAAGGCGATGTAGAGCGAGTGATCGCGCTGGTATTCGGCCAGCCGGGCGGCGTTGTAGCGGCTTTTCTGGCCGATGGTGATGGCTTGCGCGGTGCCGGTTTTGCCGCCCGAGAGGTAGGGCGTGTCCTTGAAGGCGCTGCGGCCCGTGCCGCGCAGGGTAACGCCCACCATGCCTTGGCGCACCACGTTCATGTGGGCGCTTTTGTAGCCCATGTTCTGTGCGGCGGGGCGCGGGGCGGGCACAGGCTCGCTGGCGGGGCTGGCCTGCGTGGCTTTGAGCAAGTGCGGCGGATGCTTGACGCCGTCAGCCGCCAGCGTGGCCACGGCCTGCGCCATTTGCAGCATGGTGTAGTTGTTAAAGCCCTGGCCGATGCCGACATTGACCGTGTCGCCCGGTACCCAGACTTGCATGCGCCGATCCTTGTAGCGGCGCATGGCTTCACGCTTCCACTCGGGGCTGGGCAGCACGCCCTTGGCTTCGCCCGGCAGGTCAATGCCCGTTTCGCGCCCGAAGCCCAGCGGCCCCATGAAGCGGTTGATGGCGCTGATGCCCATGTCGTAGGCCAGCTGGTAGTAATAGGCGTTGCTGGAGCGGGTGATGCTTTGCTCCAGGTTCACCGTGCCGGTGGCGTGGCCCCGGAACACGTGCCCGGCCAGCACCCAGCTGCCGGTGTCGTTCACGGTGGTTTGCGGCGTGATGCGGCCGCTTTCCAGCCCCGCCAGCGCCATGAAGGGCTTGAAGGTGGAGCCGGGCGGATAAGTGCCGCGCAAGGCGCGGTTGAACAGGGGGCGGGCGAGCGATTCGTTCAGCTCCGTCCAGGTGGCCTGGTCGATGCCTTCCACGAACAGGTTGGGGTCGAACGTGGGCTTGCTCACGAAGGCGAGCACTTCGCCGGTTTGCGGATCCATCGCAACCAGCGCGCCGCGCCGCTCGCCGTACAGCTCTTCCACGAGCTTTTGCAGGGTGATGTCAATCGTCAGGCGCAGCGTCTGGCCGCTGGCGGCGGAGCGGCGCTCCAGCAGGCGCACGGCGCGTCCGCCCGAGGCGGTTTCCATTTGCTCCACGCCGGTGCGGCCATGCAGCACGTCTTCATAGCTGGCCTCGATGCCGGATTTGCCGATGTAGTCCGTGCCCCGGTAGTTGGCCGCGTATTCCGGCCCCTGGTCTTCGATGCGCTCTTTGTCGCGGTCGTTGACGCGGCCCACGTAGCCGATGGCGTGCGAGGCCACTTCGCCCATTGGATAGGTGCGAAACAGGCGCGCCTTGATTTCCACGCCCGGAAAACGGTAGCGGTTGGCGGCAAAGCGGGCCACTTCCTCATCCGTCAGGCGCATGCGGATGGGCAGCGATTCAAAGCTGCGCGTGTTCTGCCGCAGGCGCTCGAAGCGGCGGCGCTCGCGCTCGCTGATGGGCACCACTTCAGAAAGGGCGTCAATCATCTCGTCCAGATCGCCCGGCACCTGCGCGGGCGTGATCTCCAGCGCGTGCGCCTTGTAGCTGGTGGCCAGCACCACGCCATTGCGGTCAAGAATGTCGCCCCGGTTGGGCACGATGGGTACCACCGCCGTGCGGTTGCTTTCGGCGCGCTCGGCCATTTCTTCGTGCCGCTGCACTTGCAGCACCCACAGCCTTGTGCCCAGCGCCGCAAAGCCCAGCGTGGCTGCCAGCGCCACCACGGCCAGCCGCATGCGGTAGCTGGCCAGCGCGGCTTCTGTGCGGGGCAGATGGTTCATCTCGGGCGCAAGGGGCGAGGAAAAGGCGGGGGCGGGCGGCGGGCGGCGGGCGGAAAGGCCCTGGATTGTCCGGCATGCGGCCGCCCGCTCCTTTGAGCCGCTGGGCGCGGCTTGGAGCCAGGCCGCGAAAATTGGCCTTGCTCCCTGCTCCTTTCACGCCCACGGACAAATTTACAAACAGGTTTTCCAGCCATGAGCCAGACAGCCCCTTCCTTCATTCCCGCGCGGCCTTTTGCCCCGGCGGAGCGCGATGCCGTCTATCGCGCCATTCACGAGCGGCGCGACATGCGCCACTTCAGCGGCGGACAGGTGTCTGATGAAGTGCTGGAGCGTCTGCTGCAAGCGGCGCACCACGCGCCCAGCGTGGGCTTCATGCAGCCGTGGCGCTTCATCCGCATTCGCGACCGGCAGCGCCGCCGCGCCATTCACGCGCTGGTGGAACAGGAGCGCCAGGCCACGGCGCAGGCGCTGGGCGAGCGCGCCGATGAGTTCATGCGCATCAAGCTCGAAGGCATTCTGGATTGCGCCGAGCTGCTGGCCGTGGCGCTGCCGCCGGGCCGGCAGGCACACATTTTTGGCCGCCGCACCATGCCCGAGATGGACCTGGCCAGCGCCGCCTGCGCTATCCAGAACATGTGGCTGGCCGCGCGCGCCGAAGGGCTGGGCATGGGCTGGGTCTCGGTCTTCGATCCTGCGGCGCTGGGCGCGCTGCTGCAACTGCCTGAAGGCAGCCGTCCCATCGCGCTGCTGTGCCTGGGGCCAGTGCCGGGCTACTACCCGCAGCCCATGCTGGCCGAAGCAGGCTGGGCCAAGCGCCTGCCGCTGCGCGATATGTGCATGGACGAGGTGTGGCAGGCGGGTTGAAAACAGCTTCTGCGGGCGGCTTGAGGGTTGCTCTTATTTAGCTCCTTCATTCATAGCATGATGTCCTAGTGGATGCTGCGCGGAAGCCGTTTTCATGCCTATGAATTTGCTATTGTTTTTGATGTAGAAAGGGGTGGCTGGAGGGGCCAGGGGCGCAGTCAGGCCGCTGCGGGGCTGGCTTCGGCGTCCCACAGGCCGCTCATCCATGCGCCCACGCGTTCCACGCTGGCCTGGCTGCGGGGCAGCGAGGGCGAGAGGCGGCCACGGGCGATGACATGCAGGCGGTTGCACAAGGCAAGCAGCTCGTCCAGCTCTTCGCTGAACACGAGCACGGCGCAGCCGCTGGCGGCCAGCGTCAGCAGGGCGTCGTGAATTTGCGCGGCCGCGCCCACGTCCACGCCCCAGGTGGGCTGGGCGGCGATGAAGAGCCAGGGGCGGGCGTCCATTTCGCGGCCCATGATGAACTTTTGCAGGTTGCCGCCCGAGAGGGCGCGCGCGGGCGTGTGCGGGCTGGCGGCCTTGACGCCAAAGCGGTTCATGATGGCTTGCGCCTGCGCCGTCAGCTGGCCCATGCGCAGCCAGCCCAGCGGGCCGGCGGCTTCGCGGCGGGTGAGCAGCAGGTTGTGCGCCAGGCCCAGCTCGGGCACGGCGCCGCGCCCCAGCCGCTCTTCGGGCACGAAGTGCAGGCCCAGCGCGCGGCGCTTGCCAGGCGCCAGATGCCCGGCGGGCTGGTCCGCAATGCGGATGGCCGCCTGCGGCGCGCGTGTGTCTTCGCCGGAAAGAGCGGCCAGCAGCTCGCTTTGCCCGTTGCCGGAAATGCCGGCGATGCCGACGACTTCGCCCGCATGCACGTCCAGCGAGATGTCTTGCAGATCAACGCCAAAGGCCGCTGCGGCGGGCAGCGACAGGCCGCGCACTTGCAGCACGGGCTGGCCAATGGCGTGCGGGCGCTGCTCCAGTGCGGGCGGCTCGGCGCCAATCATCATGCGGCTCAGTGAGGCGTTGCTTTCCTGCCCGGGGTCGCACACGCCCGCCACTTTGCCGCCGCGCATGACGGTGCAGGCGCTGCACAGTGCGCGGATTTCGTGCAGCTTGTGGCTGATGTAGAGGATGCTGCACCCTTGCGCGGCCAGCTGGCGCAGCGTGGCAAAGAGCTTTTCAACGGCCTGCGGGGTGAGCACGGAAGTGGGTTCGTCCAGGATGAGCAGGCGCGGGCTGGCCAGCAGGGCGCGGATGATTTCCACGCGCTGCATTTCGCCCACGCTGAGCGAGTGCACGGGGCGGCGCGCGTCAAGCGGCAGGCCGTAGGCGGCGGCCACTTCGCCAATGCGGCGCTGCACTTGCGCCAGCGGCATGGCTTTGTCCAGCCCCAGCCACACGTTTTCGGCCACGGTGAGCGAGTCAAACAGGCTGAAGTGCTGAAACACCATGGCCACGCCCAGCTGGCGCGCCTGCTGCGGGCTGTGAATGCGCACGCGCTGGCCGTCAAAGCGCATTTCGCCCGCATCGGGCTGGACGGCGCCATAGATGATCTTCATCAGCGTGCTTTTGCCCGCGCCGTTTTCACCCAGCACGGCATGAATTTCGCCCGGCTGCACGGTGAGCGAGACACGGTCATTGGCCAGAACGCCGGGGTATTGCTTGGTAATGCCTTGCAGCTCAAGGCGCGCAGGGGTGGTCATGAAAGCGAACGGTGGGCAGGAAAAGAGCGGGGCCAGGCGGATTGAAGCGGGCGCAAGCAAAGCGGGCCGGAGCCAGAAACGAAACGCCCGCCGCGCAAAGGCGGCGGGCGGCTGGGCACATCAAAAAAAGGAGCGAATTCAGGAAACTGAAAAGGGTGTCTTGCGCTTATTTGGCGGGGAGATCTTGCTATTGATTAAGGAGCGAAAAACGCTTTCTTGTCCGCCCTCCCGCGCCTTGCAACCCGGCGAGGACTTGCAACGCCGCAGAACGCCGGGGCTGCGCCCAAGTCCGCGCTTTCCGCTCCCACGGTCACCGAACCGGTTCTCAGGGCTTGGCCCCTGTGGGAAAGTGGTGCGGCCAGGGCGCATGAGGCGCCAGCGTGGTCTTGGGAGCCGGCCGGGCGGCTTTCTTGGCGCTGCCAGCCTTGGAGCGGGACGCAGGTTTCTTGGCTGCCGGCTTGGCGGCCAGAGCGGCGGCCTGGGCTTCGGGCGCAGGCTGGGCCGCCGCTGCGGGCTTGGCAGGAGCGGCTTTCTTTGCGGGCTTTTCCGCTTCAGCGGCCGCGCTGGCGGCGGGCTTGGCCGTTGCGAGCTTGGCCGTTGTTTTGGCGGCTGTTTTCACAGCGGGTTTTTCAGCCGTTTTCACGCCGGATTCCGCCGCCGGGGCCTTGGGCGCAGCTTCTTTCTTGGCCGCAGCGGCCTTGGCAGCGGGCTTTTCCGCCTTGGCGGCGGGCTTTTCCGCCTTGGCGGCGGCGCTGGCGACACTCTTTTTTGCGGCGGGAGCCTTGGGCGCTGCTACGGCTTTGGAAGCGGGCGCTGGCGCATCGGCGGCCTCGGCCTTGGCGGCCGGTTTTTTGGATGGTGTTTTGGCGGTTGCCATGATGTTCTCCTGAATCTGGCTGATCTGGCGGAAGTAGAGATGCCACGCCTGCCAAAGCAGGTGCTGCGTGCGCAGGGCGCGCAAGACGCTCTGCATGAAGCACTGCGCCGCGTCAGGCAAGGCAAGCGGGGCGTAAGGGGAAATGGGCAGCGGCGCAAAAGCCGGAAAGTTGAACTGCAAAACCGCCTTGGGCAAAGCGCCCGTCCAGGCCCCGGCAAAAGCGGAATCCATGCGCTTGCTGCGCTGCACGACGGCAGGAGGGAAATAAAGGCGCAGTGCGTGTGTCATGCGTAGCCCTTGGCAGAACTGGGCGCGCGCCGGAGAAGCGAAAGGCGGCTTGCGGCGTGGCGAAACGGAAAAAGGCCCCGATTATGTGAGCAAGCTTTTCAATTGGGAAGCGCCTGCAAGCGGACAGGGGCGCGCCGCGCGCCTGAATGAGTTGTGCAGACATGATCGGGAAAACAACATTTGTTAGTCGACTGCAATGGATTGAGCGGATCCGGGCAAATTGGCCAGCAAGCATGTGTGGAAAACAGGTTCTAGGGGGCGGATTCAGGCGCGTTCTTGCACCCATGTTCCCTTTTACTGCAAATAAAACACGTGCTTATCAGATGAAGTCAATAAATAGAGATGGTCTTCATATCAACCTCACAAACGATGACTGCGCTGCACAACCATGAGGCCTGCGTCATTTTTGAATGAAGTCATGTCCACTTTGCCCTTATTCCGCTTGGACACATGACAACAGGTTGCTGCAAATTCTTTTTTTGAGGGCAGTCTTTCAGGCCACGGCCCAGGCCAGCAACACCAGCGCCACCATCAGCGTGAACAGGGCCAGCAGCGCGTTGCGCCATAGGGCGGGGGCGTGGCGCAGTTCCATGAATTCCAGAATCACCCCCAGCCCCTTGAGCCAGGCCAAGCCAAAGATGAGCCACACCACGGGCGTGTGAGCTGGCGTGTCCAGCTTGCCGCTGGCGTCCAGCCACCAGGTTGTGGCCGTGGCCGCCAGAAGCAGCAGCCACACGAGATCAATCAGGCGCAGTTTCATGGCCAGGCCCTTTCAGTGCATCACGTAAACCAGCGGAAACAGCACCAGCCACAGCAGATCGACCAGGTGCCAGAAGGCCGCCGCCGTTTCCAGCGCGTAGCCGCTGGGCGCGTTTTTCGGCTGCCGCGCCAGACCCGCCCCCACCAGCAGCAGTGCCAGCAGCCCTGCCAGCACGTGCAGCAGGTGAAAGCCGGTGAGGATGAAATAGAAGTCGAAAAACAGATTGGTGGACAGCCCGATGCCTTCGGCCGCCTTGTCAGCGTATTCGTGCAGTTTGAAAACGACAAAGCCCGCGCCCAAGGCCCAGCCAGCCGCCAGCCATAGCAGCCCGGCGGTTTTGCCGCCCTCGCGCACGGCCAGCACGGCGCGCGCCACGCACCAGCTGGCCGTCAGCAGCAGCGCCGTGTTGATGGCGCCCGCGCTGACATTCAGCCGCTGTTGCGAAGCGTTGAACAGCTCCAGATGCGCCACGCGCGCGAAAGCGAAAGCGCCAAACAGCACGCAAAAGGTCAGTGCCTCCAGCAAGACGACGTACCAGACGAACTGATCGCCAGGCAAACGCCGCGCCTGCGCCGGGGAAGGGGAAAGTGCGGAAGAGATGGATTCAGTCATGGGCAGCGGCTGATGGTAGCCCGCGCGCCGCGCTGGAAGGAGCGCCCATGCCACGGCCAGGGCCATTGGCTGGCGGCGGGTTTTCTTCTGCCTGCTCCGTAATGCCCGGCTAGCAGGCGCTGGCGGGCGCAGTCATGAGCCAGCGTGCGCCCAGCGCCCCGGCATGCCAAGCCAGGCAGATGGGCTGGTCTGGCCGCGCCTGAATGTAGAGGCCGATGTCCACCGGCAGCCATTGACGGAGCGCGCCTTGCGCACCGCCCGGTGAAAGCAGGGGAGCGGCCAGCACTTCATAGGCCGCGCGGCGAACGCGGGCGCTGGATGGGTCTGGGAGCCCAGTGCCGCTTGGCACGCGCCAAGCGCGTTTCTGATACACGAGCGCCAGATGGCGCTGCACGGGCGAATCGTCCAGCCCCACGTTCACATCGCTGGCCATCACCGTCAGCCCCAGCGGCAGGAGCAAGGCAGCGGGCGCGATGTGACGCAAAGCCTGTCGCGGCGGAGCCAGCCAGGCCAGATACAGAAGCAGCAAAACCGAAAAGACTGCCGCTGTCGCCACGATGGGCAGGGGCAGCCCAAGTTGCAGTCGCAAAGGCGATAGCGGAAACGCCAGCTCGGGCAGCAGCGCGCAGAGCATGCCCATGCACAGCAAATCACCTGCCCGCGCATCCTGCTGCGCCCAGAGACAGACGCTACGCCGGGCCGCTTGCCACCGGCACGCCAGCGGCCAGAAGCAGGAAGCCAGCGTCAGGCCCAGCGTGGCCCATACCCGCGCCGATGAAGGCTGAGGCCCCTGCGCCAGTTCAGCCATGCGCCAGACAGCCAGCGCCGCATGACCCGCCGCCAGCGCCACACCGCAGGCCCACAGCGCCTTCGCGGCCAGCCGCTGGCGCTGGCGGCGGGCCGTGCGGAGACCGGACGGGCGTAAACGGAAAGCGGCCAGCATGAGCAAACGGTGTGGACAAGCAGCATGAAGGGCGGCACCCAGCAGAGAGCGTCGCAATGTTTAACTTAACGCAAACAAATATCTTTTTACATAAAATGCGAATGTTTCTTGAACATGTTCTTTTGAAAGGTGAATTTCATGTCCATTGGCATTCCGGCGCGGCTGAGCGCCATTTCCGTGGCGCTGCTGATGCTGCCCGCTGGCATGGCGCTGGCGCAGGGCGCAGCAAAAGGGGAACCCGTCAGGGTGGCGAAAGCATCCACGAAGGGCGCGCAGACGGCAGACGGCGAAGAAAGCGCCTCCGGCTACACGCTCGATACCGTGCAGGTCACGGCCAGCAGCGCCGCTGGCGGCGTCAAGGGCCGCCAGACGGTCGATAAAAACACCGTGGTGGACATGAAAGACGTGCTCTCGCAGCAGCCCGGCGTGCACGTCAGCGGCGGCAACGGCGCTTCGCAGATGTTCAGCATTCGCGGCCTGGGCGAAAACCACCTCACTTTCACCGTGGACAACGCCGGGCAAAGCTCGCAAGTCTTTCACCACCAGGGCCGCTTCATGTTCGACCCCGCGTTGCTCAAGAGCATTGAGGTGGAAAAAGGCGCGGGCGCGGCCAGCGCGGGCATCGGCGTGACAGCCGGCGCCATCCGCATGACCACCGTGGATGCGCCCGATTTGCTCGCCCCCGGCCAGAACTTCGGCGCGCGCGTGAGCGCCAGCGCGCAAAGCAACAAGGGCGCAGGCGCATCCCTGGCCGGCTATGGCCGCTTTGGCGAGCGCTTTGACGGCCTGCTCATGCTCAACGGTGTGAACCAGAAAGACTACAAAGACGGCGACGGCAAAAAGGTTGAGCACTCCGCCGTGGACCAGCGCTCATACCTGCTCAAGCTGGGCTGGAATCTCGCGCCTGATCACCGCCTTTCCATCAGCCAGCGCCATGAAGGCCAAAGCGGCAACCGCACCTTGCGCCTGAACGTGGCCGGCCTGGCGGGCTGCCCGCTGTATGACGGCGACCTGAAATACGACACCACCAACCTCGAATACAAGGGCCGCAACCTGGGCTTTGCGCAAAAGGCCGACGCCAACATCTATCACACCAAGATGGATGACTCCAAGCGCGCGCTGGGGCCTTTGGGCGGCTGCCGCGCCACTTCGCCCTACAACCACTCCAACGTCAAGAGCACGGGCGCCAATGCGGGCTTTGTCACGGCCTGGCAAGACCACCGCATCAAATACGGCGTGAACGTGCGCCGCGAGGAAGTCAACAACCTGGTCAGCCACACTGGCGAGAAAAAAACCGACTGGGGCCTGTATGGCGAAGGCATCTGGGCCTTCGAGCCGTTCACCATCACCACCGGCCTGCGCTATGACCACTTCAGCCTGACCACGGCCCGGGGCAAGAGCGCCAGCAAAGGCCAGCTCAACCCCAGCATCAACGCCATTTGGGACATCAGCCCGCAATGGAGCCTGCATGCCGGCGTGGCGCAAGCCAGCCGCAGCCCGCGCCTGCAAGAGGCCATGCTCCTCAACCTCTCGCGCGGCGTGGCCGACGGCGTCAAGGCCGAGCGCGCCGTCAATACCGAAATCGGCGCGCAGTGGCAAAGCGGCCCCTTCACCGCCTCGGGCGCCGTGTTCCGCCAAGTCACGCACGACTACCTGGGCACCAACGCCCGCAACGAGCAAGACAACGTGGGCAAGCTCATCAACCGGGGCTACGAGCTGGAAGCGGGCTGGCGCGACGGCCCCTGGCAGGCGCGCGTGGCCATGACGCACAGCAAGCCCCGTCTGGAAGGCAGCCCGGGCGGCGTGTACTCCATGCTCAACTACACGCCCATTGGCCGCCAGTGGCACACGCAGCTGAGTTACCGCTTCGCCCAGCCGCGCCTTGAAATCGGCTGGCGCGGCCAGTTCACCGAAAGCCTCACCGTGCCCGTCGTCAACCGCGCGGGCGTGCAAACCGGCAGCCAAACGCTCAAATCAGTGGCGCTGCACAGCCTCTACGCCAACTGGCAGCCGCTGGGCCACGACCGCTTCAACGTGAACCTGAGCGTGCACAACGTGGCCAACCGCCTCTACCGCACCCAGCACAGCTCCATCCTGGAGCCGGGCCGCGACTGGCGCCTGAGTGTGAACTGGCGGTTCTAAACCTGCCCTGGCGCACGGCCCTTCGGCCAAGCGCCGCACCTCATGCCATGCGCAAAGCCGCCGCAGCGCGAAGCTCCGGCGGCTTTTTTCTGCACGCCTCAAGTCTGGGGCGGACCCGCAGCCCAGCCCCGGAAGCCGGTTTACGGTCCGCCTGAAAGGAGGCGAAAAGACCATATCGATGAGGGCACGCAATTTCGCTCCTGTATCAATAGCATGAGGTCTTAGTGAAAACTGCGCAGAACGTCATTTCAACCCCATTTAATTTGCTCTTGTTTTTAATCTGCCCCGGCAGACGATCCTGCCTGGAAAGGCGCCTACCCCCCGGTAACCACCCTAGCTAGGCAACCGTGCACATCGTCCTTACCATGTCTGCCGTTTCAACGACCAATCATGAATGGGAGCGCAAACCATGCGAATCAGTCCGAGCAGTCCAAACTTTCACGCAGTCAGCACGCGCCCGATGGACGCCGCCGCTTCATCTGCCCGCCAGGTCGATCACAGCCGTGGCTATCCCGTAGGCGACGGAACCTTTGCCAGCAGCGTCAGGGGCACGGCTCCGCAGCGCGAACGGGATTTGCAGTTGGCCATGATGTGCAACGATGCCTACAAATCCGACGCTCCAGGCGCAACAGGCACCCAGTCTGAACGCGAACTGGAGCAAGCCGGATGGCGGCGTTTGAGGCCTGAAGGCGATCACCTGGTGGATGCGCAAGGCAATCGCATCCCCATCTCTGCAGCTGACCTGCATGACCCCACGACCGGATTTGACGCGGCCATTTATCAAAATGCACAAGGCCAATATGTGGTGGCCTATCGCGGCACTGACAACTGGAGTCCGGGCGCAGGCGGCGATCTCACCACCAATGCCGGGCAGGGCGCCGGCCTGGAAACCGAGCAATATCAACAAGCGGTTGCCCTGGCCCAGAATGCCGAAAAAATATTCGGCAAAGGCAATGTGGTTTTCACGGGGCATTCTTTGGGAGGCGGCCTGGCTTCCGCCGCCATGCTGGCAACAGGCGCGCCCGGCGTTACTTTCAATGCGGCGGGTTTGAGCGACAACACCATCCGCGCTTTGCAAGGCAACCCCAATGAAGTTCGCGCGGAGATGGCAGACAACGGGCAAATTCGCCGCTATGTCGTCGATGGCGATTTGCTGACAACGGCGCAGCAAACAAGCGAAGCCACAAAAGGCTGGCAGCAGTTTGGAATTACCAGCATTCTGGGTGGCTCCTTGCCTGATGCGGTGGGGCATGAATTGCATGTGAAACCCTCCCAAACGACGGATAAATCGGGCCTTATGGGGCCAGTCAATCTGCACGGCGGCGGCCAGGACAACACGTCCTATGTGGAGGCCCTGCGTGAAAACGCTGCATATGAAAAATCAAATCCGCTGCCTATCCTGAATGCCTTGGAAAACCTTCCCGAGGCAACAGTCAATCTCTTGGCCTCTGCGGGCAAGAATGTGTTTGACTTTGGTTCTGAAGCTATTGGCGCATTGCGCGAAACGCGCAGCGAAATGTCGGCAGTCGTCAAAAACGATCTGGCGAAAGGCCAGTTGATTGAAGGCGGCGTGCGCTTGACGGGGCAGGCCGCCGATGCCGCCCTGGACATCACCGGCAGCGCAGTCAGGCAAGGAGCCGACTTTGCCGGTGATGTCGTCATGGAAGGCTCCACCCTCGTTGGCAAGTTCATACGCAATACGGGCAAGCAAGTGGGCCTGGAATCAGGCTTCAACAAAGTGGCCTCTTTTGTTGAAACGGCTGGCCAAGGCATCAACACGCTGATGGATAAAGCGGGCGACCTGGCAGGCCGTGGGCTGGACAAGCTGGGCGACGGCATCCAATGGGCCACTGGAAAATTGGGTGATGGCATTCAATTGGCCCGCGATGCAACTCTATGGGCCGCTGGCAAAGCCGTAGACGGGGCCAAATGGGCGGCTGGAAAAGCCGTTGATGGAGCCAAATGGGCGGCTGGAAAAG
>ERZ773035.1140-NODE-1140-length-19822-cov-11.343552_pt1 | contig 19822 bp, 10 predicted proteins | sample MGYA00511487_ERZ773035 | MGnify/ENA primary metagenome ERZ773035 (study PRJEB29015, sample SAMEA2737985) | human oral metagenome | biome: human oral; feature: human-associated habitat; material: dental | place: China | collected 2024 ...
CCTGACGCCTTGATCTTCTTTTGCTTCTTTTCTTCTATCAAGAGAAGAAAAGAAGATCATGAGGCCAGAGAATCTTGCATCAAGGCAAGAAAAGAAGAAGGAAGCAAGCAAAAGAGCCACGCAAAGCAGATAAAAGGCCGACGCTTTACACCGTACATCCGCGGGCAAGGCGTCGGCCTTTCCTGTTTAGCCCCAAATCCATCTGCGAAGGCCCCACGGCGCCCTCAAACAGCGCTGCACCGCTTCGCGCAGCTCCCAAACCATCCGTCGACAGCGCCGAATCACCCCGCGCAGGCCCTATCGGGCCCATTTTCAGGCGTTCGGAACTTCCCAAACGAATACAACACATTATTCAAGCGATTCGGAACTTCCCGAATCAATATAGAAGTGGGATACGAGCCTTCGGAACTTCCCGATAGTATATAAATAAAGGATATAAGTCTTCGGAATCTCCCGGAGCATTAAAAATGGATTGATTATATTTTCGGGAATATCCGATTCATAGAAATAGATAGTTCTATCCTTCCGGAGATTCCCGAAGAGAAGGAAATGAATTAAATAGATCTTCGGAAACTTCCGAAGGCTTGAAACAAGCAGGATACTACTTTCGGAATATTCCGAAGGCTTATATCTATCAGTGGATCTCAATCGGAGATCTCCGAACGACTCAAAATATAAGTGATAACCGTTCGGGAAATTCCGAACGCCTGAAAATGGGCCCGATAGGGCCTGCACGGGGTGATTCGGCGTTGCCGGCGCATGGTTGAGGGCCTGCGCGGATGGATTTGGGGCTGCTGGAGACTCACTTGGGGGTTGCGCGGGGCGGTTGGGCGTTGCCGGCGGATGGTTTGGGGCCTGCGCGGATGGATTTGGGGCTGCTGGAGACCTGTTTGGGGGCTGCGCGGGGATGTTGGGCGTTGCCGGCGCATGGTTGGGGCCTAAACCATACTTTTGCCCGCATGTTATAGCAATTGGTTATTTGAGCATTACGTATGAATTTCCCCTTATTGAAATGGATCGAGCCGAGGAAGCCCTACCGACTCGGACTGGCCCTGAGCGGCGGTGGAGCCAAAGGATTGGCCTATGTGGGCGTCTTTAAGTTTTTGGAGGAGCGCGGCATTCGTCCCGACGTCATTGTGGGCACCAGCGCCGGCGCTATAGCGGCTGTGCTGTGGGCCGACGGACACACCTCGGACGAGATCCGCGAAATGTTCGCCGGGCGTGAGTTCTCCGAGTTTGCTCGCGTGCAAGTGCCCACCACGGGGCTGTTCGACAGCCGTGGCGTGAGTGAATTTCTGAAGCGTAACCTCCGCGCCAAGACCTTCGAGGAGCTTCGTATCCCCACCATCGTCATGGCCACCGACCTCGACAACGGCTGCGGCCATCGGTTCAGCTCCGGCCCCATCGTGGAGGCCGTGCGCGCCTCGTGCAGCATACCGATCATCTTCAGCCCCGTCGTTATCGACGGCGTGCACTATGTCGATGGCGGACTCTTCCACAACTTTCCCGTCTCCATCATCCGTGACAGTTGCGAGATGGTCATCGGCGTCAACGTCAACCCCTACACCGCCCGCAAGTACAGCAAGAACATCTACAGCATCGGCGAGCGCTCGTTCCACTATATGTTCCGCGCCAACACCGTCGAGGATCGGCGCCTCTGCGACCTGCTGATCGAGACCGAGGAGTTCGGCCATTACAAGCTCTTCGACCTGAAGAATATCGACCACATCGCCCGCGTGGGCTACGTCACCGCTGTCCGCGCCTACAATCGCCTGGCCCGGACGGCCGATAAGAACAATAAGCTCCTGCGCGCCTATCCGCCGCCCAAACGTACCGCGCCCAAGGCGGCTGCCCCCACCAAGCAGGTAGCTGGCGAAGTCGGCCGCCCTCGGTAGAGGCCTTGATCTCCTTTTGCTTCTTGCATCCAGAGAAGAAGCACTCCGTCACCCCCCTACATCCGTCACTCACTATGAATAAGAACAGCAAGAACCCCATCATCTATCAAGTCCTCCCGCGGATCTTTGGCAACATGCAGCGCCCCGCGAAGGAGTATGGCAACATCGAAGAGAACGGCTGCGGCAAGATGGCCGACTTCACCCCCGAGGCGCTCGATGCCATTCGCCAATTGGGCGCGACGCACGTCTGGTACACCGGCATCTTAGAGCACGCCACCCGCACGGACTACTCCGCCTATGGCATCCCCAAGGATCACAACGCCGTGGTTAAGGGCAAGGCCGGATCGCCCTACGCCGTGAAGGATTACTACGACGTGGCGCCCGATCTGGCCGTGAGCGTGCCCGACCGCATGGCCGAGTTTGAGGCCCTCGTGGAGCGGACGCATGAGGCTGGGCTGAAGGTCCTCATCGACTTCGTGCCCAACCACGTGGCCCGTCAATACCACTCCGACGCCAAGGATCCCCTCGAGCCCGACCTCGGTCAGAACGACGACACCAGCCGCGCCTTCGCCCGCGACAACAACTTCTACTACCTGCCCGGACAGGCCCTCGCGTTCCACTTCGGCGCCAAACAGGAGGACTTTGAGTACAGCGAATTTCCCGCTAAGGTCACCGGCAACGACTGCTTCAGCGCCACGCCCGGCCGCAACGACTGGTATGAGACGGTGAAGCTCAACTATGGCGTCGACCTGCAAGGCGGTGGCACGAAGTATTTCCACCCCGTGCCCGACACGTGGCATAAGATGCTTGCCATCCTCCGCTTCTGGATCGCCCGCGGCGTGGACGGCTTCCGTTGCGACATGGCCGAGATGGTGCCCGTCGAGTTCTGGCAGTGGGTCATCCCGCGGGTCAAGAGTTGGAAGCAGGTCATCTTCATCGCCGAGGTCTACCAGCCCGCGCTCTATCGTGACTATATCCGCACCGGCGGCTTCGATTATCTCTACGACAAGGTGGGGCTCTACGACACACTTCGCAGCGTCGTCTGCGGCCATGCCCCAGCCTCACGCATCACGGAATGCTGGCAGGCCGTCGACGACATCCGTCCGCACATGCTCTCTTTCCTCGAGAACCACGACGAGCAGCGTATCGCCTCCGACTTCTTCGCTGGCCGCGCCGAGGCGGGTATCCCCGCGATGATCGTCGCCGCTACCATCGGCACGGGCCCGGTGATGGTCTACTTCGGCCAAGAGCTCGGCGAGCGTGGCATGGACGAGGAGGGCTTTAGCGGACGAGACGGTCGCACGTCCATCTTCGATTATTGGAGCCTCGACACCCTGCGCCGACGTTGTCACGGCGGACGTTACGACGAGGCCCTCCTGACCGACGCCGAGCGTAGCCTGCTGCACCAATACACGGCCATCCTGCGCCTTTCGCGTGAGGAGAAGGCCCTGGCCGAGGGCACGTTCTTCGATCTGATGTACGTCAATCCTGCCTCCGACAGCTTCGATCCCGCCCGCCAGTACGCTTATCTACGCAAGGCCGACGAGGTGGTGGTGCTCGTGGCCGTGAACTTTGCCGATACTCCGCGGCGTGTCCGGATACGCATCCCCGAGGACGCCTTCCGCGCCATGTCCATCCCCGACAATACCCCCGCCCGCCTGACCGACCTCCTCACGGGCACGGTTGCCATCGGCACCCTGACCCACGCCTGCGCCTATGAAGTGGAGCTGCCGCCGTGCTCCGGTCGGCTACTGAAGTTCGATTACTCCGGCCTGTCGTGACCCCGTTCATAGGGAGCTTTTAGATTTTAGCTCGTCGCGCCCTACTTTTGGCGCCATATTTTTAACTGATACAGCGGGGGAGACAGTCCGCCATCGCAACCGGTGAAGGACGCCCCTCCGCGCTCAAACTACTTACAACCCACTAAACGGATGAGTGCTTATACGCCTTTTGCCATCTTCTCGGGAACCAACTCCCGTTACCTCGCAGAGCGAATCTGCAAAAGCCTGCATTGCCCCCTCGGGCAGATGAACATCGAGCATTTCGCTGACGGTGAATTTTCCGTCTCGTACGAAGAAAGTATCCGCGGCAAGGATGTCTTCCTTGTGCAATCCACCTTTCCCAACTCGGACAACCTCATGGAGCTGCTGCTGATGATGGACGCAGCCAAACGCGCCTCGGCGCACTCGGTCATTGCCGTCATCCCCTACTTCGGTTGGGCGCGGCAGGACAGGAAGGACAAGCCCCGCGTCTCCATCGGCGCCAAGCTGATTGCCGACCTGCTCAGCGTAGCCGGTCTCGATCGCCTGATCACTATGGACCTGCACGCTGACCAGATCCAGGGCTTCTTCAACGTGCCCGTCGATCACCTCTACGCCTCGTCGGTCTTCTTAGACTACATCCGCGAGGAGTTGCCCTTCGACAACCTCGTTATAGCCACGCCCGACGTGGGCGGCACGAAGCGCGCCAGCAGCTACTCTAAGTTCCTCGAGCTGCCGATGGTGATCTGCTACAAGAGGCGCCTGAAGGCCAACCAGATCAGCGACATGAAGATCCTCGGCGACGTGGAGGGCAAGGACGTCCTCCTTATCGACGACATTGTGGACACGGCTGGCACCATCACCCGTGCAGCCGACCTGCTCAAGCAACACGGCGCCAAGTCCGTCCGCGCGATGGCCAGCCACGCTGTCATGTCCGATCCCGCCACGGAGCGCATTGCCAACTCCATCCTCGAGGAGATGATCTTCACCGACTCGATCCCCTACCAGAAGGAGTGCAGCAGAGTCACCATCCTCTCCGTGGCCGACATGTTCGCTGAAGCCATCCGCCGCGTCTGCCACGACGAGTCGATCAGCACGCTGTACGCCATCAGGTAACCCCCCTCTAACCCCATTCAATTATGATTATCGACTTCCCCAACATCCCAGAACAACGCCTGCCGAACTTCAAGGGCGGCGAGAAAGAGTACATCGCCCGCATGTTCTTCGACGGGCAGAACCGCATCATGTACGGCCGACTCGAGCCGGGCGCTTCGATCGGCTTGCATACGCACGAGACGAGCAGTGAGATTATGTATTTCCTTGAGGGCCGTGGCAAGGTGCTGCTTGCGGACGGCGAGGAGCGCGTCGCCGCCGGCCAGTGTCACTACTGCCCGAAAGGCCACACGCACAGCCTTGTCAACGACAGCGACGCCGATCTGGTCTTCTTTGCCGTCGTACCTGAGCAATGAGTAGCTGGCCCAGAGTGGCCAGTTTACCGATGAATCATAGGGGCGCTACCTTCGGGGAATAGCGCCCCTATTTGCAGGGCAACCGCATCTAAACCGCGTGCGGTTTTGATCTCCGTAGGGGTGTGGAGCGCGAAAAACGCATGTAGCCCCCCAAGGCTTTCTGTCATTTCGATGTGGCTACCCTACCTCTATTTGTGCCCCGCCCCCGAGGTGGCAGTTATTGGCTATACTCCTTTTTTTTGAGACATCTATACCCCCAGCTTACTGCAATGAAAATTCGACGCAAGAAGAGAGTGATCATCCTCTCCGCCCTTTCCGTCCTCCTGCTGAGTGTCGGTTATTTTCTGTATCCGATCGTGCGATACAGTGTGCACAACTATCAGGAGTTCCAACGCATTCCGGATGAACTGTCTCTTGACATTCCTTTTTCCTATGACGGTTATTTCTCCGTACGATGCACCATTGGCGGCAAAGAGGTGAACATGGGCATAAGCACAAGTGGGATTTGCTTGATGAAAGAAGAAGACCTCAAGAAATATCACGCCATCTATTTCGGAAGGGCTCCGCTGCCTACGAGAAATGTTCGTGGACAGTGGGATTGGCTACGCCTTTACTGCATTCCTGATTTTCGCATAGATACCTTCGCGATGAATCCCCTTTTTGCGTCTGTCGGTAAGCACAATTACATGCATTTGCTGGTGGGAGACAGCGTTTTCGAAGACAATATCTTTCAGCGGAGCAAAAGGATCTTTTCGGTTAAGGAGGGGCAGATGCATGTGGTCATTGCTTTAGATGAGGCAAAGGCGGACATTAGACGTGATAACTTGATGGGAAATGGTGTCTTGGGGTTCAACATCATGCAGCAATGCAATTGGCTTTTTTCAGTGGATGAAGGACGGGTGCGCATCTTCAGCCCTTTCAATAGAAGGCGACTTGTGCAGGAGAGTAAGGGCTTCCATAAGATTCAGGATGGGCTGGAAAACGAGGGCATCAGCGCTCGCCTCGGATCGCTTAAAGAAGATCTGGCATTTTCGTTAGCTCTCGGGGTAGACGCTGAAGTCATAGTCAACAATGAGGTGTCCGCCCAGCTGAAGAAACGGTATCCTTATAAGGTGATTCTTGCGCTTCGGAGGGATAACAGCGTCGACTCCTTGTTTGTGTTTGATGGTGTTCCGGTGGTGTGGGATGGGATAACGATTCCCAACTGTCAAATCGCGAACGACCCCAAGTTCGCTTATGAAAAGAATTTCTTCGGAGCTCAACTGATGCATCGCTTCAATTTCATCTTGAATTATGGCGCTGATCAAGGGGATAACTTGTATATCCAACCGGGCAAGGACTTCGAGCAGCAGCGTGCTATGCCTATCATATCTGTCTTCGGGCTCAATGTAGGAGAGAGGGAGCAGGGTATCATTGTCCATCGATTGGAGCCGGACGGCATCGCCGAGAAGGCCGGCATCGCCTTAGGTGATGTGGTGCTGGAGTTGGACGGACGCGCGCCCAGAGCCTTACTCACCAGCCAAGATTTCATCCGATATACAGCCGATAAGAAGGAGATCCGCTTACGAATCAAGGGTAAGGGAGAGATGCGGCTCGCGCTGTGAGGTCTTGTTTCCCCAGAGTAATTTCCTCCAACCGATCCGTTTTGAAGGCGTTCCCCAGAGTAAATTCCTCCAACCGATCTCTTTTGAAGGAATTTCTCCGAGTAAATTCGTCCAACCGATCTCTTTTGAAGGAATTTCCTCGAGTAAATTCGTCCAACCGATCTCTTTTGAAGGAATTTCTCCGAAGAAATTCGTCCAACCGATCTCTTTTGAAGGAATTTCCTTGAGTAATTTTCACCGTTGACCAGTCATCGGTAAAAATTACTCAAAGAAACGCCTCCATTGATCCTTAGTTGGCGTTGTTGTCGCCTCTAAACGTTCACCGCTGCTGCTTACTTTTGCGCACTGCAATTAAAAATCATAGGAACATGGCATTAGCATCGAAATACGATCCCTCGTCGGTCGAGGGGAAATGGTATCAATACTGGTTGGACAACGGTTTCTTTCGCTCCCTCCCGGACGAGCGCGAGCCGTACACGGTGGTCATCCCGCCGCCCAACGTCACCGGCGTGCTCCACATGGGGCACATGCTCAACAACACGATTCAAGACATCCTTGTGCGCCGCGCACGCATGACGGGCCGCAACGCCTGCTGGGTGCCGGGCACGGATCACGCCTCCATCGCCACCGAGGCCAAGGTGGTGGCACGACTGGCTGAGCGCGGAATCCGCAAGTCAGACCTCACCCGCGAGGAGTTTCTGCGCCACGCCTGGGAGTGGAAAGAGGAGCACGGCGGCATCATCCTCAAGCAACTCCGACGCCTCGGTGCCTCCTGCGACTGGGACCGCACGGCTTTTACCATGGACGATATCCGTTCCCGGAGCGTCATCCGCGTCTTCTGCGATCTGTACCGCAAGGGGCTGATCTATCGCGGCGTTCGCATGGTCAATTGGGATCCTGCCGCCCTCACCGCCCTCAGCGACGAGGAGGTGATTTATAAGGAGCAACAGGGCAAACTTTACTACCTGCGCTATCGCATCGTCGGCGAAGACGGATACGCCATCGTGGCTACCACCCGACCCGAAACGATCATGGGCGACACGGCCATGTGCATCAATCCGAACGATCCGAAGAACCAACACCTCCGCGGACGGCGCGTCATTGTCCCGCTCGTGGGGCGCGAGATCCCCGTCATCGAGGACGACTACGTCGACATTGAGTTCGGCACAGGCTGCCTCAAGGTCACCCCCGCGCACGACGTAAACGACTACATGCTGGGCGAGAAATACAACCTCCCCTCCATCGACATCTTTAACGACAATGGCACCATCGCTCCCGCGGGCGAGCTCTACGTCGGCATGGATCGCTTCGCTGTCCGCGAACAGATCGTCCGTGACCTTGATGCTGCCGGACTGCTCGAGAAAACAGAGGATTACACGAACAAGGTGGGCTTCTCCGAGCGTACCAATGTGCCCATCGAGCCGAAGCTCTCCATGCAATGGTTCCTGAAAATGGACGGTCTGGCTAAGCCTGCACTCGATGCGGTGATGAACGACGAGATCCGTTTCTACCCGCCGAAGTTCAAGAACACCTATCGCCACTGGATGGAGAACGTGAAGGATTGGTGCATCAGTCGCCAACTCTGGTGGGGGCATCGCATCCCGGCTTACTATGCCTCGCCGACCGATGGGGAGGCGTCGGGCAATGTGTCGCCAGTCGTGATTCTCGTAGCCGAAACCGAAGAGGAAGCGCGCGCACAAGCCGCTGAGCACCCCATGCTGAAAGGACGTTCGTTCACGCTTCGGCAGGATGAGGATTGCCTCGACACTTGGTTCTCGTCTTGGCTTTGGCCCATCGCTCTCTTCGACGGCATTAACCATCCCGGTAACGACGAAATGCGTTATTACTACCCCACGGCCGACCTTGTCACTGGTCCGGATATCATCTTCTTCTGGGTGGCGCGCATGATCATGGCCGGCTATGAGTATGAGGGAGATAAGCCCTTCCGTAGCGTCTACTTCACCGGCATCGTGCGTGACAAGCTCGGGCGGAAGATGTCGAAGTCGCTTGGTAACTCGCCCGATCCACTCGCCCTCATCGATCAATACGGTGCCGATGGAGTGCGCATGGGGATCATGCTGGCCGCTCCAGCAGGTAACGACATCCTCTTCGACGAGTCGTTGTGCGAACAGGGGCGCAACTTCAACAACAAGATCTGGAATGCACTCCGTTTAGTGAAGAGTTGGGAGGTTTCCGATGCGGCAGAACAGCCAGATGCGGCAAGAATTGCGATCGATTGGATGGAGGCGAAGTTCTGTGCGACGATCGTGGAACTTGAGGATGATTTCTCGAGATACCGTATCTCCGAAGCGTTGATGACGGCTTACAAACTCTTTCGTGATGAGTTCTCTGCGTGGTATCTCGAGGCTGTTAAGCCTGCTTACGGTCAGCCCATCGATGCAAAAACATATCGTTCCACGATCTCACTGTTTGAGAGACTCATGCTGACCCTTCATCCGTTTATGCCCTTCATCACGGAGGAAGTATGGCAGGCATTGGCCGACCGTCAGCCGGGTGAGAGCATTATGGTCACTCAGCAGCCTCGCCCGGAGCAAACGAACGATCGCTTGACAGCCGATTTCGAGGTGGTGAAGAGCATTGTGGCCGGTGTCCGCTCCATTCGACTCGAGCGCAACATCCCGAACAAGGAGTCGCTCACGTTGCAGGTCGTTACGGGTGATCATAACGAGGCGTATAATCCGGTCATTATGAAGATGTGCAACGTCGATACGATCGTGCGAGCTCCGAAAGATGCCACTGCAGCCTCGTTTATGGTCGGTACTACGGAGTACGCCGTGCCGCTGGGCAACACCATCGATGTGGCAGAAGAGATCCAGAAGATGGAAGCTGAGATTGACTACCTCGAGGGTTTCCTCCGTTCGGTGATGAAGAAGCTCGGCAATGAGAAGTTTGTCGCCAACGCTAAGCCCGAAGTCGTGGCTGTCGAGCGAAAGAAGCGTGCCGATGCCGAGAGTAAACTCGCGCTCCTGCGAGAAAACGTGGCTAAGCTGAAAGACAATGCGTGACTTATCGAAGTAGAGAAATGACACAAACCGATAAAAGAAGAGGTTGGGGCATATACGTATGCCTCAGCCTCTTACTGTTACTTGCCTCATGCAGTACCATCCGCTTCATTGGGATCGACACTTTGGAGCCTTCCGAGCTGCATGTTCCGCATACAGTCCGTCGAGTGCTGATTGTGGACAATGCAGCGATGCCATCTGCTGCCCCTTGTGCATTGACGTTGGGGAAGATCCCACTGGAGGTGACGGAAGTAACGACTGATAGCATGGCGTTTTACTACTGCCACACCTTGGGCGAACGCATCGCCGATGCGCATCGTTACGACGATGTTCGTCTCTACGACAGAGCTTATCGCCCCTCCCACCTCTCCGATCAACCGCTATCAGCCTCCGAAGTCCGACAACTATGTACGGACGAGGGTGTAGACGCCGTCATCTCGCTCGATCGCCTACAGTTCAGCATCAAAGGAGACGTCGACCCGCTCTACTTTCTCACCCACGACCCGTTACGGGTTGAAGTGTCTGGTCTCATCCGTCTTTCCATCCCATCCGATACCCTAACGATGGTCCGTACCGTCCACCTATCCGACACGCTCCGCGCTGCGTTTGAGGGTACCATCGATAGTCCCGAAGCCATTAGTCAGGCCATGCGTACCGTATTACGTGAAGTTTCACTCTACATGGCTGACAAATCCTCTTCGCGCTTTGTTCCACATTGGGAACCGAATGTTCGTTGGTACTATACCTCCTCTTCATCCGCATGGAAAGAGGCCAGCGCCTATGCCGCTGCAGAGAAATGGAAGGAGGCCGCCGCAATCTGGCATCGCCTCTACGACCAAGCTCGAAACTGGAAAGTCAAGGCACGTTTAGCCTCCAACATCGCTGTTAGCGAGGAGCTATGTGGCAATCTATCAATAGCCTCCGACTGGGCCGAACGTTCCTACACCCACTATCTCGAGTATGCCTCAGAGGTAGACTCCACCACACTCAATCGCCAGCGACGCTATGCGGAAGCCATGAAGCAGCGTCTTCGCGCTGACGAAGAACTGAGAGATTGGAGGAAGTGAGTCTTGCGATGTTCCACGATGTGGCTTTGTATAGATGTGAATTCGGGCGCCCGCTTCAACAGGATACAAAGAAATAGACACTTGTTTTTAGGATCTCCGGTCAACCCTTCTATCTTTGCCCGCCGACAAACAGAAGAATACGTGAAAGAGAATCCAAAGATTCAGGGAATAATAGAGTCCATATTCTTATCCGCGATAGATAGGGTAACAAAAGATGGATCAATACAGACGATCAGCCGTTTGTACGTGCAATTGGATGCTGACGCGGGTGAGATCCAGATTTTTGATGAGTCTGAGCACTTATTGAAGAAGAAGGTCATCTTCGATTGGGCTGATCCGCGTAATAAGGGAGCCGTTTTTCTGCAGCGAAAACTTGCGATGATTCGTTCGGCAATAGCTCGTGTGGCGGCAAAAGGCGCCTTTAATCATCCAAAGTGTTCAAAGCCGTTCTTTATTAGTCTAGTAGATGATGAGTTTAAAGAGTCAGAAGTGTTGTTTGGACAGAAAGAACAGTCTGAAGAAGGAGAGGAATGCTTGATGGCGGGCTTAGAAAAAGAACTGGATGATTTTTATCGGAAACTATTTCCAGATATGGAATAAAGCTCTATCTTTGTCGCCGATAAGAACGATTGTTGGATTTGATGGGATCATAGTCGTAAATTGCCGAAATGGCTCAGTTGGTAGAGCAATTCATTCGTAATGAATAGGTCCCCGGTTCGAGTCCGGGTTTCGGCTCAAATAAAAATAATAGGAATGTGAAGGGTATACGTATATATATAGGCGTATACCCTTTCTTGTAAAAGAGAAATGCAGAACACCTCTATGCGGAATAAGTCAAGTCACGTAGAAGTCCTTAAACTTCGATAGGAGGAGATTGATTTTACATAAGAAGTACGCGGAATAGAATGCTAGGATGAAAAAGTGGATTTGTAGATTGTCTATGTGTAATAGATACCGAATAGATGCAAGTGTGCTCCAGAGAGGGATTAAGGTTCGAGAGTGAAAGATGAGCATAGCGCTGTTTGTTCTTGGATTTTACTGTTTTGTTGGAGCGCTTTGCCTTTTGGATAAGAATTAGAAGAGTGGATCAGAAAAAAGAGGGGGGATGGATTGTGAGAATAGGGCAAATCTGTATTTTTGTTGCGGCGATTGACTCGTGTGGAGCTAATGCAGCGTTTGTTAGCTGCGTATGCGAAGGATGAGGCTAAAGAAGAGATTTTACAAGTATTAATATTTAACTAATTGATTATGAACAAAAAAGTATTCGCTTTGTTGGCGGCTTCGCTTATGCTACTCTTAGGGGTAGTGGGGGCGAGTGCTAGGTCTGCACACGGGGATTCTGTAAAGTATCTACCCGATGGAACAGGGAAGGGCGCTTACCATCTCAAAATTTCGTACATTGGTACGACGAGATTGAGTATGAGTGATAGCTGTTTCCTGATTATGGATCAGGAGGGTCGTATTGATCTTGCTGATAGTGGTTATGTGTGGAATAAGGATGGAGATCCTGATTCTGCATTTTTCAAATTGCGTTCCTCCTTGTGGTGCGTCAATGTTGGTAGACCAGAGAATGCGGGAAAAGTTCCCGCCTTTACCTTTATAAACAAAGAGTATGGGACGGAGCTAGCATTCGATTATCAGCCTTATTTATTTACGGACACAGGAACTGTGAATGGCCTCTCCGCACGTAAAATTTACTATGACAGTATGGCACGTTTGATTCCAGGTTATGGTATAGATCTGATTGCCGGCCAGACGGTGGCTCCATTGGTAGGTGGTAACTTGTCAAAATGGAAGTTTTCACGTACATATAATGGTGCACATGGATCGGCTGAATTGGAGAAAGATCAATACTTAGCTATTGAGGTGAAGCCTGACTACTATTTAACTTTCGCTGTTCCTACAGATGGTACTTCGAGGGGAAAAATTCGTTTAGTTGTAGCGCATAAGAATGATTTTGATCCTACGGCACCTTTTTACAAGAACAATTTGGTGCGTTTTAGATTGGTCAATGCATCTCCGAGAGTGTTGACTGCTCACGATTTCAATACGAAGATGCATCAAAATCCGACGGAAGGCCCGGTTCAGCTGTTCTTCTCTCCAGATGTAACACCAGGACAGACGAATGCTTTTGCTCAATTGCTGAAGGCTACGGATGTTCAGTCATCTACCCGTGGGAAGGATAATCATTATCTTTACTTGAATACCACCGGAGGTCAGTATATAACTATGTCCACGTCGGACTACAATAGTGACTTGGGTATTCGTTATCCAAAGATTGAAACGACTGGTGCTACCAATGAGGATCAGAGTAAGTGGCGTTTAGTTTACTATCCATCAGAAGACAGCTTGATTATCAATGTGAAGGGGTATAAGAATCATGTAAGTTATGGTACTCAGAAAGATCCGAGTACGGGTTCTTACTCTCTTAATGAGGACTTATACAACAATGATATTTTGAATTATTTAATCGTTCGTGTGCAGGATCTAAATGCTACGGCTGGTCGCGTACTAACAGTCGCCAATGCACCGGCTAATACACGCATTCATTTCAATATTAATAATTGCGTGGTATATGATACGGATAGGACAACTGTACCTTCGAACTTGTATACGGTAAGGGATCGTGAGGGTCGCTACTTGGTGGTTCCAATGTATGCAGGTGATCTCACACCACAGTGGATGCGTCTGGAAGATATTGAAAATGCGAATCGTACACCGTCCGACCAGTGGTTTGTAACGAAGGTGAACGATGGATCGGGTATATCGAAGATTCATCTGACAAACCGTGAATTCAATAATATCCGTATCGAGTTTGTTCAAGTATATAATGACTATCATCTGTTTAAGGGTGTATGGCATCGTATTGATGAAAACGGATTAGGACGTGACTATAGCCCGATTATGGGTAGAAACTATGTGAATCTGGCTGGTTTTACTGTAGTTCCGAAGCCATATCGTAATGATCCGTACTTGGGATATAAGTTCTTTAGTAAGAATCCCGATGAGGCTGCTGCTATTAAGGAAGCAACTGACTCATTGAATTGGTTTGCTTATGCCTTCAATTACTTGAATAAGTTGAGTGATGGTAATCACTATATGGGCTTCCGTGACAATGCTTCGAGCACAGATACAGGTTTATATATCTTAAAGGATGACAGAACATACTTCCAACTTGTTGTCCCCGACACTCTGCGTAGAGAGGCTTATGGTGTTGAGAAATATGGTATTGGCTGGAATGATGGTCTATTAGCTAACTTCAGTAACACAAATAGCGACGACTATATCGCTCCGTTGAAACGCTGGTTCTATCACTTACAAGTGAATGACTATTGGAAGTTTAAGCGGAATGAGAACTATGTTGTAATGGACGACAATGCACGTTATGGTTATACGCCAGAGAGAAATGCGAATAGTCGTCGTTTGAATAAGGCGAAGTTCTATCTGCGCTTTACGTATGAGACAAATGGTAAGGATTACTATACGCTGTTAGATCGAATCGATATCTCGAACTTCCACTACCTGACGTATGTAAAGGGTCTTGCTGTTACGGATACGATTAAGGCTTATGATTGGAGTCATGGCAGCATCAGGCAGAATTCGTTTGGTGTAGTAGCTGCTAGTGTAACGGATCACGCTCCGATGTATGTAGCCGCACAGCCGAAGACGATTGGTACATATCGTGTTTCGACGTTTGCTTTAACTCATGAAACAGAGCCATTGTATCGTCGCTTCAATTCTTTAGATGAAGGTTCTGTTGCGACTGATGATCCTGATACGGTAGCATTCCGTCGTACAGCAAAGCCTAATGATTATCTGTATGAAGATGCGCACAGTGTATACTCTGCGACTAAGAAGCAGAATGCAGCTGGCTATAGCAATATCAATTTCGCTGGTGTAGAGAATGCAGACGATGCTATCAAGAATAAGGATAAGGATCAGGTATTCAAACGCCACATTGATACAGATTGGGCTATTTATGTAGATACTGCTTATGTGAACCGTGGTACGGGTCTGATCAAACCGCAGTACTTGCTGGTGGTAGGTCCGGAATTTGGTTGGCTGGGTTGCCCGGTTTGTGGTGAAGATGAGTTGAACCGTCCATATGTATATGGTCGCTTCTTACGTAACGAGACGGATTCTGCACGCACTGATCCTCAGCTGGGTTCGCAGAGTGCTATCCGCGATCGTGATTACATCTTACCTTCTAACTGGGATCGTTTAGCCTTCACCCCGGCTATCCACGCAGGCGATACGTTGTATGTTCTCAATGGACATTCGATTGAAGAGTTCTATGTGAAAGGTGCTAATGGACAGCGTTATGTGAACTACAAGAAACTGAATAACACACCGCGTGTGAAGAAAGTATTCTTGGGTAACAACCTCCATAAAGACGAAGTGTTCTCGTTCCGCTATATCGAACCTCGTGGTGGATCGAAGAAAGACTTCTTGATTGAGTCCGAGACATGGAATCGTGGTGCTGGACGCATGATTGCTCCGATGCAGGGTGCATGGATCAAGATTCAGAATGGTGTGCCTGTTGTCAGCCGTGGATCGTACTACGATGCGATTACTGAGGCCGAAGTTTGGAATGTACGTAAGACGGACAAGGCTCCGTTGGCCAACAAGGAAGTATCTACGACGAATGTAGTAGTAACTGCTGGTGTTGGTAACGTGACTGTTCTGAATGCTTCAGGTAAGGCTGTTACTGTAAGCAATATCTTGGGACAAACGATAGCGAAAGCCGTATTGGCATCTGATAACGAGACGATTTCTGCACCACAAGGTGTCGTTATTGTGTCGGTAGAAGGTGAGAATGCAGTGAAGGCTGTCGTGAAGTAAAAGATAGAGATGAAGATTTTCGGACGGTAGATAGAAATCTACCGTCCGGATTCCTTCGATCGAATTGTAATCGACTATTTGAATATTAAAACGATAATGATTATGAACAAAAAGATTTTCACGCTATTAGCGGGAATTCTCATGTTGGGGCTATTTGCAGTCCCGGGTAATGCTCAATTCTTAAAGAAGCAGGACCTGCGTGTGGGAAAACCCGTGAGGAAATTGCAGGCCGGCCCCAACAAAGGTTATTACTACTTATCCGTAGATAGTGTAGTAGGATTTAATGTTGGTGCAGCACTGGGAAAACTGCAAGGTGGACGCGGAGATACGGTACCGTCTTATATACCGGACGGCAATAACGGATCAAAGAAGTTAATGGTTCTGTTTATGCGTCCGGATACAAACAAAAATGGAAAATACTCCCTTTTTGTTGATACGCTTAATGTAATCAAACGTACAGGAAACAGAGACTCTGTAAAGGCTAAGTGGAAAGGTTATTTCAAGGACAATACGCCAAAGACGGAGATTTCAGCCTCTGCTCTGTGGTGTGTAAATGTGACGGACTATCTACAAGGTCAGAATCCAACGTTCGATTTTACGAATAAGCAGTATGAGACCTTGTTGGAGATAGATGCCTATAATCATGAAAGTTGGAGATATGACTCTACCATGGCATTTAATACGGTAGATAGGAAGAATTGGAGAATGTCTCCTGCACATGGTGATACCTCGTTAGTTCCTGGTGGCCTTTCTGGATGGGAGTTCTCAGAGACCTATGCAACTGTTTTAAATGCAGGTCGTCCATTGGTTACTTATTTGGATGACACGCATGATACAGTAGCTGTATTGTGTATGCCGCGTGATACTTCGGGTGGACATCGTTTTGGGGAATTAGTTCCAGATAGCTTTATCTGTGTGAAGATTGCTCCGGCAACGGATGTAAGAGCTGGTAAAGTGGATGGTATGCTCTATTTCACTTTGCGTGAAGCGCTCCCGTTCGCATTGGATGCCAATGATTTCAATTCATTGAGTCGTACGAATCCGCTGAAATTCTCTCCGGATGCTGCTTCGAACAATATTTTCACCTCGGGTCTGAAGGCCGAACAGCTTGACACAAGTGCGCATCGTAAAGCCTTGGTTAACGTGAGGTTCTTACGATCGTATGGAACGACGCCACCCCTATTTGCTGGAAGTTGGCAGAACCCGAGTTTGGGAGATACGGCGTATGTGGCTTTCCCTGACTCTGTATTGGACTATATGGGTTATATGCATTTGAAGAGCGGTAATAATTATCTCCGTGTTGATTCAAACTTCCATGTGCGTAATGCTGGAGGTGACCAGTTCTTGAAATTTGCACTGGGCACACAGGCTCAGATGTGGAAGAAACTTACTGATACTACTGATTCAGTGTCTCGCCGGGACTCGTTGATGTATGGTCAATATGTATGGCGTCTGGTTTACTATCCTTCGGGAGATAGTGTTTATATCAATCCATTCAAGGCGGCTTATCGTCCTGAATACGATCCAGCGATATGGAAAAATGGAGCGGATAGTGTCCGTACCCTTGGTTGGGTGACACAACAACGGTATACGTTTGCTGCAATTCCTGACACTGCTGTATTGCACATGCAATCAGATATGAGTTCTGGACAATTGAATGCGACCCCTACTGCAGGTAGATATACCAACACGACTACGATGGTTAGTTATGTAAATAGCCTTGATAGTAACCAAATCAAAACAGCTCGTCTGAGAGATGGATTTATGATAGGTGCTGGGAATACGAGAGGTGAGGCTGCTCCGCTTCCGTATAAGTATCGTCATCGTTTGTATGTGTCTATCCAGAATTTGGCTTCAGGACGTGAGGTGACTCTCCACTCGAACCATAGCGGATTCTTGCCGGCTGGTGATTGCAGTATCAATACGCACATCAATTTTGGTGGCTACTACACGCCTTGCTTGGCTACTGGTTCTGATCGCGTTTCGATCCCGTCAGATTTGTATCTGATCCGTAATACGGATGGACAGTATCTGCATGTTCCGTTGTATTCTGCTCACGACTCTGCTGTTTGGACTTACTTAGACGAGTTCGTACATCCGGAAGAACTTCCTTCTTTCCAGTGGATTGTTGAGAAGCGTTATAGAAACTCGGAGAACTCTCCGATCAACATCATTAACCGTGAGTTTGGTCATCGAGTTGGTAATAAGTATGGTCTGGCTTTCGAAAACGTACAGCTGAAGAGTGGTATGGAGCACTTCTCCTTCCGTACTGATCGCTGGAGATGGAATGAGGAGAAGAAGGTGAACGAGAGAACGACCACGTTCGATGCTGCTAAGTCGAACATGAGTGAAAAGAACGGCGCTACGTTTATTGCGTTGCCGAAGAAGTATAAGAATGATCCGTTGCTGGGTTACCAGTGGATTAATCCGGATACTTCAATCGTGAACCTCTATGCATTTAACTATGCAAGTGGTATCGATGACAGCCGTTACATCTCAACCGCTAAGAACTTCGATATGAATGCTTATCCCAGAACGGATACGTTCCTCTATATCGGTGCTAAGGACAATTTCGATGTGGCCTACTTCCGTATGGATACGATCGGTGCTGAGAATGGTAAGTTGAACGAATACGGTTACAAGGTGGTTTCTAATAAGAACCAAGTAGACGGTCTCGTAACGCTGAAGCGTCAGGCTTATCGTCTGAACTTCGAGAATCCGTTCAAGTACTGCTTGGGTACGCTTTCTGTAAGCAATGCTGCACAGCACTACTATTCATTGAGCTCGAGATTGACAGCTCCTCTTACCAACATCTTGGGCAGACCTGTCTTCTACTTGCGTGATGTATATATGGAGAACGATGGTGTAAAAGACTTCGCTCTTGTACAGGTGATGGATACGGTGGCTATGCAGAGTGCAGATTCTACGCAGCTGAAGACTTATATGACTCAGACGCTGGGATCTCAGATCTCTGACCTGATGATGAGGAACCTCAGAATCGCTGGTAAATTCAATCCGGGTCTCTTTGTCATGGCTGTAGACGAACCGACGCTGAAGCTGAAGTTTGACTATCGTGGTAATTCTGTAACACGTGTATCGACCTTCAGACTGAAGAAGGATGCCGATCCGATCTACCGTCGCTTCAATACGGAGCTTGAGGGTAAGGTAGGTGATGACTCACCCAGAACGATGAAGTTCTTCAGAACAAGCAGTATGACGACAGGTAAGGATTACCTCTTCGAGAATACGGGTGCTCTGACGGATCAGAAGGCTTACTACAAGGGCCCGAGAAACTATCTGGGTCTTGTAAGTAGCAACTCTAATCCTAACGCTAAGACTTCGATCTTCGTGGATACGGCTTATGTAAACCGTGGAACGGGTTATATCAAACCGCAGTACTTGCTCATGATCCGTCCGTCGATTGTAAGCGATACATTGGGTTGCGACGACAATGGTGAATTAACGATCCATCTGCCGGGCTACCGTAGAGGTATGTACTTGATCAATGCTACCGACTCTGCTAATATGGAGAGAACGGCCGGTGTTGATGACGAGCGTAACACTTACCTCTGGAACACTCGGTGGGAACGCTTCGTGTTCACGGATGCTATCCATGCAAACGACGCACTCTATATCCTTGGTGGTGCTGACTTGAGCAACCTCTACACGAAGGTTGATGCTAAGGGTAATGCGAAGGCGCTTGATTTGGCTAAGTTGGATGCCGTATCGGATACGACACCGGCTGCACCGAAGAACGGTAAGATCCGCAAGATCGCTTTGGGTAACAACTACCACAAAGACTGCGTATTCTCCTTCCGTTTGGTTGAGCGTGGATCGCCCCAGAAGGACTTCTTGATCGAGTCTGAGACTGCATATCGTGGTGAGCCTATTACGGATCGGAATCCGATGATCGCACCGTGTATTGGTGGTTGGTTGAAGATCCAGAATGGTGTACCTGTAATCAGCCGCTCTGACGAAGAGAAGAGAATACCGGAAGGTGATCTGTTCAATGTAGAGATGACATCTGAAGATCCTGTTTCTAACGTAGTTGTTCCGGCTACTACGGGTGTGAAGGTGGTTGCTGAGAACGGTTCTGTAACTGTGCTCAACGCTTCTGGTAAGCGTGTAGTGATCAGCAATGTACTGGGTCAGACGGTGGCTA
>ERZ773035.1144-NODE-1144-length-19794-cov-14.845484_pt1 | contig 19794 bp, 13 predicted proteins | sample MGYA00511487_ERZ773035 | MGnify/ENA primary metagenome ERZ773035 (study PRJEB29015, sample SAMEA2737985) | human oral metagenome | biome: human oral; feature: human-associated habitat; material: dental | place: China | collected 2024 ...
ACCCGGTCGACTCCTGGCGGCCTGAGGGCAGCGGACGCACCACGGTCTCCTGGGGCGCCTGGCCCAGGTCAGGCAGGGGCGGCTCGGGCTCAGGATCCGGCTCGGCCTGCGGGGAGTCCGCCGAAGGTGCGGCGCCCGGGCGCAGTGCCAGCAGCCTGCGGGCCCCGGAGGCCAGACCGGCCCTGGCCCGGGCCAAGCCGCCTGGCCCGGACCCGGTACCGGCCTCCTCCTTGGTACCGGCCTCCCCCTCGGCACCGGGCCCGCTCTCAGTATCGACGTCGTCCTTCCCGCCCGGGCCGGACTCGCCTCCGGCCGCAAGAGGGCGGGGGCGCACAAGAGTGGGCACGTGCGTGGGCACCGGCTCGCCGTCCTGCGCCTCCTGGGACCGGGTGCCGTTCGACCCGTCGTCCTGCTCGGCGTCCGGCTTGTCATCCGACTCGACGTCCGACTCGCCGTCCTGCGCGCTGGCCGGCACGTCCCCCAGGACCCGGGTCCCCAGGTCCGGGAGCAGGCCAGCCAGGCGGGCGGCGGCGTCGGCCGCACCCGGCCGCCGGAGCGGGTCCTTGGCCAGCAGCGTCTCCAGGAGCCCCCAGAGCCCCTCCCCCACATCCAGGGGCGGGGGTGCCTGCGTGAGGTGGCGGTGCGCCACCGTGAAGTCGGTCCCGGCGCCCGCAAAGGGCGTGCGCCCGGCCAGGAGCTCGTAGAGGAGGACGCCCGCGCCGTAGACGTCCCCCTCCGGCCCGCAGGAGCCGTGCTCAATGAGCTCGGGTGACATGTACGCGGGCGTCCCCAGCACCCCCGAGGCGGTGCGGGCGCCGTCGCCCACGAGCCGGGCGACCCCAAAGTCGCTCAGGCGTACGTCGCCGGGCGCACAGCGCTCCCAGCCGGAGGCCAGGAGCACGTTGTCCGGCTTGACGTCCCGGTGGACCACCCCCTGGGCGTGGGCGTAGGCCAGGGCCTCCAGGACCCGCAGGGCCAGGCCGGCAGCCAGGGCCGGTGCCAGCGCGCCCCGGTCGCGCAGGACCCCGCGCAGGGAGCCGCCGTCCAGGTAGTCCATGACAATGGCCAGGTCCTCGCCGTCCACCACCAGGTCCGTCACCGACACGATCCCCGGATCCCGCAGGCCCAGGAGGATCGAGCGCTCCCGCACGAACCGGTCCACCAGCCCCGGGTCCTCCAGGTGCTCGGGACGCAGGAGCTTGGCCGCCACCTGCCGGCCGGAGGCGGTCTCCTCGCCGAGCCACACCTCCCCCATGGCGCCTCGCCCCAGGAGACGCTCCAGGCGGTAGCGGGCACCCAGGGCCCTGGGCCGGGAGGCGGACGTCGCGGCGCTCACGGCAGCCGTCAGCAGGTGTGGTCCGCGGCGGGCACGCGCCGGGCGTGGGCGGGGGCGCCGCCAGCGGCCTTAATATCCATGCGCAGGTTCCTGGGCAGGGCGAAGGTGATCTTCTCCGTGGCCGTGCGCACCTCCTCGACGTCGTCAAAGCCCAGCTCCCCCAGGCGCTCGATAACCTCCCGCACCAGGATGTCCGGCACCGAGGCGCCGCTGGTCAGGCCCACCGTGGTGGCCCCGGCCACCCAGGCGGGGTCGATCTCCCGGGCGAAGTCCACCCGGTAGCTGGCCCCGGCGCCGGCCTCCTTGGCCACCTCCTTGAGGCGCACGGAGTTGGAGGAGTTGCCGCTGCCCACCACAATGACGACGTCGCACCGGGGGGCCAGGGCCTTGACGGCGCCCTGCCGGTTCTGGGTGGCGTAGCAGATGTCGTCCCCCGGCGGGTCGGCCAGGGCGGGGAAGCGCTCACGCAGGAGACGCACGGTCTCCAGGGTCTCGTCCACGCTGAGCGTGGTCTGGCTGATCCACACCACCTTCTGCGGGTCGCGCACCTGGACCTGGTCCACCTCGTGGGGGCCGTTGACCACCTGGATGCGCTCGGGGGCCTCCCCCTGGGTGCCCTCGACCTCCTCGTGCCCGGTGTGCCCCACCAGGATAATGTCGTAGTCCTCCTTGGCGAAGCGGATCGCCTGCTTGTGGACCTTGCTCACCAGGGGGCAGGTGGCGTCAATGGTCGCCAGGTGGCGGGCCGCGGCCTGGGCGTGGACGGCCGGGGAGACGCCGTGGGCGGAGAAGACGACCCGGGCGCCCTCGGGCACCTCGTCGGTCTCGGAGACGAACACGGCGCCGCGCCGGGACAGGGCCTCCACCACGTACCTGTTGTGGACGATCTCCTTGCGCACGTACACGGGGGCGCCGTAGTGGGCCAGGGCCTGCTCGACGACGTCGACCGCCCGGTCCACGCCCGCGCAGTAGCCGCGGGGGGCGGCCAGGAGAAGGCGCTTACCCGTGCCGCCCGGCGCCGGGGCGCCCTCTGGGGCCGGGGCACTTTCCGACGTCGGCCCGCCGCCGGTACCGCGGGCCGGGGCGCCCTCGGGGGCAGGTCCGCCCTCTGGGGCCTCAGTACCTGGCGGCGTCGGAGCCGGTGCAGAGGCACGGCCACCGTCCGGGACCTGGGAGGCGGGGAGGGTACGCGACGCGGGATCTGGAGCCTGGGCGACGGCGGGCCCCACCGTCGTCCCCTGAGTCGGAGTCACACCCCCACACTAACGCCGCCCCCGGGGCCGGACGTGGCACAGTGGTGCACGTGACACCCGACGCCAGCCCCGCCGCGCGCGCCCTCGCCCCCCGCGCCAACCTGACCACCGCCGACAACCCCTGGCCGCTGCGGCTGCTGAGCAGCAAGATCGACGAGTACGTGGCCCGTATGACGCACGTGTGGGTCGAGGGGCAGGTGGTCCAGCTCAACCGGCGCCCCGGGGCGGGCATGCAGTTCCTCACCCTGCGGGACACCGAGGCGGACATGAGTCTCAACGTCGCCGTCTACTCGCGGGTGGTGGCCACTATCGAGACCGGCCTGGGGGCGCCCCTGGAGGTGGGGGCCCGCGTCGTGGTCCACGCCAGGCCCACCTTCTGGGCCAAGCGTGGCTCCCTCCAGCTCCAGGCCGACGACATCCGCCCCGTGGGCGTGGGCGACCTCCTGGCGCGTATTGAGGCGCTGCGCCGCGTCCTGGCCGCCGAGGGCCTGTTCGACGCCAGCCGCAAACGGCCCCTGCCCTTCCTGCCGCGCTGCGTGGGGCTGGTGTGCGGGCGCCAGGCCAAGGCCGAGGACGACGTCGTGGTCAACGCCCGGGCGCGCTGGCCGGGGATCCCCTTCGAGATCCGCGAGGTGGCCGTCCAGGGGGCTGGCGCGGTGCGGGAGGTGAGTGCCGCCGTCCGCGAGCTCGACGCGATCGAGCACGTGGACGTCATTGTGGTGGCCCGTGGGGGCGGGGCCGTGGAGGACCTGCTGCCCTTCTCCGACGAGGGGCTGGTGCGCGCGGCCGCCGCCTGCCGCACCCCCCTGGTCAGCGCCATCGGGCACGAGACCGACTGTCCCCTGCTGGACCTGGTGGCCGACTACCGCGCCTCCACCCCCACCGACGCCGCCCGGCGCGTCGTGCCCGACCTGGCCCAGGAGACCGTGGGCCTGGACGGCGCCCGCGAGCGCCTGCGGTCCTGGCTGGGCACCCTCCTGGAGCGGGAGCAGTCGGGCCTGGACCGGCTGCGGGCCCGCCCCGTCATGGCCGACCCGGGGACCATGGTGCGCGAGCGGTCGGCCGAGGTGGAGGCGGGCGTGGAGCGGGTGCGCCGCGCCCTGGCCCAGACGCTGGCCCTGGCCGGGGCGGACCTGCGCGCCGAGCACGCCCGGCTGACGGCGCTGTCCCCCCAGGCGGTGCTGGACCGCGGCTACGCGATCCTGCGCAAACCCGGCGGCGGTCTGGTCACCAGCGCCCAGGACGTGAGAAAGGGCGACCTGCTGGAGGGCGTGCTCGCCTCCGGGCGCCTGGTGGCCCAGGTCGTGGGGGCCACCAAGCCCGCCCCGGGGCCGGGGACCGACTAAGGGGCCGACCCAGGGCCCACCGGGGCCTACCGACCGGGGACCGGTCAAGGAGCCGAGCGGGGGCCACCAACCACCTCGGGGGCGGGCTGAGGGGCCCACCAAGAGGCTGGCTGAGGGATCCACCGGGGCTGACTGGATGGGCAGACCGGGGGCCGACCCGGGGGACGCCGGGCGGACGCAATTTCCACGGGCGTCAACGCCGACGCGAATAGGCCGACCCGGGGGACGCTGGGCGGACGGGGGTGCGGCGATGCGCCCGGGACGGCGGGGTCCCACCCGCCCGGGTCTGCCAGGAGACGAATCCGGGCGGACTTTGGGGGCGCAAGTCCCCCCATGACCGGGGTAGGGCGTGCGAGAATCCCTGTCATGAGCCTGACTGACCCTGCCAGCCCCTCCGGCCCCGCCAACGAGGACGTCGCCCAGCTCTCCTACGAGCAGGCGCGTGAGGAGCTCGTCAGCGTCGTCCAGCGCCTCGAGGCCGGCCAGGTGCCCCTTGAGGACGCCCTGGCGCTGTGGGAGCGTGGCGAGGCCCTCGCCGCGCGCTGCCAGTCCTGGCTCGACGAGGCCCGCGCCCGCCTCGCCGCCGTCACCGAGCGCACCAGTCCCACCTCCTGAGACACCCGCCCGTCGGCCGCACCGGCGGGCGGGGACCGCCGTCACCCCACCCCACGAGCACAAGGAGCCAGCTGTGACCACTACCGCCCCCGGCCGCGAGGGAACCGCCCTCATTATCGGTGAGGCCCTCGTCGACGTCGTTATCCACCCCGGAGCCGAGCCCGTTGACGTCCCCGGCGGCTCCCCGGCGAACGTGGCCCTGGGCCTGGCCCGCCTGGGCCGGGACGCCGAGCTCGACTGCTGGATCGGCACCGACCCGCGCGGCCAGGCCGTACGCGCCCACCTGGAGGCCTCCGGGGTCCGCCTGACCTCCGGCTCCGACGGCGCCGAGCGCACCTCCACCGCCCAGGCCACCATTGGTGAGGACCGGGCCGCCACCTACGTCTTCGACCTCGACTGGAACCCGCCCTACCCCGAGCGCAAGGAGTCCGAGGCGCCCCTGCTGGTGCACGCCGGGTCCATCGCGGCCGTCCTGGAGCCCGGCGCGAGCACCGTGCGCCAGGTCCTGAGCGACTTCCACGCCACCTCTACCATCTGCTACGACCCCAACGCCCGCCCCCAGCTCATGGGCGAGCCCGAGGCCGCCCGCAAGACGGTGGAGAGCATTGTGGCCGTGTCCGATCTGGTCAAGTGCTCCGACGAGGACGTGGCCTGGTTCTACGGCTTGGACAAGCACGACGACGAGGCGATCGAGTCCGTGGCCCGCACCTGGCTGAAGACGGGCGTGGCCATTGTGGTCCTCACCCGCGGCAAGCGCGGATCGCTGGCCCTGACCGCCTCCGGGCTGCGCCTGGAGGTCCCCTCGAACCCGGACATTGTGGTGGCCGACACGGTCGGCGCCGGGGACTCCTTCATGGGCGGCCTCGAGGACGCCCTGTGGAGCGAGGGCCTGGTGGGTGCGGACCGCAGGGAGGCGCTGCGTTCCATCGACGCCGCCACCCTGGAGCGGATCGTCACCCACGCCAGCCGGATCGCGGACATTACCGTCTCACGGACCGGCGCGAACCCGCCCACCCGCGCCGAGCTCTGAGCCGCCGGGGGCTGGGCCGCCGGGAGCTGAGCCCGTGGCCGGTGCCCTGTAGCGCTGGGCCCGGGCTGACCTAGGCCCAGTGCCCCAGCCCTCCGGTCCGCCCTTGGCACACCCGGGGCTGCACTAAGTACCACGACGGTGCCTGCGACCTCTGCCGCAGGCGCTGTCGCCTGTCCCCGGGGCAGGCACGCACCTCCTCACCGGCGCCCAGGCCCGCCCCGGCAATGGGCACAGCCCGGGTAGCCCCACTTGGCCCCACCACCGGCGCTGGCCCTACTGACCGCCAGCCTCGTCCCACCGGACCCGCTGGCCCTACTGGCACCGCCAGCCTCGTCCCACCGGACCCACCGGTCGTCCCACCAGCCTCACCAGTCCCACCCGACGCCGCCGGGCGAGGCAGGCGCCGCCCGCGCCACCTCGGGCAGGACCAGCGAATAACGCCTTGCAGTACGCCAGGAGCGCCTCGGTACAAGGAAACCTCAGTGCAGCGCCTCAGTACAGGGGCACCTCGTCCAGGAGGCTCGCCACCAGCTCGGCGATCTCGCTGCGCTCGGTACGCACCAGGTCCACGTGGGCGAAGATCGAGTGCCCCTTGAGGACCTCAATGACCGCGGCCACCCCGTCCCACCGGCCCACGCGCAGGTTGTCGCGCTGGGCGACGTCGTGGGTGAGGACCACCTTGGAGTTCTGGCCCACGCGGGAGAGCACGGTGAGCAGGACATTGCGCTCCAGGGACTGGGCCTCGTCCACAATGACGAAGGCGTCGTGGAGGCTGCGGCCCCGGATGTGGGTCAGGGGCAGGACCTCGATCTGCTTGTTGGCCAGGACCTGGTCGATGCGGGAGGGCGCCACCACCGAGGACAGGGTGTCAAAGACCGCCTCGGACCAGGGCGCCATCTTCTCGGCGTCGTTGCCGGGCAGGAAGCCCAGGGTCTGCCCGCCCACGGCGTACAGGGGCCGGAAGACCATGACCTTGCGGTGCTCCTGGCGGTTGACCACGGCGTCGAGCCCCGCGCACAGGGCCAGGGCGGACTTGCCGGTGCCGGCGCGCCCACCCAGGGAGACAATGCCGATATCGGGGTTGAGCAGGTGGTCCAGGCCCACGCGCTGCTCGGCGCTGCGTCCGCGCAGGCCGAAGACCTCCAGGCCAGCGCGCACCGGCCGCAGGCCGGCGGGGGTGAGGGTGGCCAGGGCCGAGCCGCGCGGTGAGGTCAGCACCACGCCGGTGTTGACGCACTGGGCGCCCAGCTCCTCGCGGCTCTCGGGGATCTCCAGGTCGGCGGGGTCCAGGACGTTCTCCTCCCACAGGCGCGCCATCTCCTCCTCGCTGAGGACGGCGCGGGTCATGCCCGTGTAACCGGAGTCCACGGCGAGCTGGGCGCGGTACTCGTCGGCGTCCAGGCCCACGGAGGCGGCCTTAATGCGCATGGGCAGGTCCTTGGAGACCACGGTGACCCGGGAGCCGCGTGCGGCCAGGGCGGCGGCCACCGACAGGACGCGGGTGTCGTTGTCCCCCAGCCGCACCCCCTCGGGCAGCTCGGTGGCGTCGGTGTGGCCCAGCTCCACGCGCAGGGTGCCGCCGTGGTCGTTGACCGGGATGGGCCTGTCCAGGCGGCCGTAGCGCTCCCGCAGGGCGTCCAGCAGCCGCAGGGCGCAGCGAGCGAAGTAGCCGAGCTCGGGGTGGTGGCGCTTGCCTTCCAGCTCGGTAATGACGACGACGGGCAGGACCACCTCGTGCTCGGCGAAGCGGGTCAACGCCCGGGGGTCAGACAGGAGGACGGAGGTGTCCAGGACGTAGGTGCGCATCATGAGGACCTTTCCATATGGTAGTCCTCACATTGTCGCAGATGCGTGGTACGGGTGTCCGGGATATGGCGCCGCCTCGCCGCCCGCCTGACGGATCCGCCTGACAGGCCTTTCTGACGAGCCACCCGCCTGACAGACTGCCCGCCTGACGGGCCCGGCCCGGGAGCCGGCTAGCGTCCCAGGCGGCGCTCGCGGCCGGCGTAGTCACGCAGGGCCCGGAGGAAGTCGACGCGCCGGAAGGCCGGCCAGTTGACGTCGCAGAAGTAGAACTCGGAGTGGACCGACTGCCACAGCATGAAACCGCTCAGGCGCTGCTCCCCCGAGGTGCGGATGACCAGGTCGGGGTCGGGCTGCCCGCGGGTGTAGAGGTGGGCGGAGATGTCCTCCTCGGTCAGGGAGGCGGCCACCGCCTCCAGGGTGTCACCCTCCTGGGCCCGCTCGCGCAGGATGGCCCGCACGGCGTCGGCGATCTCGTGGCGTCCCCCGTAGCCGACGGCGATATTGACCTCCATGAGGGCCTCGCCCGGGGCCGCGGAGCCGGGGTCGGGGCGGGCCTGGGTGGGGGCGACGGCGTCGCGCAGGCGCACGGCCACGGCCTGGGGCAGGAGCTCCACGGCCCCCACCAGGCGCAGGCACCAGCAGCCCTGGGCAGCCAGCCCCTCGACGGCGGTGGCGATAATGTCCAGCAGCGGGGCCAGCTCGGCGGGGGCGCGGTCGAGGTTGTCCGTGCTCAGCAGCCACAGGGTGACCACGCGCACACCGGCGTCGCGAGCCCAGGTGAGGAAGTCGGCGATCTTGGCCGCGCCGCGCTGGTGCCCCTGGGAGGCGACGAACCCCATGGCCCTGGCCCAGCGGCGGTTGCCGTCCAGGATGACCCCGACGTGGGCGGGGACGCGCTCGGGCGGCACCTGGGACGCCAGTCGACGCGCGTAGATCTCGTAGAGGAGGTTGTCGCGTGCCATGCCTCTCCTTGACGCCAGGGCGGGGGTGCCGGGACGGCGTGCGGGGGGCCCGACGCCACCACTACCGTATCGCGTTGTAGGTCACTGCCGAGGGTGTCGCCGCTCCCAGGAACCTACGGTACCGTAACTTACGGAATCGTAAGTTACGCCGTTCGCACGGCTGCCGTGCCATGAGGAGGAGCCATGACTTCGACATCGCACAGCCCGACCCCTGCCGAGACCGCTGGCGCGGCCGCCCGCGCCGCGACCCAGGCCGCCAGTCGGGCAGCCACCCAGGCCGCCAGCGCCGCCGCCTCCACGGCAGCGGCCCAGGCCCGCATTGCCGCCGCCCAGGCGCGTGCCGCAGCAGCGAGCGCCAACGCGGCCTTCCTGGCCGTCAAGCCCCGGCTGCGCGGCTGGATCCACGCCGCCACGGCGCCCCTGGCCCTGTCAGCCTGCATCACCCTGACCGCCCTGGCCCCCACGGCGCCCCTGGCCTGGGCGTGCGCCGTCTACCTGACCTGCTCCCTGCTGCTCTTCGCCAACTCCGGGGTCTACCACATTGGCAACGGGCACTGGCCCCAGCGGGTCAGTCGCACCCTCCAGCAGCTCGACCACGCCAATATCTACCTGCTCATCGCCGGCACCTACACGCCCCTGTCGGTGGCCCTGCTGCCGACGAGCACGGCCCGCCTGGTCCTGGGGATCGTGTGGGCCGGGGCCGTGGGCGGGATCATCTCCTGCCTGGCGTGGGCCAAGGCACCCCGGTGGCTGTCCACCGGCCTGTACGTGCTCCTGGGCTGGGTGGCCATCTGGTTCCTGCCCACCTTCTGGCGCGCGGGCGGGGCGGCCACGGTGCTGCTCATTATCGCCGGCGGCGTCATCTACACGGCCGGTGCCGTGGTCTACGCCCGCAAGCACCCCGACCCGCTGCCCCGCTGGTTCGGCTTCCACGAGGTCTTCCACGTGTGCACGGTGGCCGCCTGGATCTGCCAGTGCGTGGCCTGCTACCTGGCCATCCTGGGCTGACCGCCCGCCGGGCCCGCACCCAGCCGCGAGAACGGTACTTATTCGCCGCGAGAACGGTACTTGTTCCTCGTGAGAACGGTACTTGTTCCTCGTGAGAACGGTACTTATAACGTAGACAGAGCAAGGACCTGATTGCGGGGGTCAGGGCGGGGGTGCCTACTGGTCACACCAGCTGGTCACGCCGAGGATCGGGCTACCCTCTTACCCTCTGCCCATTGAGGGCCTGGCTGGCCAGCGCCTACCGGGCACGCCAGGGATTAGGGCCGTGACATGCTCGGCCCAGCGCGGGGTCGTCGCGCCTACCGGGCACACCGAGGATCAGGGGGAACCTGTGCTCCTACGCCCTGGCCCGCGGGGCGCCTACCGGGCACGCCAGGGATTAGGGCACCCGGCGCGTCGCCCGGGTGCTCGGTATCCTCACCTACCGGGCACGCCAGGGATTAGGGGATAACGGCGCAGGAGAACATTTTGTGCAGAGCGAGACATTTTGTGCACAGGGTGACGTTTTGCGCAGAAGGTAACGAATCCGGGTCACTTTCTGCGCAATCGGTTACCCTGTGCACAAAATGTTCCGCTAGACACCGCACCGGCCCCCGCCAGGGCCAGGCGCACCAACCGCAGGGCACGGGCACTCCCCCGCCAGGAGGACCACCCCTGCTCGACCCCGAGCAGCAATGGTCATACCCCAGGCGGCCCCCCACCAGAAGGACCGCCCTGCCCCTTTCTTAGCGCGAGCAGGGCAGGACCTGGTTACGGGAGACGCCCGCGGGGCGCGCCGACCTGGCCGGGGTGCTGGCGGGCCCGGTGCCTGGGGGACGGGGCGCCCGCGGGGCGTGCCCCGTCGGCAGGCACCCGGGTAGCGTGCGGCGAGGCGCGCCCACGGCTCCTTGCCGGCAGGCGCCCGCAGGCACCCGGATAGTGGACCGCACCAACAGACCGGGAAAGCAGCGGGACCGCCAGCAGGCACCCGGTAGTTGCACATTTATCCTGGGGCCCTGGCCGGGCCAGTGGCGTCATTCCAACGATTTCCCGGCCCGGGAGGCGTCCGGGGACAAGATGAATGTGCAACTCGGACGTCGTTGCACATTCATCCTGTTTCCCGGGCCCGGACCGTCTGGCAGATCCGCATGATTCCGCCGTTTACTGATCGCTGATTGTAAAAAGAATGTGCAACTCCGCCAGCTGGCCCAGTGGACGGGCCTGTCCGCGACCACCAGCTGGGACCTTGGACGCAGCACCCGCACTACCCACCCCACCACGACACCACGCCGCTCCCTGCGACGCCTGAGCGCCCTCCCGCCGTCACCCACCCGCACTTACCCAGGCACCATGCGGCTAGGGACAGGCTCAGGGTCCAGCCAGAGGCGCCGTCACCCACCCGCACCCAGGTACCACGGTGCTGGCAGACGTGGGAGCTGTCGGTGCAGCACCCACGCTCCCCTGGCACACACGACGTGGGGGGCACGAATCCGGGGCCGGGACAGCGCGGCACCCACGCCCCCTGGCACACGCCGGGCCCCGCCCTGACCGCCAGATCCCGGAAGCCACCAGCAGGCGCCCCCCTGGCACACGCCGGGCCCCGGCGTCGACCTGGTCAGATCCGGGAAACCCGCTCAGTTCCAACACTTTCCCCACAGGTTGCTATACCCTGGAGGCCAGTCGCCCCACGCCCTGCCTCAGGAGGCACGCCATGAGCAAGAACGGCAAGAAGCACGCCTACGGGGACGCCAACCCCCTGGAGATCGTCCTGGGCACAGCCACCAACCGGTGGGTGGAGGATCCGCGCGAGGCCCTGCGCGTGGACGAGCACTTCCACCTGGCCTCCATGGACCGCGCCGCCACCCCCGGCTGGGCGGGCAGCGAGTCCGACGCCGTCGCCTACACCGCGGCGGTCACCCCCCTGCTCGGGGCGCTCCAGGAGAAGCTGTTCGCCGCCGCCAAGGAGGGGTCCGACCGTCGCGTGCTGGTGGTCGCCCAGGGCCTGGACACCGCGGGCAAGGGCGGGATCGCGCGTCACGTCATGGGGCTCGTGGACCCGCAGGGGGTGCGGATGACCGCCTTCAAGGCCCCCACCCCCGAGGAGAAGGAGCACGACTTCCTGTGGCGCATCTGGAAGGCCGTGCCCGGGCCGGGCACCATCGGGCTGTTCGACCGCTCCCACTACGAGGACGTGCTGGTCCCCGGGGCGGCCGGCACCCTGGACGACGAGGGGTTCGACCGGTACGTCGGCCAGATCCACGACTTTGAGCGCCAGCTGATCGACCAGGGCACCACGGTCGTCAAGATCGCCCTCATGGTCTCCTACGAGGAGCAGGGCCTGCGGCTGCTGGAGCGCGTGGACCGCCCGGACAAGCGCTGGAAGTACTCCGGTAACGACATGAACGTGCGTGGGCAGTGGTTCAACTACCAGTCCATCTACGAGCGGGTGCTGCGGGCCACGAGCTTTGAGGAGGCCCCCTGGTACGTCATCCCGGCGGACAACAAGTGGTACTCGCGCCTGGCCGTCACCGAGATGCTGCTGCGCTGCCTGGCGGAGACCGAGGTCCACTGGCCGCCCGCCCGCTTTGACGTGGACACCGAGCGCGACCGCGTGCGTGCCACCCTCTCGCCGCAGGCCCTGGCCCGCTACGACGCCAGGATCCAGGCCAAGCTCGCCAAGGTGGACGCCCGTATCACCGTTATCGAGGACGCCGCCACCATCCTGGTGTTCTCCGCCGAGCCCGCCCCGACGCCCGCCCCCGCGCCGGGGGCTGCTCCCGGGGCCGCCCCGGCCCAGTCCGTGGGGGCCAGCTCGGGTGCTGCTGGCTCGGGTGGTGCTACCAGCCCGGCGGCCCAGCGGGTGACCGACGATGCCGGGAAGCACCCGGGTAAGGGAGGGAAGGGCCCCAAGAGCGCCGGGAAGCCCTCCAAGGGCGGAAAGGCCGCTAAGCCCGGCAAGACCGGGAAGGGCACGCGCAAGGCGGTTAAGAAGGCCGCGACCAAGGCGACCCGAAAGACGGAGAAGGCCAGGAGGTCGCACAGCTAGGGTTTATACTGGGGGATCTGATGAGGGGAGGGGCGTAGGTGCGGGTGCCCGCGGGGTTGAGAACCACGCTTGAGGCTGGTCGAACTTGTGACGTTGGTCACCATCAATGTGGTGCGGGACACCCCTCCCGACCGCCACTTTTCCGCATGGTCTCGTCCAAAGCCGGCGCCGGATCCGCTCCCGGGGCCGTCGGTGGCGAGTGGCGTCATACCAACGAAAGGTGGTAGAAATGGGGTGCTCCAGCCACCTGCCGGAAGGGCCCCGCAGGGCCGGTGGCGATCCAGCCCCTGGAAACGTTGCAACCACGCGGCTCCCAGAGGCAGGGGTCAGGGAGCACCCCGCACCGCTAGGTGCATTAAGACACCAAGATGGCCTCTCGCACCTCCCCAACTCGCAATGTCAGGGAGCACCCCGCACCGCTAGGTGCATTAAGACCCCTCAGTGGTCTCGGTCTCAGTCATCATCTCGGTGGGTCAGGGAGCACCCCGCACCGCTAGGTGCATTAAGACACCTAATGAGGTTGAGCTCATCTTGCACATCCTCACGTCAGGGAGCACCCCGCACCGCTAGGTGCATTAAGACTCACGCGAAGAGGGGATAAAGTTTCGCAGGACGCAGGTCAGGGAGCACCCCGCACCGCTAGGTGCATTAAGACAGCGTCTCGTGGAGACGCTCATCTGCCTTCTTGGTGTCAGGGAGCACCCCGCACCGCTAGGTGCATTAAGACTGCCCTCGGTAGGCTCAGGCAGGTCAAGAACTTCCCGTCAGGGAGCACCCCGCACCGCTAGGTGCATTAAGACCCGCCAGCCCGACGGGCCGCACGGACGAACGCCTGGCAGGAACCACCCCGCCCCGCCCCTGGCACGGGCGCCGTCGGCCTGCGCCCCCGACCTCACACGCCACAGATCTGTTCTCACGTCTACGGGGCGCGGTAGACTGCCCGCCCATCACCCGGCTCGTCCGGCTACGGGCAGGTACCCGCAGCCGTCCACCCGTCCCCGCCTCATCCCTCACCGACTCGTCCGGCTACGAGCGGGTGCCGGGTACCAGGGCGAGCCACCGACCACACGCAGGAGGAACCATGGCTGAGGAGCAGAGCACCTGGCTCACTCAGGAGGCCTACGAACGACTCACCGAGGAGCTCGTACGCCGCAGGGAGGTCGACCGCAAGGAGATCACCCAGCGCGTCGAGGCGGCCCGGCAGGAAGGTGACCTCCGCGAGAACGCCGGCTACCACGCCGCCCGCGAGGAGGCCGCCCTCAACGAGGCCCGCATCGCGACCCTGGTCCACCTCCTGGAGACGGCGCAGATCGGCGAGGCGGCCTCCGACGGCACCGTCTCGCCCGGCACCGTCGTCACCGCCGACGTGGCCGGGAAGGAGCAGCGCTTCGTCCTGGGCGGCCAGGAGATCACCGCCGACGTCCCCGAGGGCGTCATGGTCTTCTCCCCCGACGCCCCCCTGGGCAAGGCCCTCATGGGGCACCGGGCCGGCGAGATCGTGACCTACGACGCCCCCAGCGGGCGCGAGATCACCGCCAAGATCCTCGAGGTCACGGCACTGTGAGCGCCCGCCGCCCGTCCGGCCCCACGAGCAGCGCCTCCCCCGCTCACGCCGACCCCGCTCACGCCGACGGCAGCGCGGGCCGCGCCCAGGCCACTCACCCCACGGGCACCAGCCCCACGGACGCCGTCCCCACCAGCCCTGCCCCTCCGGCACGCAGCACGGTCCTGCCGGGCCGGCAGTCCCCGCTCCTGCCCGTCCCCGGTGACCACGTGGTCCTGGGCACGCCCCTGGACGGCCCTTGGCCGCAGGGCACCGAGGTCATCTACCTGGCGGGCGGTTGCTTCTGGGGCATGGAGCGCATCCTGTGGCGCCAGGACGGGGTGGTGGCCACCGCCGTCGGCTACATGGGCGGCACCACGCCCAACCCCACCTACCAGGAGGTGTGCACCGGGGCCACCGGTCACGCCGAGACCGTGCGGGTGGCCTACGACCCCACCGTCTGCGGGCCGGGCGGCCAGTCCCTGCTGCGGGTCTTCTGGGAGAACCACGACTCCACCCACCTCAACCGCCACGGCAACGACGTCGGCACCCAGTACCGCTCGGCGGTGTGGACGACCACGCCCGACCAGTACGCCGCCGCCCTGGCCACACGCGAGGCGTTCCAGGGCGAGCTCACCCGCCTGGGGCTGGGCACCTGCGTGACCACCGTGGAGGGTGCCGCGGGCCTGTACTCGGACTTCGGCGGCCCCTTCTACCTGGCTGAGGACTACCACCAGGGCTACCTGCACAAGAACCCCGGCGGCTACTGCAACCACGGCCCCAACGGGGTCACCTGCCCGGTGGGCGTGGCCAACCTGCCCGCCCAGGTGGAGGTCCTGCCGCCGGGGCCGCCAGCCTGAACCCGGGGCCGCCGACTCGCTGAACCCGGCTCAGGCCCCCCGGGCGAGGCCAATGGCGACTCCCACCATGACCAGTCCGACCAGGACGTCGACGACCTGCCAGGTCCGGGGCCTGGCCAGGGGGCCGGACAGGGTCCGGGCCCCCAGCCCCAGGCTGGTGAACCACAGGACGGAGCCCGTCATGGCCCCAGCCGCCGCCACCCAGCGGGAGTCCCCGAACTGGTTGACGACGCCCCCGAGCATGACAACCGTGTCGAGGTAGACGTGGGGGTTGAGGAAGGTCAGCCCCAGGGTCGTCAGGGCCACGGCCCCCCGGCCCGGCCCGGCGCTCCCCTCCCCCTCCAGGGCCCGGGGGCGCAGGGCCGAGCGGAAGGACCGCAAGGCGAAGGCCAGGAGGTAGACGACCCCGCCCCAGCGCAGGACGCGCAGGACCCAGGGCAAGGAGCTAATGACACCGATCCCCACGGTCCCGGCGGCGATCAGGCCCACGTCCCCGACCACGCAGACCGCCACCACCACGCCGACGTGCTCCCGACGCAGCCCCTGACGGAGCACCCACGCGTTCTGGGCACCGATCGCCACGATAAGGCCCAGGCCGGTACCCAGACCGGTGAGATAGGGAGACATTGTGCTCATAGGCACCAGGTTAGGGACTCGTCCGGCGGCTGCAAACAGCCCCGGCGACAGGTCCCGGCGCGGACCGGGGCGGCACGTATAGTCCCGCACATGACCTCACCCAGAACAGTGGGCGGCAACCTGCCCAGGCTGACGTCCCTGCGCTTCTTCGCGGCCGCCCTCATCCTCGTCTTCCACGCCAGGCTCATCCACATCGTCCCGGGCGGGCGCCTGTTCGACCTGGCCCACATGGGTGTCGCGTTCTTCTTTGTCCTGTCGGGGTTCGTCCTGACCTGGGCCAGCCCCGGTGAGCGCGTTGAGCCCAGGAGGTTCTGGCTCAACCGCTTCGCCCGGATCTACCCCTCGCATATTGTGACGCTGGTCGTCTCCCTCTTCATTATGCCGATAACCTACTGGTGGCTCATCCCTCTCGACGCCTTTCTGCTGCAGGCGTGGGCTCCCTACGAGAGGATCGCCGTGTCCCTCAACGCGGTCTCCTGGTCCCTGTCGGCGGAGGCGTTCTTCTACTTCCTGGCGCCGTGGCTCATTACCACGCTACGCCGTCGCCCACCACGTACCCTCGTGGTCGTGGCCGTGACCTGGCTGGTCATTACCGTGGCGCTGGGGCGGGCGGTCACCCTCATGGGCTACGCGGAGTGGCCCTACTTCATGCCGCTGGCCCGCTCCTCGGAGTTCGTGATCGGCGTCGTGCTGGCTGAGCTCTTCCGCCGCGGCCGCCTGCGAAATCACGTCCCCCCGGTACAGGTGTGCGTACTCGCCTGCATCGCCTCCTACGCGCTGGCCATGGTGGTGCGCAACGCCGGGGTCACCATGAAGATGGCGGCGTCGTTCATCTCGCTGCCGGCTATCTGCGCCCTGGTGGTCTCCTCGGCCCTGGCCGACGTCCGGGGCAGGCCGGGGCCCCTGGCCTCACCCCTCCTGGAGCACGCCGGCCGGGTCTCCTTCGCCCTGTACCTGGTCCACTACATGGTCATCGCGGTCACGAATGACCTCATGGACACGTACCTGCCCGGCACGGAGCTGGGGATCCCGCTACGACTGGCCCTGCTGACCGCGGTGTGCGTGGTCTCCTGGATCTGCGCCGAGGCGCTGCACCGGGGCGTGGAGATACCCGCCCAGCGGCTCATCCGCTCCGCCTACGCCCGACGCCGTGCCCAGGCGCGTGCCTGAGCTGCCTTTCCGGGAGGTCGTGGACGGTCGGCGGACGCCGGTAGGACGCGGGCGCCGGTAGGACGCGGACGCCGGTAGGACGCGGGCGCCGGTAGGACGCGGGCGCCGGTAGGATGCGGACGCCGGTTGGACGCGGGCTGCCGCTCGCGGGGGTAGCGCCCAATCACCCTGTCGGCGGCCTCGCTCTTCAGCCGCGGGCTGCCGCGCGCGGGGGGTGCCGTTCGCGGGGTGGCGCCCGGGAGGTGGCGCCCGGGAGGTGGCACCCGGGAGGTGGCGCCCGGCCCCACACCACACCGCGACCTGGGTGGGGCACACGGTCCTGTGCCAGGATGGACGCATGAGTCAGGACAGGCACGACGACGGGGCCCGGGGTGGTCAGGGCGGTTACAGCCGCCGGGGCGAGGGCTACGAGCGCCGGGGCTACGGCCACCGGGGCTACGGCCGCCGGGGCGAGGGGTACGACCGTCGGGGCGGCGGCCGCACCGGTCACAGCGCCCAGGACCGCTCCCGCCGGGTCTACGTGGACGAGCCGCGTGACGGGGCCCTGGCCGACCTGGTGAGCCACCTCCAGGCCCTCAACGGGCGCTCCTACGCCGCCTACAAGGCGGTGGTGGGACGCTATACCGCCCTGGAGGGCTGGACCCTCCACATTGACCACGTCCAGCCCGACCCCTACGCCCCGCCCACGCGCATCCGCGTCACCATGCCCGTGGACCTGCCCGGCCCCAAGATCCTGGCCGACGAGGGGCTCCTGGGGACCGGAGACCGGCGCCTGGCCGTGGCGGACTTCCTCACCCGCGAGCTCTACGCGGCCTTCCGGGGCACGGCCCTGTCCATCGCCTCCCCGGGGCAGGAGATCCTGGAACGCTCCAGCGTGGTGTTCCTGGACCCCCGGGGGGCGGCCGTCACGCCCACGGACCCCGGCACCGGCTCCCAGGACGGCAGGGGCCCAGGTGGCGCGGGCCCGCACGCCACCGCGACGTCGCAGCCCGGTGGTCCCCACTCCGGCGTCGGCCCCCGGCCCGACACCGCCGACGGGCCGGGTGAGCCCGCAGCCGAGACCATTGAGATCCGCGCCCGCATGGCGCTGCCCGCCCAGGGGCGCTCCATCCGCGGACGGGAGGCCTCCCGGATCGTCTCCTGGGACCTGCCCCGGGCCGTGGAGCGGATCCTCGACCTCACCGGGGAGCGGGCGCGCCGCCTCCTGGAGCACGTGGCGGCCCTGGAGGACCACCGGGCACTGACCCGGGCCGTGGAGGCCAGCGGCTGGGTGTCCTTCCTGGCCGACGGCTCCCTCCTGCCGCGCCGCTCCGGGGTGTCGGACGAGCCGTTGCGCACCGGAGCCCTGCCGCTCCAGGCCCCCGACTCCCTGGCCGCCACCGTCCAGCTGCCCCACGCGGGCACGGTGCGGGGAACGGCCCTGGGGGCGGGTGTCACCGTCATCGTCGGCGGCGGCTACCACGGCAAGTCCACCCTGCTGAGCGCCATCGAGCGGGGCGTCTACCCGCACGTGCCCGGGGACGGGCGCGAGCTCGTGGCCACCCTGCCCGACGCCGTCAAGGTCCGGGCCGCGGACGGGCGCGCCATCACGGGGGTGGACCTGAGCGCCTTTATCTCCCACCTGCCCGGCGGACAGGACACGGGGTCCTTCTCCACCGGGAACGCCTCGGGCTCGACCTCGCAGGCCGCCTCCATGATCGAGGCGGTGGAGGCCGGGGCCACGGCGCTGCTCCTGGACGAGGACACCTCCGCCACGAACCTGCTCATCCGTGACCGGCGCATGCGCTCCCTGGTGGCGGCCGAGCGCGAGCCCATCACGCCCTTCGTGGACCGGGTCGGGGCGCTGGCCGAGGCCGGGGTCTCCACGGTCATGGTCATGGGCGGCAGCGGGGACTACCTGGACGTGGCCGACCGGGTGCTGCTCATGGACGCCTACCACCTGCGTGACGCGACCCAGGAGGCGGGCCACGTCGTCGCCGACCAGCCGCGTGAGGTGACCGCCCTGCCCGGGTTCCCGTGGCCCGTGGGCCGGGTGCCGCGGCCCGCCCCGGCCCGGACACGGCGCGGCCCGGTGCGTACCCGGGCCCGGGGGACGGAGGTCCTGACCCTGGACCGGGAGGAGATTGACGTCCGTGACGTCGCCGGGCTCGTGGACCCCGGCCAGGCCCAGGCCGCCGCCTACGCCCTGAGGGCCCTGCTGGAGCAGCGCTTTGACGCGCACGCCACCCTGGCGCAGTGCCTGGAGGACCTGGACGCGCTCCTGGACGACGAGGGCCTGGACGCGCTGGGCGACGTCGGCGAGCGCCCTGCCTTCCTGGTCAGGCCCCGCGCCGTGGACGTGGCGGCGGCCATGAACCGCTACCGGGCGCTGGAGCTGGAGACCTCGCCGCGGGTGCCGACGCCGTCAACACCAGAGGACGTCGGCCGCTCAGCGCGGTAGACAGCCACCGCCCGCCCCTCCGCCCTCGCCCCTCCCTCGCGAGAACGGTACTTGTTCCTCGTGAGAACGGTACTTATTGCTCGCGAGAACGGTACTTGTTCGTCGCGAGAACGGTACTTATTGCCCGTGAGAACGGTACTTGTTCGCCGCCAGGACGGAGGCGCTCAGGCCCGGGACCCTGAGCGCGTGGACGCAGTCCAGGTGAACGGCCCGGAGCCCGCGGGCAGTGGCAGGGCCCCTGGGGCGGTCGGCGCGTATGCGTGGTGCCGAAGCCTGCGGGCAGTGGCCGGGACCCCGGGGCGCGTGGACGCAGTAGGGCATGAGGGCCCGGCCTCCTGCCCCGGGCGCCCTCCTCGCCGGCTGCGCCGGCTCCTCCTTAGAGGCCGGTGGAGGCGGGGACGAGGGCGGTGATGCCCTGGGTGACCTGGGAGAAGGACCGGTGGAGGTGGGGACGAGGGCCCTCAGGCCATCTCCAGATTGGTCAGCAGCCAGTGCCCGTTGCAGGGCTCCAGGCGCGCCGCGGCCGCGTGGACCCGGGTGCCGTCGTCGAGGACCACCACGACCTCCCTGGCGCCCCCGGCCAGGGCCTGGACGTGGGTGGAGCGTGCCCGCATACGGGGCGCCGCCTCCCGGCCCAGGATCCTGCGGGCCAGTCCGGCGCGCCGGGTCAGGGCCTCCATGAGCGCCGGCGTCGTCCAGCGTGCCAGGTGCTCGACCGGGCGGCGTCCGGCCAGCACCTCGCAGGCGGCGCACACCACCACCCG
>ERZ773035.1145-NODE-1145-length-19785-cov-4.139179_pt1 | contig 19785 bp, 13 predicted proteins | sample MGYA00511487_ERZ773035 | MGnify/ENA primary metagenome ERZ773035 (study PRJEB29015, sample SAMEA2737985) | human oral metagenome | biome: human oral; feature: human-associated habitat; material: dental | place: China | collected 2024 ...
CCTCACGCGCCCGCGCCTGCTGCTTGGACTGGGCTTGCGCGTCTGGTCTGGCTGGCAGATTTATCAGCGCGTCCGCCCCTTGGCTCAAGGCTTTTTGCGGGGCCTGGCCAAAGGGCGAACCCTGCGCTGACGCCCGCGCGCCGCTCCCGCCATCAGCGCCCCGGCGCTCCGCTCCACTCCCAAAAGCCCATGCAGTCCATGAACCCCAACGCCCCTGCGCCTGCCAGCGCCGAAGACGAAGGCGTGCCCGTCTCCACCAAGATCCGCGAGCGCCTCAAAGCCGCGCGCCAGCGCTACCACGCCAACGACAACATCGCCAGCTTCATCCAGCCCGGCGAGCTGGAGCAGCTGCTCGACGAAGTCACCGCCAAAATGCAAGGCGTGCTCGAAAGCCTGGTCATCGACACCGAGGGCGATCACAACACCGCCAGCACCGCCCGCCGCGTGGCCAAGATGTATGTGAACGAGGTTTTCAAGGGCCGCTACGCCGCCGCGCCGGCCATCACCGAATTTCCCAACGCCGAGCGGCTCAATGAACTGATGATCGTCGGCCCCATCACCGTGCGCAGCGCGTGCAGCCACCACTTTTGCCCCGTCATGGGCAAGCTGTGGATCGGCGTCATGCCCAACGAACGCACCAACGTCATCGGCCTGTCGAAATACGCGCGCCTGGCCGAATGGGTCATGGGCCGCCCGCAAATCCAGGAAGAAGCCGTCGTGCAGCTGGCCGATCTCATTCAGCAGAAAACCCGCCCCGACGGGCTGGCGCTGGTCATGCAGGCCACGCACTTTTGCATGGCCTGGCGCGGCGTGAAAGACGTGGACAGCAAGATGATCAACTCCGTCATGCGCGGCGTATTTCTCACGCAGCCCAACTTGCGCCGCGAATTTCTCTCACTCATTCCCCGGGATTGAAACCGCCATGCTCGTGCGCCTGCTCTTTGCCAGCCGCGCCGCCGAACCGGCAGCGGCCACCATCGCCTCCATCTGCCAGCACTCCCAGCCGCGCAATGCCGAACGCGGCATCACTGGCGTGCTGGTCTGCGGCGACGGCGTGTTCATGCAAGCCATTGAAGGCGGCCGCGCTGCCGTCAACAGCCTCTACGGCGAAATCCAGCGCGACGCGCGCCACCGCGACGTGGTGCTGCTGCGCTACGAAGAAATCACCGAAAGGCGCTTTGCCGGCTGGACGATGGGCGTTGTGGACACCCGCCGCATCAACCCTGCCATCCTCCTCAAATACAGCGAACGCGCCGCCCTCGACCCCTACGCTTTGCCTGGCCAGGCCAGCCTGGCGCTGCTGGAAGAACTCGTCGCCACGGCCAGCATTGGCCGCGCCTGAGAGCCTGTTCAGCGCATGATCTCTGAAGAAACCCGGCCATGAGGGAATGTGCTGCGCGCAACAGGCCAGGCAAACAGCCCGCGCGGCAAGAGCAAAAAACCTCTCAGCTCCGCTCGGCCCAGGCCGCTTTTCTGCGCCTGAACGGGCTGACGAGTCTGACTGGCGAGGCCGCTTTCAGCCGCCCGCCAGCAGGGCGCGCATGGCAGCTTCGTCGATGACGGTGATGCCCAGCGCCTGCGCTTTTTCCAGCTTGCTGCCCGCTTCTTCGCCTGCGACGACGTAGCTGGTTTTTTTGCTCACGCTGCCGCTGACTTTGGCGCCAGCGGCTTCGAGCAGGGCTTTGGCTTCGTCGCGGCTCAAGGTGGGCAGCGTGCCGGTGAGCACGAAGGTTTGGCCTGCCAGTGTTTGCGCTTGCCCGCCTTGCGCGGTTTGCGCGGCGGCGGGGCCTTCGGGCCAGGTGATGCCCGCTTCGCGCAGCTGCTGCACGACTTCGCGGTTGTGCGGCTGGGCGAAGAAGGTGCGGATGCTGTGGGCGACGATGGGGCCGATGTCGGGCACTTGCAGCAATTCGTCTTCGCTGGCGTTCATCACGCTTTGCAGTGCGCCGAAGTGGCGGGCCAGGTCGCGCGCGGTGCTTTCGCCCACGTGGCGTATGCCCAGGGCGTAGAGAAAGCGCTCCAGCGTGCTTTGGCGCGAGCGCTCCAGCGCGGCCAGCAGGTTGCGGGCCGAGCGCTCGCCCATGCGCTCCAGCGCGGCGAGGTCTTGTTCGGTCAGTTTGTAGAGGTCGGGCAGGGTTTGGACGATGCCGCTGTCCACGAGCTGCTCCACCAGTTTGTCACCCAGCCCTTCCACGTTCATGGCGCGGCGGCTGGCAAAGTGCCACAGGGCTTGCTTGCGCTGGGCGGGGCAGGAGATGCCGCCGGTGCAGCGGTGATCGGCTTCGCCTTCTTCGCGCACGGCCTGGCTGTGGCACACGGGGCACTGGGCGGGCATGGTGAATTCGGGCGCGCCAGCGGGGCGTCGCTCGGGCACGACGCTCACCACTTCGGGGATAACGTCGCCTGCGCGGCGGACGATGACGGTGTCGCCCACGCGCACGTCTTTGCGGCGCGCTTCCAGTTCGTTGTGCAAGGTGGCGTTGGTGACGGTGACGCCGCCGACGAAGACGGGGGCCAGTTTGGCCACGGGGGTGAGCTTGCCGGTGCGGCCCACTTGCACGTCGATGGCCAGCACGGTGGTCATTTGCTCTTGCGCGGGGTATTTGTGCGCCACGGCCCAGCGCGGCTCGCGCGTGGCAAAGCCCAGTTGGCGCTGCTGCGCGAGCGAGTCCACTTTGTAGACCACGCCGTCGATGTCAAACGGCAGGCTGTCGCGCTGCGCGGCCACTTCGGCATGAAAGGCGGCCAGCTCGGCAGCGCCGCGCGCCTGCCGCGCCAGCTCTGACACCGGCAAGCCCCAGGCTTTGAGTTGCTCAAGCACTTGCCAGTGGGTTTCAAAGGCGGGGCCGCCAGCTTCGGGCGGCGTGATTTCGCCCAGGCCGTAGGCGTAAAAGCTCAAGGGGCGCTGCGCAGCAATGCGCGGGTCCAGCTGGCGCACCGCGCCGGCGGCGGCGTTGCGCGGGTTGGCGAAGGGCTTGGCTGTTTTCTCGCCAGCGGCCATGCGCGCGCGCTGGCGTTCGTTAAGCGCCTCGAAGTCGTCGCGCCGCATGTACACCTCGCCGCGCACTTCCAGCACGGGCGGGGCGCTGCCCAGCAGGCGCAGCGGGATTTGGCTGATGGTGCGGATGTTTTGCGTGACGTCTTCGCCCGTGGCGCCGTCGCCGCGCGTGGCCGCTTGCACCAGCACGCCGTTTTCGTAGCGCAGGCTGATGGCCAGGCCGTCGAACTTCGGCTCGGCCACGTAGGCCACGGGCGGCAGGTTGTCGGCCAGTTTCAGCTCGCGGCGCACGCGGGCGTCAAACGCGGCCGCGCCGGCGGGGCTGGTGTCGGTTTCGGTGCGGATGCTGAGCATGGGCACGCGGTGCTGCACAGGCGCAAAGCCTTCCAGCACGGCGCCGCCCACGCGCTGGGTGGGCGAATCGGGCGTGCGCAATTCGGGGTGGGCCGCCTCCAGCGCCTGGAGCGCGCGAAACAGGCGGTCGTATTCGGCGTCGGGAATTTGCGGCGCATCCAGCGTGTAGTACTGCCAGGCGGCGCGGTTGAGCTGCTCGCGCAGGGCGGCGGCCTGGGCAGCGGGAGAGGAAGGCTGGGGCATGGAACGGGGAAGTGGGAAGATGGGCTGAAAGAGGCCGGAAGAAAGAGAGCCGGAGGCGGTAGATTGTGCGGGCGCGCCCAAGCTGCGGCCCGGGCAGGCGGGCGGGCGCGCATCAGAGCCTGTTCTCTCCCTCGGACAGATTGCAAACAGGTTTTCAGAAAAAGGAGCAAATATAGATGGGTGAAAAACGGCTTTTGCTCCCTTTCCACTAGGACATCATGCTATGGATTAAGGAGCGAATTTAGTGGTCAGTCTGCCTGGCATTTCCGGCTTGCTACAGGCGACACGGCGAAGCGGACAGCGTAAAAGGGCAGCCAGGCAAGCGGGCTGCCCTTTCATGCTTTTTCGCGCTTTCGGGCGGTGCAGCTTGGAACCTGTTCACGAACTGGGCATGAGGGCAAAAGAACGGATCAGGTTGGGCGGCCAGGCGCAAATCACAGATGGATCTTGTGACCCGGACGAGGCATTTGCAATGCAGCAGGAAGGTCCGGGTCCGTGCTTTCGCGCCATCAACAGATAGCGAACAGCCTCTTACTTGCGCTGCGGGGGCAGGTCGGTGCAGCTGCCGTGGGCCACTTCGGCGGCCATGCCCAGGCTTTCGCCCAGGGTGGGGTGGGGGTGGATGGTTTGGCCGATGTCGATGGCGTCGGCGCCCATTTCAATGGCCAGGGCGATTTCGCCAATCATGTCGCCCGCGTGGGTGCCGACGATGCCGCCGCCGACGATGCGGTGGCTGGCTTCGTCAAACAGGAGCTTGGTAAAGCCCTCGTCGCGGCCATTGGCGATGGCGCGGCCGGAGGCTGTCCAGGGGAAGAGGCCCTTTTTGACTTTGACGCCCTGCGCCTTGGCCTGCTCTTCGGTCAGGCCGACCCAGGCCACTTCGGGGTCGGTGTAGGCCACGCTGGGGATGACGCGGGCGGTGAAGGCGCTGCGGGCCAGGGCTTCGTCGCCCTTGAGTTCGCCTGCGATGACTTCGGCGGCCACGTGTGCTTCGTGCACGGCCTTGTGGGCGAGCATGGGCTGGCCGACGATGTCGCCAATGGCGAAGATGTGGGGCGCGTTGGTGCGCATCTGGGCATCGACTTCGATGAAGCCGCGTTCGGTGACGGCCACGCCGGCTTTGTCGGCGGCGATTTTCTTGCCGTTGGGCGTGCGGCCCACGGCCTGGAGCACGAGGTCATAGACGCCTTCGCTGCGGGCGCCGTCCAGCCCTTCAAACCGGACTTTGATGCCGTCGGGCGTGGCTTCGGCGCCCACGGTTTTGGTTTGCAGCAGGATGCGGTCAAAGCGCGGCTGGTTGATCTTTTGCCAGACTTTGACGAGGTCGCGGTCGGCGCCTTGCATGAGGCCGTCTTGCATTTCCACCACGTCAAGCCGCGCGCCCAGGGTGCTGTAGACGGTGCCCATTTCGAGGCCGATGATGCCGCCGCCGACGATGAGCATGCGTTTGGGCACGCTTTTGAGCGCCAGTGCGCCGGTGGAGTCCACCACGCGGGGGTCGTCGGGCATGAAGGGCAGGTGCACGGCCTGGCTGCCGGCGGCGATGATGCAGCGCTTGAAGCGCACGGCTTTTGTGCCGCCAGTGGGCTGCTGGCCGCTGCCGCCGGTTTCCTGCACGTGCAGGGTGTAGGCGTCAGCAAACGCGCCGATGCCGCGCACGAGGGTGACTTTGCGCATTTTGGCCATGGCGGCCAGGCCGCCGGTGAGTTTGGCGACGACTTTTTCCTTGTGGGCGCGCAGCTGGTCCAGATTGACCTGGGGCGCGCCGAAGCGCACGCCGGCGGCTTCGAGGTGGCGGGCTTCGTCGATGACGGCGGCCACGTGCAGCAGGGCTTTGGAGGGGATGCAGCCTACGTTCAGGCACACGCCGCCCAGGGTGGCGTAGCGCTCGACAAGAACGACGGACAGGCCCAGATCGGCTGCGCGGAAGGCGGCGCTGTAGCCGCCGGGGCCTGCGCCGAGCACGAGCACATCGCATTTGATGTCGGCAGGCAGGCTGCTGGCGGGGGCGGGCGCGGACACGGGCGCAGGGGCTGGTGCCTTGGCAGGGGCCGGGGCGGCTGGCGCGGGAGCAGATGCCGCAGGAGCGGGAGCCGCAGCCGGGGCGGCAGCAGCAGCCTCGGCAGTTTCCAGCGTGAGCAGCACGGAGCCTTCGCTGACTTTGTCGCCCAGCTTCACGCGCATTTCTTTCACCACGCCGGCGTGGCTGGTGGGGATTTCCATGCTGGCCTTGTCGGATTCGACCGTGACCAGCGACTGCTCCTGGCGCACGGTGTCGCCGGGCTTGACGAGCACTTCGATGATGGCGACGTCTTTGAAGTCGCCAATGTCGGGAACCTTGATTTCAATGGTGGACACGGGGAGTCTCCTGTCTTGCGAAGGGATGAAAAGGGGAGGAAGGCTGGGCCGTGCGGCTGGCGGCGTCTGCCGCAGCAGCGGGCCACAGAGCCTGAAGGCCGGGCGGCACGGGCAGGGGCGAGGCAGCCAGGTGCGGCGTGAGCGCCACGCCCAGGCGCGCGAATGTCTCGGTCAGGCCTGCAAGCGGGCAGGCGGGTGATTCGGTGGCCATGCAGACAAGGCGGCCCGGGCGGCCATCGGCCGGGCGGTCTTGCGGCAGCAGCGCGGCCAGGCGCTCCACGACGGATTGCGCCGGGTCCAGAAACTGCACTTGCGGCGCGGCCTGCTCGAAAAAAGCGCGCAGCCAGGGCAGATGGGTGGAGGAAAGCGTGCACACATCCACGCCGGGATGCTGCCGCAGCAGCGCCTGCATGAAGGCATGAACCTGGGTTTGCGTGCCGGCCGCGTCGCTCAGGAACGCGCCGCTTTCCACCAAGGCCACCAGAGCCGAGGCATTGACAACGCGCACGGCACGGCCCGCCGCTTCGCGCTGCACGTAGGCTGCAATTTGCGGACTGCTGACCAGCGAGGCCACGCCCAGCAGCGCCACTTCGCCGCTGCGCGAGAGCGCCAGCGCCTGCCGCACTGGCGGATAGACGCCGAGCACGGGCACGGGGCTGAAGGCTTGCAACTCTTGCAGCACCATAACGGAAGGCGCGTTGGAAGCTAGCACCACGGCGCGCGCCCCCCAGTCCGCCAGGCGGGCAATGGCTGCGCCCACCACGCGCCCCAGTTCGGCATGGGTTTTGCCGCCATAGGGGAAGCTGGCGCGATCGGCCAGGTAGATCACGTCCTGCCACGGGTAGCGCTGCTGGATGAGCCGGGCCACCGCGTAGCTGCCGATGCCCGCGTCGAACACGCCCACGGGCGCGCGCAGTTCCTGCCATTGCGCCGGAGCGTGCGAAGCGGCGCTTGGGCGGTCTGCATCAAGGGGCCTGACAGTGGCGCGGGGCATGGGGCCTGGAATGAATGGAAAAAAGAATTGGAAAAAGCGAATGGCGATTTGCGCTGGAATCAATCCCACCAGAAATACCAGACGGGGGAATACAGCAGGGTTTTTGCCAGCGATTCAACATCGCCCACGCCCTGATCAACGATATCGTTGCAAAACAGATATTGCTGCTGCGCCAGCTCCAGGGCTTCTTCTTTTGTTTGGGGCGGGCGGGCCACTTGCATTTCCAGCACGTCAGCCGTGGCGCAGACGATTTGCGCGCCATGGCGCTCTTGCCAGAATTTGCAAATGGCGGCCATTTCGGCAGGCAGGGGGCATGCATTCCATCCGCCCAGTTTCAGGTAGCAGGGAATTTGCCAGTTTTCTTGCGCGGGTATGCAAGCCAGGGCGGCCGTGTCGAGAAAGCGGCCCGTCAGGATGTTGCGGTGGCTGCGAATTTCGCCGTGCGCTTCTTCGGGCGATGCGGGCCATTCGGGCGGTTCTGCGCCATGCGGGGCGCTGATGCTGGCGGCGCCCACGTCCAGCCATTCTTCGGCGTCAGCATCCATATCGGCCTGCTGGCTGGCAAACCATTCCAGTGCATCGATTTCAAGGGCTTGCGCAATCAGCTCTTGCGGAGATTTTTTGCTGTGGAATTCAAAATTTTCCTGAATGCGTTCCAGGCTTTCATCGTCGCCCAAAATGACGGCAAAGCCGCCATTTTCTTGCTGCAATTGCGCCCGTTTTTCCAGCGCCTGCGCGCCAGGAACGTAATGCACCGGATAGGGAAATGTCATGCCGCCTCCTTGTCTGGCTGAACAAAATGCCCGGCGGGCGGCCGGGCATTCGGTTTTCCAATGGTTTCCGAAATGGCTTTTCCGGCCAGAAACGTATCAAAGCAGGATGCGGCGGTAATCCGCCAGCACCTGGCTGAGGTAGGCATTAAAGCGCGCGGCCGCCGCGCCGTCGATGACGCGGTGGTCATAGCTGAGCGACAGGGGCAGCGTCAAGCGCGGCGCGAACTGCTTGCCGTCCCACACGGGCTTGAGGCTGCTGCGCGACAGGCCTAGGATGGCCACTTCAGGCGCATTGATGATGGGCGTGAAGTGCGTGCCGCCAATGCCGCCCAGGCTGCTGATGGTGAAGCAGCCGCCTTGCATGTCGGCGCTGCCCAGCTTGCCTTCGCGCGCTTTTTGGGCCAGCTCGCCCATTTCCTGGCTGATTTGCAGGATGCCTTTCTGGTCGGCATTTTTGAGCACGGGCACAACCAGGCCGTTGGGCGTGTCGGCGGCAAAGCCGATGTGGAAATACTGCTTGTAAACCAACGCGTCGCCGTCAAGGCTGGCGTTGAAGTCAGGGTATTTCTTCAGCGCGGCTACCACAGCCTTGATGACGAAGGCGAGCATGGTGACTTTGATGCCGCTCTTTTCGTTTTCCTTGTTGGTGCGCACGCGGAAGGATTCCAGCTCGGTGATGTCGGCCTCGTCGTTGTTGGTGACGTGGGGAATCATCACCCAGTTGCGCGCCAGGTTCGCGCCGCTGATTTTCTTGATGCGCGAAAGCTCCTTGCGCTCGATGGGGCCGAACTTGGCGAAGTCCACCTTGGGCCAGGGCAGCAAATCAAGCCCTGTGCCGCCCATGCCGCCGCGCGCGGCCTGCGCCTGCGTTTGCAGGTTGCCGGACATGACGGCCTGGGTGAATTTCTGCACGTCTTCCTGCGTGATGCGGCCTTTGGGGCCGCTGCCCTGCACTTCGGCCAGCGGCACGCCCAGTTCGCGCGCAAATTTGCGCACGCTGGGGCTGGCGTGGGGCAGACCCTGGGGCTGGTTGATGGCCGGGCGCGTGTTGTCCAGCGCGGCGGCGGGAGCAGCAGGAGCGGCCGGGGCGGCTGGCGCTTCCGTTTTGATAGCGGCTGGCGCTTGGCTGGCGGGCGCTGGGGCCGTTTTTGGCTCTTCTTTCGGTGCGGCTGCGGCGGGCGCGGGAGCCGCTGCTTCTGCGGCGGCTTCCACGATGGCGATCACGCTGCCTTCGCTCACTTTGTCGCCCAGCTTCACTTTGAATTCCTTGAGCACGCCAGCATGGCTGGAAGGAATTTCCATTGAAGCCTTGTCGCTTTCCACGGTGATCAGGCTCTGGTCAGCCTGCACAGCGTCGCCGGGCTTGGCCAGCAGCTCGATCACGCCGACGTCCTTGAAGTCGCCAATGTCAGGAACCTTGATTTCAATTTGTGCCATTTGGGGTTGTCCTCTCTGGGTGCGTCGGGTCAGGCATGCAGGGGATTGACTTTGTCGGCCTTGATGCCGTACTTGGCAATGGCCTGGGCGACCTTGCTGGCGGGCAGCTTGCCTTCTTCCGACAGGGCCTTGAGGGCCGCCACGACGATGTAATGGCGGTCGATCTCGAAGTGCTCGCGCAGGCGGAAGCGGAAGTCGCTGCGGCCAAAACCATCGGTGCCCAGCACCTTGAAGCTGCGCGCCGAGCCGTCGCCGTTTTTCGGGATGAAGGGGCGGATGGGTTCAACGTAGCTGCGCACGTAGTCGGTGGAGGCAACCACCGGCCCTTCATGCCGGCCCAGCTGCTGCGCAACGAAAGGCACGCGCGGCGCTTCCGTGGGATGCAGCATGTTCCAGCGCTCGCAGTCCTGGCCGTCGCGGGCCAGCTCGGTAAAGCTGGGGCAGCTCCACACATCGGCAGCAATGCCCCAGTCCTGCGCCAGCAGGGCCTGGGCGGCCAGGCTTTCGCGCAGGATGGAGCCGCTGCCCAGCAGCTGCACGCGCTGCACGGGCGCTTGTGCGCCGGGGCTGCACAGGTACATGCCTTTGATGATTTGCTCTTCGGTGCCAGCCTTCAGGCCGGGCATGGCGTAGTTCTCGTTCAGCAGGGTGATGTAGTAGAAGACGTTGTCCTGCTTTTCCACCATGCGCTTGAGGCCGTGGTGCAGGATTACGCCCACTTCATGCGCGAAAGTGGGGTCGTAGCAGACGCAGTTGGGAATGAGCGCCGCCTGCACCTGGCTGTGGCCGTCTTCGTGCTGCAAGCCTTCGCCGTTGAGCGTGGTGCGGCCCGAAGTGCCGCCCAGCAAGAAGCCGCGCGCCTGCATGTCGCCCGCCGCCCAGGCCAAATCGCCAAAGCGCTGAAAGCCGAACATGGAGTAGTACACGTAGAACGGAATCATGATCCGGTTCGAGGTGCTGTAGCTCGTGGCGGCGGCAATCCAGCTGGCCATGCCGCCCGCTTCGTTGATGCCTTCCTGAAGAATCTGCCCGGCCTTGTCTTCCTTGTAGTACATGACCTGGTCGCGGTCCACCGGCGTGTAGAGCTGGCCCTTGGGGTTGTAGATGCCGATCTGGCGGAACAGCCCTTCCATGCCGAATGTGCGCGATTCATCCACCACGATGGGCACCACGCGCGGCCCCAGCGCCTGATCGCGCAGCAGCTGGGTCAAAAAGCGCACGTAGGCCTGCGTGGTGCTGATTTCGCGGCCTTCCGCCGTAGGCTCCAGCACGGCCTTGAACGTTTCCAGCGCGGGCACGGTGAACTGCTCGTCGGCCTTGGTGCGGCGGTGCGGCAGGTAGCCGCCCAGGGCTTTGCGGCGCTCGTGCAAATAGCGCATTTCGGGCGTGTCGTCCGCTGGCTTGTAGTAGGGCAGCTTGGGCAGCTCGCTGTCGGGCACGGGGATGCTGAAGCGGTCGCGCATGTAGCGCACGCCTTCATCGTCAAGCTTCTTGGTCTGGTGGATGGTGTTCTTGCCTTCGCCGTACTTGCCCATGCCGTAGCCCTTGATGGTTTTCACCAGCAGCACGGTAGGCTGGCCTTTGTGGTGCTGCGCGGCATGGAAGGCGGCATACACCTTGCTCGGCTCGTGGCCGCCACGGCGCAGGCTCCAGATTTCCTCGTCGCTCATGTGCTCCACCAGCTTGGCGGTTTCAGGGTATTTGCCAAAGAAATGCTCGCGCACGTAAGCGCCGTCCTTGGCTTTGTAGACTTGGTATTCGCCATCCAGCGTTTCCATCATCAGCTGGCGCAGCTTGCCGCTTTTATCGCGCGCCAGCAGATCGTCCCAGCCCTTGCCCCAGATGAGCTTGATGACATTCCAGCCTGCACCCCGGAAGTCGCCCTCCAGCTCCTGGATGATCTTGCCATTGCCGCGCACCGGGCCATCCAGCCGTTGCAGGTTGCAGTTGATGACGAAGATGAGGTTGTCCAGCCCCTCGCGCGCGGCCATGCCGATGGCGCCCAGGCTCTCCGGCTCGTCCATCTCGCCATCGCCCAGAAAGGCCCAGACCTTGCGGTTTTCCGTATTGGCGATGCCGCGCGCGTGCAGATATTTCAGAAAGCGCGCTTCATAAATGGCCATCAGCGGCCCCAGCCCCATGCTCACGGTGGGGAATTGCCAGAACTCCGGCATCAGCTTGGGGTGCGGATAGCTGGACAGCCCCTTGCCGCCCGTTTCCTGGCGGAAGTTGTTCAGCTGCTCTTCGGTGATACGCCCTTCCAGAAATGCGCGGGCGTAAATGCCGGGCGAGCTATGGCCCTGCAAATAAACCAGATCGCCGCCATGCCCTTCACTTTCGGCGTGCCAGAAATGGTTGAAACCCGCGCCCAGCATGGAAGCAAGCGAGGCAAAAGAGCCAATGTGGCCGCCCAAATCGCCCCCGTCAGCCGGATGCAGGCGATTGGCGCGCACCACCATCACCATTGCGTTCCAGCGCATGTAGGCGCGCAGGCGCTTTTCGATCTCGATATTGCCGGGGCAACGCGCTTCCTGATCCGGCTCAATGGTGTTCACGTAGCCCGTGGTGGCCGAAAACGGCAGATCAATGCTGTGCTGGCGCGCGTGTTCCAGCATTTCCTCAATCAAAAAATGCGCGCGTTCTGTGCCTTCGCGGTCAATCACGGCGGACAGCGCATCCAGCCACTCTTTTGTTTCCTGCTCATCCGTATCCACGATGGGGGCGCCGGAAAGGTTTTTCGGGTTTTCTGACATGAAGGCATCTCCTGCAAGGGTCGTAACAAACGATATGTGGCCTGCTGGCCTGCGAGGCATAGTGAGTAATCATCGCACAGCGAAATACCCCTGCCGCCATCAAACAAACGGGGCAAACCGGAGATGAATCAAAAGCGGACCGCGCGTTTTACAAACCTTTGCACAACCAAGGTTGAACTTCCCTTTTGGCACTCTTCCAAAGGGAGTGCTAACATTTTTGCCAATATGACCGAGAAAACCACAGCATTGCCTGCTTCTGCCCCTGTTTCCATGCCGGCTTCCGCCCCTGCCGCCCAAGCATCCACCGCCGTTGCCGTGGCCAATCCGTGGGCCGTGGTGCCCTCGCTGGGCAATCTGGATGCCTACATCACCGCCGTCAATCGCCTGCCCCTGCTCACGCAAGAAGAAGAGCAGCAAGCCGCGCGCGAGCTGCGCAGCAGCGGCAGCCTGGAGGCGGCGGGGCGCCTGGTGCTTTCACACCTGCGGCTGGTGGTTTCCGTCTCGCGCCAGTATCTGGGCTACGGCCTGCCGCATGGCGATTTGATACAGGAAGGCAACGTGGGGCTGATGAAGGCCGTCAAGCGCTTTGACCCTGATCAGGGCGTGCGCCTGGTCAGCTACGCACTGCACTGGATCAAGGCCGAAATCCACGAATACATCCTCAAGAACTGGCGCGTCGTCAAGCTCGCCACCACCAAGGCGCAGCGCAAGCTCTTTTTCAACCTGCGCTCCATGAAGCACGAGTTGCGCGCCGAAGACGCCCAGTCCGACATCACCCCGCGCGACACGCTCACGCAGGCGCAGGTGCTCACCGTGGCCGAAGAACTCAAGGTCAAGCCCGAAGAAGTGCGCGAGATGGAAGCGCGCATGGCTGGCGGCGATGTGCTGCTTGACCCCGCGCCCGCCGATGACGGCGACCACGCCTTCGGCCCCATCTCCTGGCTGTCTGACGCCAGCCATGAGCCTGCTGCCATGATCGAAGCCGCCCAGCGCGACCGCCTGGCCACCGAAGGCATTGCCACCGCCTTGCAAAGCCTGGACGAGCGCAGCCGCCGCATCGTCAGCGAACGCTGGCTGAACGTGCGCGATGACGGCAGCGGCGGCATGACGCTGCATGAACTGGCCGCCGAATACGGCGTCAGCGCCGAGCGCATCCGCCAGATCGAAGTGGCAGCCATGAAAAAAATGCGCAAGGCGCTGGCCGGATACGCCTGAAGCCCATATCCGCTGCTTGAAGAAAAGCCGCCCTCCCGGGCGGCTTTTTCATGGCCGGACAGGGGCATTCAACTGCCCCGCGCCATCGTCGTACACCTCGAAAAGAGGAGCGAAATTAAGTGCTTGAAAGCGGCTTTCGCACAGTATTCACTAGGACATCATGCTATGAATCAAGGAGCGAATTTCTCCCGTTCCACGCAGGTTATCGGCTTTGCATGGGCAGCTGGAGTGCGGAGCCTCGCCGCAAGGCTTTTGCGCTAGCCGCTTTTTCGCGCTTGCGGGTGAGCCGTGAACAGATCTTGAACAGCCTCTCAGCCCTTGAGAAACAGCGCGTAGGCCGGGTTGCCGGTTTCGTCAATCCAGGCGTAGCCCAGCTTGTCCAGAAAGGCGCGCAGGGCCGGGCCGTCGCTTTCGGGCGCCTGGATGCCCACGAGCACGTGGCCGAAATCGGCGCCCTGGTTGCGGTAGTGAAACAGGCTGATGTTCCAGGCCGGCTGCATGAGGCTGAGAAATTGCAGCAGCGCGCCGGGGCGCTCCGGGAAGATAAAGCGCAGCAGCCGCTCGTGGCTGGCCAGCGGCGAGTGGCCGCCCACCATGTAGCGCACGTGTTGCTTGGCCAGCTCGTCGTGGGTGAGGTCCAGCGCCGAAAAGCCCGCCTGCTCGAAGGCGGCGGCCAGCATGGGCGATTCGCCGCGCGCGGCGGTGGTCAGGCCCACGAAGACGTGCGCCCGGGCGCGGTCGCTGATGCGGTAGTTGAACTCGGTGACGTTGCGCGCGCCGCCGGGCAGGCGGCCCACGGTTTCGCAAAAGCGGCGAAAGCTGCCGCGCTCTTCGGGAATGGTGATGGCAAACAGCGCCTCGCTTTCCTCGCCCACGGCGGCGCGCTCGGCCACAAAGCGCAGGCGGTCAAAGTTCATGTTCGCGCCGCAGAGAATGGCCGCCAGCGTCTGCCCGGGCGCCGTGCCTTCGCGCGCGGCGTATTGCTTGAGGGCGGCCACGGCCATTGCGCCCGATGGTTCGACGATGCTGCGCGTGTCGATGAACACGTCCTTGATGGCGGCGCACACGGCGTCGGTGTCCACGGTGATGAATTCGTCCACCAGCTCGCGGGCGATGCGGAAGGTTTCTTCGCCCACTTGCTTGACGGCGGTGCCATCGGCAAACAGGCCCACATCACGCAAGGCCACGCGCTCGCCGCGCGCCACCGATTGCGCCATGGCGTCCGAGTCGTTCATCTGCACGCCGATGATTTTGATTTCGGGCCGCAGGGCCTTGATGTAGGCCGCCACGCCGCTGATCAGGCCGCCGCCGCCCACGGCCACGAACACGGCGTGCAGCGGGCCGGCGTGCTGGCGCAGCAGCTCCATGCCGATGGTGCCCTGCCCGGCGATGACGAGCGGATCGTCAAACGGGTGAATGAAGGTCAGCCCCTGCTGGGCCTGCAATTGCAGCGAATGGGCGTAGGCGTCGGAATAGCTCTCGCCGGCCAGCACGACTTCGCCGCCCAGCGCCCGCACGGCGTCCACCTTCACGCGCGGCGTGGTCACGGGCATGACGATGACGGCGCGCGCGCCCAGCTTGCGCGCGCCCAGCGCCACGCCCTGCGCGTGGTTGCCCGCGCTGGCGCAAATCACGCCCTTGTGCAGCTGGCCGGGCGTCAGGTGCGCCATCTTGTTGTAAGCGCCGCGCAACTTGAAGCTGAAAACGGGCTGCTGGTCTTCGCGCTTGAGCAGCACGGTGTGGCCGGTGCGGCGGCTGAGCGCGGGCGCTTCATCCAGCGCGGATTCCACCGCCACGTCATACACGCGCGAGGTGAGCACCTGGCGCAGGTAATCCAGGCGGGAAGGCAATGGGGCCGGAGCGTTTTGCAGGGTGTTTTGCGGGGCGGGTTGTGGGGCAGGCCGCGAGGCGCTTTGTGAAATATCGTGCGGGGTCGTCATGGGGCGGCGATCATAAATTTGCTTACGATTGCTCCCTTTCTGGTTCCTTTTCCGTCCATCCTTTCGCCCCGTTTTCTCATGAACCATCCCTCCAAACGCCTTGCGCTCAGACTGGCCGCCGCCGCGCTGGCCGCCGCCGCCCTTGCCGCTTGCGGCAAGAAAGAAGAAGCCGCTCCGCAATCGGCTGAACAGCCTGCCGGATCGCCCGCGCCCGCCGCCAGCGCCCCCGCGCCCAGGCAAGAGCCGCTCAAAGTCGCCTTCGCCTACATCGGCCCCGTGGGCGACGGCGGCTGGAGCTTTGCGCACGACAACGCCCGCAAAGCCGTTGAAAAAGAATTTGGCGACAAGGTGCAAACCTCTTACGTGGAAAGCGTGCCCGTGAGCGCCGACGCCGAGCGCGTGCTGCGCGACATGGCCCAGCAGGGCAACCAGCTGGTGTTCGGCACCACCTTCGGCTACATGGAGCAAATGCTGAAAGTGGCCGCCGACTTTCCGCAAGTGAAGTTCGAGCACGCCACCGGCTACAAAACCGCCGCCAACCTGGGCACGTATGACACGCGCACCTACGAAGGCGCTTACATGGCCGGCCTGCTGGCCGGCGCCATGACGGAAACCGGCACGCTGGGCGTGGTGGCCTCCGTGCCCATTCCTGAAGTCATGCGCAACATCAACAGCTTCGCCCTGGGCGCGCGCAGCACCAACCCCAAGGCCAGCGTGAAAATCGTGTGGGTCAATGAGTGGTTCAACCCGCCCAAGGAAACCGAAGCGGCCACCGCCCTCATCAACAGCGGCGCGGACATCCTCATGCAAAACACCGACTCTTCTGCCGTGCTGCAAACGGCCGAAAAGCTGGGCAAGCGCGGCTTCGGCTGGGACAGCGACATGACGCACTACGGCCCCAAGGCGCACATCGCCTCTGCCGCCATCAACTGGACGCCGTTTTACGTCAAGACCATCCGCGAAGTGATGGACGGCACCTGGAAGCCCGAGCGCCACTGGTGGGGCGTGAAAGAAGGCGCGATCGACCTCGTTTCCCTGGCCGAAGACGTGCCCGAAAGCGCCCGCGCCCGGCTGGCCGAAGTGAAAGAGGGCCTCAAGGCCGGCGCCTTCCACATCTGGCAAGGCCCCATTGCCGACAACACCGGCAAGCAGGTGCTGGCCGAAGGCCAAGTAGCCGATGACGCCTTTCTGGGCGGCATCAACTTCTTCGTGGAAGGCGTGGAAGGGCAGGCGCCAGGCCAATAAGCAGCGACCCACAGCAGCGCGCCATGCAAAAAAGCCGGACGCTGCCCGGCTTTTTTTTGCGCTCCTTGCGCCGCTTCAAGCGTCTGCCTGAAACAGGAGCACAGGTCTGAAAAGAAGGTTTTTCGCTCTTGTATCCATAGCATACCGTCCTAGTAGAAACTGCGCAAGGCGGCTTTTTGACCCCCTTGAATTTGCTCCTCTTTTTGATACACAAGGCGGCGGGCGCTCAAAGCCCCAGCGTGTCGGCCAGCGCGTTCATGCGCTGCGTCACGTCTTCGTCCATGCGGATCACGCGGCCCCATTCGCGCTGCGTTTCGCCGGGCCATTTGCTGGTGGCGTCCAGCCCCATCTTGCTGCCCAGGCCCGCCACGGGAGAAGCGAAGTCCAGGTAGTCGATGGGCGTGTTTTCCATCAGCAGGGTGTCGCGCGCGGGGTCCATGCGGGTGGTGATGGCCCAGATCACGTCTTTCCAGTCGCGCGCGTTCACGTCTTCATCGACCACCACGATGAATTTGGTGTAGAGAAACTGCCGCAGGTGGCTCCACACGCCCATCATCACGCGCCGCGCGTGGCCCGCGTAAGCCTTGCGGATGCGCACCACGGCCAGGCGGTAGCTGCACCCTTCGGGCGGCAGGTAAAAGTCCAGGATTTCAGGAAACGCCTTTTGCAGCAGGGGCACGAACAGCTCATTGAGCACCAGGCCCAGCACGGCCGGCTCGTCCATCGGCTTGCCGGTGTAGGTGGAGTGGTAGATGGCGCCCTGCCGCAGCGTGACGCGGTCGATGGTGAGCACGGGAAATTCGGCCGTTTCGTTGTAGTAGCCGGTGTGGTCGCCATACGGCCCCTCGGTGGCGTGGCGCCAGCCGCTGGGGTGGCTGGCGTCGGGCTGGATGTGGCCTTCCAGCACGATTTCGGCGTGCGCGGGCACTTGCAGCGGCACGCCCAGCGCGGGGGCCACTTCAGTGCGCGCGCCGCGCAGCAGGCCCGCGAATTGGTATTCCGACATGGCGTCCGGCACGGGCGTGACAGCGCCCAGCAGCGTGGCCGGATCGGCTCCAATGGCCACGGCCACCGCAAAAAGCTGGCCGGGCCGCTGCGCGCGGTGCTCGGCAAAGTCCAGCGCGCCGCCACGGTGCGCCAGCCAGCGCATGATGACTTCATTGCGGCCAATGACCTGCTGGCGGTAGATGCCCAGGTTCTGCCGCGCCTTGGCCGGCCCGCGCGTGATGGTCAGGCCCCAGGTGATGAGCGGCGCCACATCGCCCGGCCAGCAGTGCTGCACAGGCAGGCGGGCCAGATCGACTTCATCGCCCTCCCACACCACTTGCTGGCACGGCGGCTGCCGCACGGTGGCCGGGGCCATGTGCCACAGCGTCTTGATCAGCGCGCGCTTGCCCCACAGCTCTTTCATGCCGCGCGGCGGCTCCGGCTCCTTCAGCGCGGCCAGCGCCTCGCCCAGCGCGCGCACTTCGCTCACATCCGCCAGCCCCATCGCCCGCGCCACGCGCTGCGGCGTGCCGAACAGGTTGCCCAGCACGGGCATGGCGTATTCGCGCTGCGCATCCGTATCGCCCGCCTTGCCCGCCGGCTTTTCAAACAGCAGCGCCGGGCCGCCCGCGCGCAGCACGCGGTCGCACAGCGCCGTCATTTCCAGATGCGGCGAAACCGGCTGGGCAATGCGGCGCAAATCGCCATCGGCTTCCAGCAGGGCCATGAAGGAGCGCAGGTCTTGGTAGTGCATGAAACAGGCAGAGAAAAACGGGCGGGAATTGTGCGCCTGGATACGCCCGGCATGGAGCGCCGGGCGCCCGTTCGGCTCTCGCTGGCGCTGCCTGAAGGCTTACGGTAGTGAAAACCCCTATTTCAACCATGCCGGGCGGCATCACCCAGTAATCACCCTAGCTTGTTTTTACGTATGCAAAGGCGCACGATGCCGCCCATCTCAACCACTCCCAAGGAGTCCGCACCATGTCCAACGCCATACCGCGCCTTCCTGCCGCGCCTGTCCTTCCGCCCGCAGCAGACGCGCCAGCCGCTCCGCCTGCCCCCGCGCAGCCTGCGGCCAGCAGCCCCGTGCCGCAGCCGCCCGCATCCGGCGGCAGCTCCCTGACTGAAATGGCGCTCAACCCTTGCGGCCAGCACAGCGCCAGCCCCCACGCGGCAGGCCAGGCCGCAGGCGCAGACCTCACGCCCGCCCAGCAACAGGCCTGCAAGCACAACGAAAACCTCCGGCAACAACTGAACCCGCAGGACTGGTCACAAGTGCTCTACCAGATAGGCAAAAACACCAAGAAACTGGAAGGCGCCACCTTCAGCAACGGCATCGTCACGCTCAAAGGCGACAAGGAGGCCCTGGCTGGCGCCGCCTACGACAAGATGCTCAAGGAAAAACCCAAGGAAACGCCAAAAAATTACCTCAGGCTTTCCACCCACAAGGTCGGCCCCAATCCGAACAGCCAATCCACCATGAGCGATGAAATGGCCCAGAAAATCAACAAGAAACACGGCGCCAACATCAACTTCAAACAAATCTCAAACTACGAAGGCGGCCAGGCCCTGCGCGGTTATGTGCCCTGGTGGCCCATCATCCAAAGCATCAGCAAAGATGGAGCCATCACGGTTTTGCTGAATTTTCAGAAAGACAAAAAAGGCAATTTCATTACCAAGGAGGGTGGCTACAAGATACTGGAGGTTCCAGCCAGTCCGGCGTGACCATTGGCACAGGGGTTGATTTGGGGCAGCAAAAGCCTGCTGCTTATAAAGAACGTCTAAAAGACTTTAAAGTATCACAGGAATTGATTGACAAACTGGAGCCCTATATGCACCTCAAGCGGGCGGAAGCGGCGGATTACCTGCTGGCGCATCCGCTGACTGTAACCAAAGAGGAGGCAGACCTGCTGGATGCCGAAATGAAAGATGAACATCTGAGAAGAACCATTACAGAATACGGCGACATCGTAAAAGACATCAAAAAGCACCGCACATTCAAGGAGCTTTCTTCGGCGGAACAAACCATTTTGTTTTCAAGGCATTATCAGGATGGCAACATAAAATTTGTTGATCCTTCCGTAGAAATCGCTAAATTTCTGGCACAAGGTTTGGTAAAAGACGCCCTTGATAAACTGAACACAGCTCATTATAAAGGCGATTCACACAAAAATCGTATTCCCTTGGAGCATGCCGATTTGCAGACCTGGTTCAACACCATTAATGCCGAGGAGTACAAGGTCAAGCAGGACGATGAAAAGACTACGCCAGCTTCTGCAGATCAAACGCCCGCGCAGCCGCAAACCCCCGCTCCTTCCGCGCATCCAAGCCGGAGGCACCGTAAATGATGCGCTGGAAATATCCAGCCTCATGGGCGCTGGCCATCGCCAGCGCCCTGGTTATGGCTGCACCTGCTCAATCCAAAGAATTCTCCCCTCCACCGCTTGCCGGTAATTATGTACTGATTCAAAGCATTCCGGAAGTCAAT
>ERZ773035.1146-NODE-1146-length-19777-cov-39.067944_pt1 | contig 19777 bp, 18 predicted proteins | sample MGYA00511487_ERZ773035 | MGnify/ENA primary metagenome ERZ773035 (study PRJEB29015, sample SAMEA2737985) | human oral metagenome | biome: human oral; feature: human-associated habitat; material: dental | place: China | collected 2024 ...
CGAGGACGTGCTGGCGGCGCTCCCCGCCTCCGCCTCCTCGGACGCGGACCGGCGCCTGGCCGGGCGCGCCGAGGCGCTGGCGGACCTGGTCGACGAGGCGCCACCGGGCTCCTACTGGCTGGCCGAGCAGACCCTCGCCGACCCCGACGGCGACCACGACTGGCGGATCGCCGCCCTGGTGGACGTGGCCGCCTCGGACCGCGCGGGCGCCGTGGACCTCGTGATCGTGACGGTTGCCGCACGCTGAATGGGCTCACTACCATGGGCCCATGCAGGAACAAACAGGCGCCGACGCCGCAGCCATCGCCCGGTGGGCGTTCTTCAACGAGATACCGATCCCCGAGGACGTCGGGGGGATCCTCGTCCCCGGCGAGACGCCCTACGCGGCGTTCGCGACCACCCGCGATTCCGCGGTCTTCACGTCGCACCGCCTCTTCGTCCGGGACGCGCAGGGGATCACCGGGAAGAAAGTGGAGATCTACTCCCTGCCCTACAGGGACATCATCATGTGGTCGTCGGAGAACGCCGGAACGATCGACATGACCGCGGAAGTGAAGCTCTGGACCCGGGCGGGCCTGGTCAGGGTCAACCTCGGGCGCAATATCGACGTCCGCCGCATCGACTACCTCATCGCGAACTGCGTCCTGAACTCCCACTGACGCGGGCACCGGCACCGGCGCCGACGCGCGTTATTGGCACCAGCGCGCGTTGTCCGCACCGACGCGAGTTGTTGACACCAGCGCGCGTTATATCCCCCTCGCGGTGTCGACAACCCCCTCACAATGCCGGCAACCCCCTCGCGGTGTCGACAACCCCCTCACAATGTCAGCAACGCGCGTCCGCGCCCGCCTCGTGCCCGTGTACCTGCCAGGAGAACGCCCGGGGCGCGCGCACGAGGGACCCGACACCCCGCATCGGCTAGGCGCGCCTGGGCCGGCCCCCCCGATCAGTCCCCGGGGGGACGCTGTGCTAGGCGCGCGCCCGGGCGGCCCTGCGGAGCCCCCAGTCGACGGCCGCGAAGAGCCCCAGGAACGCCATCGCCCCGGCCAGGATGGCGCCGATGACGGCGAGGGCCTGCCCGTAGCCGATCCTCGTGACGTTGAGGAACGCGTAAGGGTACTGGTGGACGAGCGCGCCCCGGGCCATCGTGTAGGCGACCCAGGCGACGGGGATGGCGAGCGCACGGGCGACCGTGCCCCACGTGATGCCGCCGCGCGGGCCGAAGACGAAGGCAGCGGCGACCATAGCCGCGGGGACGACGACGTGCTGCAGGGGGTTCGTGATGACCGCGATCCCCCTCAGGGTCTCCGAAGGGGCGATCAGCGCCGCGTAGACGATGGCGGTCACCGTGATCATCATGGTGGCGCACAGGTGGATGGCGCGCGTCCACCGCCCCACCGGTCCGCTGCCCCTGGCCAGGCGGGTGGCGATGACGGCGACGACGATGTTCGACAGCTCGGTGAAGTAGGACAGGCACTCGACGAGCCGCTGGGGCGCCCCCGCCCACCCTTCGGGAGCCCCGGCGAAGAGGCCCGGCTCGTAGAACGCGGGCGGCGGGTACCCCCCGGCGGTGGTGATGGAGACGGTGGCGGCCACCCCCGCCCACGCGAGGACCGCGACCACCGCGTAGGCGGCTCGGCCGCGCCGGGAGAGGGATGGGGTGCTAGTGCTGGTCATGCGCCCCACTGTAGCGGTTGCGCCCGCTCCCCGGCCGGGGCGCTCATGCCCGCGCGGCGGGCGCGGGCCGCTCGCCGATCTCCTGCTGGAGGCGCAGCAGGTACCCGTCGGGGTCCTGGACCAGGAATTGGCGGACGCCGATCTCGATGCCGCCCGCCCTGTACCACTTCTCCTCGGTCTCGACGAAGACGGGCCACTGCGCGTCGCGGATGCGGCGCCGCGCTGCGTCCAGGTCGGCGACCTGCACCTCGAGGTTGATCCCCCTGCCCAGGGGAGGGTCGAGGTCGGCGGTGGCCCATGTCCGTCCGGCGTCGATCTGGTCGAGCATCACGTGGGCGCCGCCCAGGACGAGGTACCCGAACCCCTCCTCGGGGCGCTCGTACTCGACGGAGAACCCGACGAGGCCGCACCAGAACCGTTTGGAGGCCGGGTAGTCGGTGACGGCGAGCTCGGGCACGAGGGCTGGTCCACTGGTCATGGGCACACTGTAGCGGGAGCGCGCCGAATGCCCGGGCCGCCGCCCATCAGCCGAGGATGTCCGAGTGCGATCCAGTCCGGACCGCGACGAGCGCGCGCAGTGGGCAGTCCTCTCAGTCATCGCCGATGCCTGCCATCAGTTCGCCAACGCCCGCGCATCGGCCCGTGCCCGAGCGCGCCTGCACCGCTGCGCGCCCGCGGCGCGCGGGTCCTACTGGGCGCACAGGGGGACGACCTCGGCGCCCGCCAGCTCCGCCAGGTCGAGGGGGCTGAGCTCCACGGACAGCCCGCGCCTGCCGCCCGAAACGACCACGGCCTCGTGGTCCAGGCACGACTCGTCGATGAAGGTCCTGTGCCGCGTCGTCTGCCCCAGGGGGCTGATCCCGCCGACCACATAGCCGGTCCGCCGCTGTGCGACGGCCGGGTCGGCCATCTCGGCGTGCTTGGCGCCCGCTGCCCTGGCGATGAGCTTCATGGACAGGCGCGCCAGGGCGGGCACGCACCCGACGGCGAACTCGCCCGTCGGCTCCAGGCGGACCATGAGGGTCTTGAAAGCCCGCGCGGGGTCGATCCCCAGCTTCTCCACGGTCTCCTCGCCGAACGCCCGGGCGGCGGGGTCGTGCTCGTACTCGTGGACGGTGAAGGGCGCGCCGGCCGCCGTCAGTTCTTCGATGGCGCGGGTGGGCCCGCCGCCCTGCCCTTTGCCGTGTTTGCGAGCCATGGCGCCCAGTCTACGGCGTCATAGGACCGAGGCGAAGCGGTCGTCGACGATCGCCGTCCCGAAGGGGAAGCAGGTCACGGGGATCATCTTCAGGTTCGCGATGGCCAGGGGGAGGCCGATGATGGTGATGGCCTGCAGGAAGGCCGTGACCACGTGCCCGATCGACAGCCACAGCCCGGCCACGACGAACCACACGAGGTTCATGAGGGCAGATCCGGCCCCCGCTCCGGGCAACGGGACGACGCGCCTGCCGAAGGGCCAGAGCATGTAGGCGGCGATCCTGAAGCAGGCGACCGAGGCGGGGATGGTGATGATGAAGAGCATCGAGACCAGGCCGGCCAGGACGTACAGGACGAAGAGCTCGATACCGCCGAAGACCAGCCAGATCACGTTGAGGATGATGCGCATCGCCGTAAGCCTTTCAATGCGGGGGCCGAACAGGCCAGTATGCCAGGCGCCCGCCCCCGGAGCCATCGCACGGGCATCGGGATCCTCCCTGGAACACCCATGATTACCAACTACCTGTGCGGGCGCGGGCGCGGGGAGCGCCGCCCTGCCCACCGCCCCTCCCGGCGCTCTTCCCACTGCGGCGGCCGGGCGGGCGCGTAGGATCGGGCCATGACGATCTACGAGGCGATCTCAGCAGCCAGGCGCGCCATCGACGAGGCGGCGCGCGCGGCGGGCCGCACCGACCGCGTTGCCCTGGAGCTCGCGGCCAAGACCCGCACCCCCGGTGAGTGCTACGAGGCCGCCGCCTGCCTCGCGCGCCTCGGCGGGCCCGTGCTGGTCGGCCACAACCGCGTCCAGGAGGCCCGCGCCACCGCCGAGGCGGTACGCCGCGTGGACGGCGCCCGCATCCACCTGATCGGCCCCCTGCAATCCAACAAGATCAACCAGGCCCTGGCCTGCGTGGACGCCGTGGAAACCGTGTCCAGCGCGGAGCTCGCCCGTAGGATCGACGCCCGCGCCACCCGCCCGCTCCCCGTGTTCGTCCAGGTGAACGTCTCGGGCGAGGCCACCAAGAGCGGGTGCGCGCCGGACGCAGTGGCGCCCGTCGTCGACGCGGTTTCCGAGTGCGCGAACCTGCGGCTCGCCGGGTTCATGACCGTCGGCCTCAACTCCACCGACGAGGCGCCCGTGCGCCGCGCCTACGCCCGTCTGCGCTCCATCCGCGACGACGCCGCCGCCCGGACGGGCATCGACGCCGCATCGTTGGAGTTGTCGATGGGCATGAGCCGCGACATGGCATGGGCCATCGCCGAGGGGGCGACCATCGTGCGCCTGGGGACCGCTGTCTTCGGCGCCCGCTGAGCCCCATCACGCACACAACGACCGGAATTACGCAACACGCCGCCGCACACAAGGGCGGAATCAAGCCGCCCAGTGCGAGCAGTGTTTCCTAATTCGGGGCCCTTGTGTGCGCACCTAGGCGGCAGCTGCCTGGGGACCGCGGTCTTCGGGGCCCGCTGAGGGGGGTACGGGACAGCGTTGCGCACCCCCACGGCGCCCGCCTCGCCCCCCCGGCAGCCGCCACGGCCGGATGGGAGGCGCACTAGGATGGAATCCATGACCACCGTGCTCGCAGGTTTCACCGCGGCGCTCCTAGCGCTCGCCCCGATCACCAACCCCATCGGCGCGCTCGCCGCCTTCGCGGGCCTGACCGCCGGCGGCGAACCCGGCTCGGTCCGTTCCCAGGCGTGGAAGACCGGCGGCTACGTGTTCGGCATTCTGACGGCTTTCGCGGTCAGCGGCTCGGTCATCATGCGGTTCTTCGGCTTCGACCTGCCGGCCCTGCAGATCGCCGGGGGCATCGTCGTCGCCCACTCGGGCTTCTCCATGCTGGAGAACAAGCGCCGGACCACCACCGATGAGGAGCAGCACGCCGCCGCCAAGGAGGACGTCTCCTTCTCCCCCATGGCGCTGCCGCTCATCGCGGGCCCCGGCTCGATCGGCGTCGTCATCGCCCTGGCCGCCCGCGACCCCTCCCCCGCCTTCCACGTCGGCATCGTCCTGGGCGTCCTGGTCGCGTCGGTCGTCATCGCGGCGCTGCTGCGCTACGCGACACCGTGGATCGACAAGCTCGGCGCCACCGGGGTCGGCGCGATCGTGCGGATCATGGGCTTCCTGATCCTGGTGATCGGCGTGGAGCTCATCATCCACGGCATCCGTTCGCTCCAGCTGTTCTGAGCCAAGGGCGCCCCGGGGACGGCGGTCTTCGGGGTCCGCTGAGCCCAATCGCGCACACAACGGCCGGAATTACGCAACACGCCGCCGCACACAAGGGCCGAATCAAGCCGCCCAGTGCGAGCAGTGTTTCCTAATTCGGAGCCCTTGTGTGCGCACACGGGCAGACCACTGCCCCGCCGCGCGCGGCCGACGGGGCGCCGGCGCTCAAGGGGCGCTCAGGGGATGCGGTGCACCCACTCGGGGCGGGCGAACTTCGTCTCGCACCGGGCGCGGGCGACCTCCAGATCCTCCTCGGTGATCGCGCCCTCGGTGGCGTGGTACTTGTCCTTGAAGTGGTCGAAGAACACCCGCATGATCTCCTCGCGGGGCAGGCCCGTCTGGGAGCGCATGGGGTCCACGCGCTTGACGGCACTGCGCGTCCCCTTGTCCCGGATCTTCTCCATGCCGATGCGCAGGACCTCGTTCATCTTCACGGCGTCGATGTCGTAGGCCATGGTCACGTGGTGCACCATGTAGCCGTTCGCCCAGCGCTTCTGCGCGGCGCCGCCGATCTTGCCTGCCTCGGAGGCGATGTCGTTGAGGGGCACGTACTTCGCCTTGATGCCCAGCTTCTCCAGGACCTCCATCACCCACTGGTCCAAGTACGGGTAGGCCTGCTCGAAACTCATCCCGTCCACCAGCGCCGTGGGGATCACCAGCGAGTAGGTGATGCAGTTGCCGGGCTCCATGAACATGGCGCCGCCCCCCGTGACGCGCCGCGACACCGTGATGCCGTAGCGCTCCACCCCATCGGGCTGGACCTCGTTCTGGTAGGACTGGAAGGAGCCGATGACGACCTGCGGACCGTTCCACTCCCACAGGCGCATGAAGGGCTTGCGCCGCCCGGCGGCCACGTCCTCGACCAGGGTCTCGTCCAAGGCGACGTTCACCATGGGATCGACGACGGGGCCGTGGATCACCTCGAAGTCGATGTCGTCCCACGACAGGGCAGCGCCGAGGGCCCGCCGCACCGCGATCCCCACGGCCTCCGGGTTCACGCCCATGAGGGTGTCCCCGCCGTGGAGGGCGGCGGCGACCAGCTCGGACAGCTCCTTCGCGCTCGACGAGGCGGGCGCCCCCTCCAAAGCGCCCGTGATGCGGGTGAGCGCGTCGTCGGGGTCGAGGAAGAAGTCCCCGGAGACCTTCACGTCGATGAGCCGATCCTGGTCGACCTCGAGGTCGACGACAACGAGTTTCCCGCCGGGGACTTTGTATTCGCCATGCATGGGGCCGATTCTCTCACAAGCCCGGCGGGGCCCGCCGGACGGCGACTGGTGCCAGCAGTGGGGGCGCGCCCCGGCCTCGTGGCGCGGGCCCGTGGCGCCAGCAGGAGCACCGGGACTGGGCCGCTGGTCCGGGGGCCGGGGGCTCAGATGTCGAGGCGGCGCAGCAGCTCCGCAGGCGGGAGGCCGCCGTTGACGATGTAGTCGTGGAACACGGGCGAGGCCTGACATCCGGTGAAGACCTCCTCGGGGTGCAATTCGGCGGTGAAGGGCTCCCCGCCGCCGAATTCCCATTCGACCTCCACCCAGGCGCCGGGGTCCCGCACGGGTTCGCGCGCGACCCTGTAATGCTCGTAAGCGCCGTCCGCCCCGGTGACGCGGATCTCGACGGTCATCGCTTCCGCTGAGCCGCCGCACTGGATGTAGTTCCTGCGCGAGTAGTGGTCCAAGGGCACGTCCTCGGGGTCCCCGGCCCCCGGCGGCAGCGCCCACAGGATCAGCGCGTACCGGCGCGAACCGTCGAAACGGCGGGGCGACTCGAGGGTCGCGCGGACCCAGTCGGCGAATGCTCCGGGCTCCTGGGAGGCGTCGAACCTCTCGACCTCCCCGATCCCCGCGATCAACTCACTGCAGACGAAACGCCTCATCTCTCCTCCTGCGCAGTGCCCGGTCCAGTCGTCCCAGCGTATCGGCCGCCGCCGACTGCGCCAAGGGGCCGCAGCGGCCCGGGCCTGCAGTGCGGGCCGCGCGGGAGCGGACACAGCGCAACGGGGCCGCGTCAGACGGGCGGGTGGCCGACCGGCCCTGCCGATGATCCGGCGCGTCCCTCCTCCAGGAGGCGGCGCAGCAGGGCCATGTCGTGGAGGTCCTCGGGGCGCGGATCGTAGCCCTCGTGGAGTTCCATCAGCCGGGAGGCGGTGGCGACCACGACCGAACGCCCGCTGATACTGCCGAGCGTGCGATCGGCGGCGCGGTGGGCGAAGACCTGTGAGCCGAAACCCGCTTGCAGGCCATCGCCCCTTTCGTCGACGTCCATCGGATGCAGATCGACGCCGAGGTCCCCTTTCCTGAGCTCCACACGGATCGGCAGCCAGTCCACGACCACCTGGTAGCCCCGTCCGCGCAGCCACTGGGACAGTTGGTCGCACGCGCCCGCCTCGACGATGACATCGAGGTCCCGGTGGCGGCGGGTGGCGCGTCCGACCAGCGCGTCGACCGCCCAGCCTCCTGTGATGACATGGACCGCCCCGTGCTGCTCCAACCAGTCGACGACGGCGATCACCTCATCGGCGTGCATCCCCCCGTCGGCACCGTCGTTCCCGCTAGCCCGCATCATGGATCCTCCTCCCGCATAGGCACGGCCGCCAATGCGCCGCCGTGGCTCCGCCCGTCAGCGCAGCGCCCTGTTGACGGCGGAGATGACGGCCTTGTACGAGGCGCGGGAGATGGACGAGTCGATGCCGACCCCCCACACGATCTGGCCGTCTATGGCGGCCTCCACGTAGGCGGCGGCCTTCGCGTCGCGGCCCTGGCTCATGGCGTGCTCGGAGTAGTCGAGGATGCGCACGTCCAGGTCGAACTCGTGGAGGGCGGAGACGAAGGCGTCGATGGGGCCCGTCCCCTTGGCGTTGACAGTGACGGGCGCGCCGGAGTCGATGAGGACCGTGGTGAGCTCGACGTGCTCGTCGTCGATGGTGCCGACCTGGCTGGAGCGCAACTCGAAGCGCCCCCACGGCTGCAGGCCGGGGGCCGCCGAGGTGGGCAGGTACTCGTCGGCGAAGACCGCCCACAGGGTGTCCGCGTCGACCTCGCCGCCGTAGGTGTCCGTGTGGCGCTGGACGATGCGGGAGAACTCCACCTGGAGGCGCCTGGGCAGCTCGAGGGCGTGGGCGGTGGACATGAGGTAGGCGACGCCGCCCTTGCCGGACTGGGAGTTGACGCGGACGACCGCCTCGTAGGAGCGCCCCACGTCGTGCGGGTCGATGGGCAGGTAGGGCAGCTCCCAGGGGACGGCGTTCTCGTCCCCGCCGGCCGCGGCGACTTTCACGGCGCGGGCCGCGAAGCCCTTCTTGATGGCGTCCTGGTGGGAGCCGGAGAAGGACGTGTAGACGAGGTCGCCCACGTAGGGGGTGCGCGGCGGGGTGTCCATCTGCGTGCAGTACTCGACGGTGCGGCGGATGGCGTCCACGTCGGACAGGTCGACGCCCGGGTCGATGCCCTGGCTGAACAGGTTGAGCCCCAGGGTGACCAGGTCGACGTTGCCGGTGCGCTCGCCCTGGCCCAGCAGGCAGCCCTCGATGCGGTCGGCCCCGGCCATCACCGCCAGCTCGGCGGAGGCGATGCCGGTGCCCCGGTCGTTGTGGGGGTGGGCCGACAGGGCGATGTGCTCGCGCCGCGACAGGTTGCGGCTCATGTACTCGATCTGGTCCGCGAACACGTTGGGGGTGGCGCGCTCGACGGTGGAGGGCAGGTTGAGGATGATCTCGCGGTCCGCGCCCGGCTGCCACACGTCCATGACCGCCTCGCAGATCTCCAGGGCGAAGTCACGCTCGGTGTCGACGAAGATCTCGGGGGAGTACTCGAAGCCGAATACCGTGTCGTCGCCGAGGCGCTTCTCGGCCTGCGCGATGACCTCGCGCGTGCCGGTGACGGCCAGATCGACGGTGGCGGCGCGGTCGGCCCGGAAGACGACCTCGCGGAAAACGGGGGCGGTGGCGTTGTACAGGTGCACGGTGGCGCGCGGGAACCCGACGATGGCCTCCACGGTGCGCTCGATGAGCTCGGACCGCGACTGGGTGAGCACGGAGACGGTGACATCGCCGGGGACGGCGTCGTCGTCGATGAGGGAGCGCACGAAGTCGAAGTCGGTCTGCGAGGCAGCGGGGAAGCCGATCTCGATCTCCTTGTAGCCCAGCCCCACGAGCAGGTCGAACATCCGGCGCTTGCGCGCGGGGTCCATGGGCTCGATGAGGGCCTGGTTCCCGTCGCGCAGGTCGGTGCTCATCCACCGCGGCGCCCGGGTGATGCGCTTGTCGGGCCACGTCCGGTCGGGCAGGGCGACGGGGTTGACGTCGAGGAAGGCCCGGTACTTCGCGGCGGGCATGGCGGAGCCGGTGGGCGTGGGTACGGATGCCGTGGTCTTCATGGTGCAATCGTAGGGGCACCGGCGAGGCGGGGGCCGGCGGGGTGCGCATCGTGGACGGACCGCCGGCCGCCGGGGTGCGCATCGCGGACGGACCGCCAGCCGGAGCCGGCGGCCGTTCTCCGGCGGCGGGGGCCCGCCTCGTGCGACAATATGGGCACGCACGCCCCCCACCAATGGAGGTCCCCCTTTGAGCGCGCCGGCACTCTTCCAGGCTTTCACCCCCTCGACGACCGCGGTCGCGGGGAACGTCTTCGCAACGGCACTGGTGGGCGTGGCCCCATTGATCCTGTTCTTCGTGCTCATGGGGGTCTTCAAAGTGGCCACCCACTGGTGCGCCCTCATCTCGCTGACCGCCTCGGTCGCGATCGCAGTCCTCGCCTTCCGCATGCCGGTCGGCATGGCCCTCCTGGCGGGCACCCAGGGCGCCGCGATGGGCTTCATGCCGATCATCTACATCATCATCGCGGCCGTGTGGCTGTACAACCTCACTGAGAAATCGGGCCGCAGCGCCGACCTGAAGGCCGTGTTCAACACGATCGGGCGCGGCGACCAGCGCGCGCAGGCCCTCATCGTCGCATTCTGCTTCTGCGGCCTGCTGGAGGGCCTGGCCGGCTTCGGCGCCCCCGTCGCCATCACCTGCGCCATGCTGGTCACCCTGGGCGTGCCCAAGATCAAGGCCGCCGTCGTCACCGTCGTCGGCAACGCCATCAACGTCGGCTTCGGCGCCATGGCGATCCCCACGACCACGGCCGGCCGCCTCGGGGGCGGCGATCCGACCGTCGTCGCCACCGACATGGGGCACCTGACCTGGGTGTTCTGCCTCTTCATCCCCTTCCTCCTGCTCTTCATCCTGGACGGGGGCAGGGGCGTGCGCCAGCTGTGGCCCCTCGGCCTCGTCGCGGGCGCCGCAGCCGGAGCGGGCCACTTCCTCACCCCTTCCGTCTCCTACGAGCTGACCGCGGTCGTCGCCTCCCTGCTGGGCTTCGCGGCCTGCTACCTGTTCCTGCTGCTGTGGGGCCCCACAACGCCCGAGGAGTGCGCGACCTCGGCCGACGAGTCCGACAAGCCCACCGGGTCCCGCATCGGCCTGGCGCTCATGCCCTACGTGCTGGTCGTCGCCATTATTGCGATCACGAAGCTGGCCAAGCCCGTCGCCGAATTCTTCTCCTCCACTGACGTGAAGATCCCGTGGCCCGGTGTCTACGGCCACCTCCTTGCCGCTGACGGGTCCCCGTCGACGGCTGCCGTGTACTCGCTGTCGATTCTGTCCAACCCCGGCACGTGGATTTTCGTCACCGGCATCATCGTCGCCATCGTGTACGGCAAGAACTCCTCCGGAGGCCGTTTCGCCACCTCCGTCCCCGAGATGTTCGCGGTCCTGCCGCGCACCATCTACTCGCTGCGCATGGCGATCCTGACGATCGCCTCCGTCATGGCCCTCGCCTTCGTCATGAACTTCTCCGGGCAGACCACCTCGATCGGCGCCGCACTGGCCACGACGGGCGCGGCGTTCGCGTTCCTCTCCCCCATCCTGGGGTGGATCGGCACGGCGGTCGCGGGCTCGGCGACCTCCGCGGGCGCGCTCTTCGCGAACCTCCAGTCCACTGCCGCCGCGGGCGCTGGCCTGGACCCGCACATCCTCCTGGCCGCCAACACGATCGGCGGCGGCATCGGCAAGATCGTCTCGCCCCAGAACCTGGCGATCGCGGCGACCTCGGTGAACTCGGAGGGGTCGGACGCGGAGATCCTCAAGAAGGCCGCGCCCTACTCGATCGGCCTGCTCCTGGTCCTGTGCACCCTGGTGTTCATCGCCTCACAGGGATGGCTGGGGGCGTACATGCCCTCCTGATCCCCCGCGCGACCTGCCCCTGTCCGTTCCCCGCGGGCGCCCGCGCAGCGGGCCCGCGGGGCATCCCACGAAGGAGGGGAACGCGCCAGCGCGCTGGCGCACAGCCCATGCGACTCCCCATTCGGTTCCTCACAGCCCTGGCCTCCTCGGCGTCCGTGGCGGCCCTCGCCTCCGGCTGCGCCCAGGGCGACCCGCGTTTCGCCCCTTTCACCTCGAAGACCGGCGCGGAGCCGACCATCGCCGCGCGGACCGACTCGTTCAACGAGCGGATGCCGAACCTGGGCGCGACCGAGGGGCACTACGCGGCGGCGACGACGTCCTCCGGCAGGGGCCTGCCCTCGCCGGACCAGCAGTACTGGTTCACCGGGGTCGCCACGGTCCCCGCCGAGACGATCGCGATGCTCCAACCGGGCGCCACCGGGAACGCGGCCGAACTGCCCGGGATCCACCCGGAGCTCTACCAGTACGTGCCGAAGAACTGCCAGTTCGCGACCATCGCCGCCGACCACGCCAATTCGGTGCTCGACACGGCGAAGACCGATTTCAACTCCGGCTTCGGCTCCTTCAGCGTCACGGGGCTCGCCGCCTCGGCTGACTGCAACCTCGTCGTGGTGACGGGCGAGGGCGTCTTCGGCTGACGCCGCTAAGGCGCGCGGGCGCCTACGCACCCTTGTCGGGAAAGCGACGGCGGTGTAGTCTGTGCGGTGACGGCGCTGCGGGGCTCCCCTCGTGCTGCGGGGCGCCGCCCACAAGCAGAGAGGACAGTCCAATGCCGGATTCCGACGCCTCCGCCCCGATCCCCGCCCCGCGGCCCGGGGCCTCCCTCATGGGGCCGGCCTCCCTGGTGGCGGGGCTCGTGCCCGTCTGCTTCTACCTCCTCGGGCCGCTACTGGGCCGCAGGGCCCTCTTCGATGACGCGCCCCTGGCCTTCACCGTCGTCCTCGCCGCGCTCCCACTGGCCTTCGTCCTCGGCGTCGCCGCCCTTTCCTCCGACGTGCGCCGTGGACGCCGCTGGGCGTGGGCGGGCGCGGGAGGCCTCGTTCTCTCCGCCGCGCTCCCTTTGATCGTCTCCGCCATCCGCTTCCTCGGCGCCCACTAGGCGCCCCCCGCACCGAAGGAGCCCCCATGCCCTCCCCGGACCGGGCGCCCGCCCAGGGCGCCGCATCCGCCTCCCGCCCCGCCGTCGCCGCCCTGGCCCTGGGCGCGGTCGCGTTCGCCTTGTCGGTGCTGGCCGTTCTCTGGGTCGGCCCCGTCGTGCTCCCCTGGGTGGCGCTGCCCGTGAGCTGGGCCGCCGCCGTCGTCGGCGTCGCGGTGGTGATCGCGATGGCCCGCGGGCGCCGCAGGGGCATATGGATGCCCGCCCTGGGAGCCGCGATGGGCCTCGTGTTCCCCGTCCTCGTCTCCATCGCGCCCTAGCCGCCCGCTCCCCGATCCGGCCGGGTCCTTGTTGCTGCGTATCCGACTCCGTATAATTCCCGTGACCCGCGGCATGCGGGTGCCAGAACGAGGGAAGGACGCCGATGGAGTGGATTCCATGCGGGAGCGGGCACGAGCTCAGCATCCAGGACGGCGCGGTCGTCGCCCGCAACTCCAAGGGCAGGGTCCTCAAATCCGTGCCCGCCGCGGCGAAGAAGACGCCCGAGTGGGAGGACTTGGACGCGGTCCTCGTCTTCCTCCACCAGCACGACGCCGAGGCGGGGGACGCGGTGCAGCGCTGGTTCCTGCGCTCCCTGCCCGTTCCCCGCGCGCTGCTCGCCGCAGTGTGGCCCGACGAGGCGTGGCGCTCGTGGCTGACCGACCTGGTCGTGTCCACCCCCGACGGCCGCCTCGCCGGGTTCCTGCGGGCCGCCGACGCCGACGGCCTGGGCGTGGTCGACCTGGACGGGGAGTCCGTGCGGATCGACGCCGAGCGCGTCCTCATCCCCCACCCCGCCATCATCCCCGACCTCGACGACCTGCGCGAGTTCGCGGCCGAACTGTCCCTGTCCCAGCGCTTCGACCAGCTGTTCCGGGAGGTCCACCGGCCGGATCCCGCCAACGCCGAGCGCACGCAGCTCACCGACTGGTCGGGGGGAGCCTTCGACCAGCTGCGCTTCGCCACCGGGCGCGCCGCCTCCTCCGGTTTCAAGGTCTCGGGCGGCTACGCCGTGTGCCCCGTGTACGAGGACGGGGCGCTCATCACCGCGCGCTACTGGATCGGGGCCGACGCCCCCGACTACGAGACGGAGACCGGGGACCTCCACTGGGTCCGCTCCGGCGACCCCGTCCCCATCGGGCAGGTCGGCCCCGTCGCCTACTCCGAGGGCGTGCGCATGGCCACCCGCATATACGCCGGCCGCAAGCCCGACAAGACGGAGGGCGCCTGAGCCCGGCGGCTGCGCCGGCAGTGAGGATCCGCAATGATCGACGACTCCGCTATCGCCGCCCTCGGCGGCGTGTCCGCCTCCCCCGCCCCGGGTGCCTCCCCCGCCCAGGCGCGCGCCTACACCCACCCCGCGCTCCCCGGGCGCACCGTCGTGCGCCTCACCCCCGACGACCTCGCCCAAGTCGAGGACACCGCCCTGGCCTCCCTGGGCTTCGCCCGCACCGGCGACCCCACACCCATCGGCCACACCCGCACCAGAACGACCGGCTTCCCCGAATGGCCCATCCTCACCGACCCCGCCAACGCGCGCCACGCCCTCAACCTGGTCGGCGACCTGCGCCGGATCGAGAAGACCGCGCGCGCGAAACCCGGCAACGCGAAGAAGAGCATCGACGAACTGGCGCGGATGCTCGACGAGTCGGCACCGCACTTCCTGCCGACCTTCCTGGAGGAGGCCGGCCGGATCTTCCTGCGCAACGACAACCGCGCCTACGCCACCCAGTACTTCGGGAAGGCCCGCGAGGCCGAGCGCGCCCACAACCTCGACATCGACGAGGAGCGCCACCGCCAGGTGTTCCTCGAGTTCGCCCTGGCGGGCGCCGTGTCGGCCAAAGAGCTGAGCGCCGAGGGCAGGGCACTGCTGGAGCGCTACGGCGCGGACGCCGCACTCGACAGCTTCCTCACCCTCAACGTCGAGCGCGTCAAGGGCGGTATGCCGCCGTACGGGGGGCTCGCCGCCGACGTGAGGCGCCTCGCCCAGGAGGCGGGAGCGGACCTGCTCGACACCCAGGTCCGCCTCCTGCGCCAGATCCTGCCCTCCCCCTCCATCGAGCGGGCCTCCGCCGCCTTCTGGAAGCAGTTCCGGCGCGCCCTCGTGGAACTCGCGCGGAGCGACGAGGAGGCGAAGGGGGTGGTGGCCCGCCTCGCGCCCCCGGCGGTGGCGCCCGACGACTGGATGGGCCTCCTGGAAAAGCTGGGGATCACCGGCGACCTCGTGGACGGCCGCCTCGACTGCCGGGAGTGGGTGGGCAGGTACACCCGGATGCTGCAAGGGACGTGGCGCGCGCCCTACCCCCGCGCGCTGTGCCTGCTGATCCGCCGTATGAAAGGGCTGGCGGGTAAGACGGTGGAGCTGTCCAACGCCCTGTACTGCCTCGAACCGGAGATCCTCGACGCCATTGTCGAGGCGGGGGCCCGCCCCGCTTTCGACACCGGAACGCGCTTCTACTCCAGCCTCCGCCTCGACCGCTGGGCCGAGTCCCCGGACCGGCCCGACCTGGACTTCCTCGCCGACTCCGACATGGCGCCCCTGGTCGTAAGGGGGATCGAGTCCACGATGCGCTCCCACCTCGACACCCTCATCGCGCACTCGGGAACGCGGCGGATGCTGGGGGTGTGGGCCCGGCCCAGGCTCGGCGGCGAACCGACCACCGCCCAGGTCCTGGCCGAGATCAAGCGCCTGTCCAGGCTGCTCACCCCCTCGGGGGCGCGCGCGTTCCCCGACCAACTCGCGGCACTGGCCGCCCACCTCGACGGCCCCCGGCTGCTCGCCCGGACCCTGCGCGACGGCCTCGTCACGGAGCTCGCGTGGCCGGAACTGGAGGCCGCCGCAGCGGAGTCCGGCGACGAGGCGCCCACCCTCCACGAGTCCTTCCCCGCCGTCGGCGTCGCCTCGAAGGGGCGCATCGTGTGGGTCGACGGGGACCAGCGGGTCGCCGAGGCGGCCTTCCCCCCGAAGAAGGGCAAGAAGCCGCAGTGGTGGGACTACCTGCTGGTCAAGGGCGAGACCGCCTACCTGCGCCGCCACAACAACGGCACCAGCGATCTGACGTGGTCCAGCAACCCCGGGGCCCCGATCGACCTGGGGTACGCCTACTGGGAGCGGCCCTCGTGGAGCAGTGCCACACTGCCCGTCCCCGGGGGCCGCCTGGTGGGCGAGAGGGTCGTGCGCGTGGGGGACTCCGAGCACCCCTTCACCGCCCCCTGCCCGCTGTTGAGCGAGGACGGGCACTACTGGCGCGTGGACGGCGGCCGCGTCAACGAGGTCGATCCCCGGACCGGTGCCGTTGGGCGCGAGTCGCTGCCGGGACCGCTGGCGGACCTCATCGCCCCCTACCTGCGCGACGGGTGGGAACTGCGCCCCCACGCCGTCTCCTGGTGCCCGGCCACCCCGACGACTGAGCGGTCCCTCATGTCCACTGCCCAGGGCCGCCACGCGTGGGTCGCCCTGGTCCGTGACGGCGAGTTCCTCCACCTCGACGCCGACGGGCACGCGTGCCGGGCCGGCTCCTGGAGCGTGATGGGGAGGATCAGGAGACCGGGCGGGGGGCACTGGCTGGTCTCCAACGGCGCCCTCGCGCGCGAGGATGGCTCCCCCCTGCTGCGCACAGCCGGGACGAACGGGCTGGCCCACCTGCTCCACCGGGTCCCCCGCATCGGCTGGCACCAGTTCCAGGTCCGCGACGCGGCCGCCAGCGGGCGCCTGCGGAACGCCACCGAGGAGCAGGCGCAGGCCCTGCTGGCGGCTGTGCCCGCTGCCTCCAGCGCCGACCCCGCCGAACCGGCGAATCCCCCGCAGGACCCGGCCGAAGTCCTCACCGACGCCGCCCGGGCCGCCGCGCGCGCCTTCCTGGGGTCCAGGGAAGGCGCGCTCGTCGACGCCGTCGTGTGGGCGGCTGCCGGGGTGAAGAGGATCCTCCAGTTGGGGGCGGTCCCGGACGCCGCAGCGCTCGGGGCCCCGCGCAGCTTCCCGGGCGCCGAGGCCTCGTGCGCCGCGGTGCGGTGGGCGACCGGGGGCTGGGGGCGCGCGACCGACCGCGACGCCATCGGCAACGTCGTGCGCCGCCTGGCGGGTGAGAACGTCGCGTTCACGTACGTCGAGGACTCCCTGCCCGTGGTCCTCGCCGAACCTCTCGCCCTGCTCTTCTCCGCCGCCCGTCCACTGGCGCCGCGGGAGTCCGTCGAGGCAACGGCCGCGGCCTTCGGCGACGTGGCCGACCAGGGCCTGTACTCCCCGTCCTGCTGCGTCTTCGACGTGCCCGGACTGCGCCAGCCCCTCCAGGGAGGCGCCCCCGCGCCCCTCGTCGACACGCCCGACGGCCCCGCCGTCATGCTCGGCAGGAGCGCCTTCAACGTGGCATCGGACACTTCGAAGCGCTTCTACTCGCCCTCGGGGGGCGTGCCCCCATCAGTCCATGGCACCACCCCCCAGGTCGCCATGCGCGGGTGCGGCATCGACGCGGACACCATCATCGGGGCGTTCAGGACCCTCCTGTCCGACGGGGCGCCGCCGTGGGACCCGGAGGCGGCACGGCGCCTGGCGGAGGGCACCGGGTGGTCACCGGCGGCCGCGGCGCTCTTCATGGCGGGGCTTCCCGGCGTCCAACCCGTCTCCGCGGGCCCCCTCGCCAAGGACCTGCGCGCGCTCCTGGGCTTGAAGGCGAAGGAGGCGCGGGAGGGCCAGGAGTTCCTCATGGGCCTGGGATCAGCCGCGCTGAGGCGCCTCGTCGCAGCCGCCGCCCACGACCCCGTCCGCTTCGTGCGCGAGGGAGCGGACGTCGACGCGGTGGTCGAGGCGTGGCGCCGCGAGGACGACGGCTCCTTCCGCCTGCCCGGAGACCTCCTGGACAAGGCGGGGCGTGCCTTCCGCTACGGGGGCCGCGCCGCCCTCCTCGGGCTCGGCGGCTCCCCCGACGAGCGGAACCTGGACGCCTGGTTGTGGGCGGCGGCGCTGGCCCACCGGGACGACCCCCTGGCCGGGTGGCTGGCGGACGCCTACGAGGCGATGAAGCGCGCCTGCGCGGCCACCCCCCTGACGTGGTCGGTGTACGACCGGGGAGCGGCGCTGCGCCCCCTCCTGGGGCTGCCCCCCGCCGCCAAGGACACGCCGAGGGGCCGCGTCGACTCCGCCGGGGCGTGGACCCTGACGGCTGACGGCTACAGCACGTCCGTCACGTGGGATCCCGCCGCGTGCGCGGACCTTCAGGCCGAGGCCCGCCTCGTGCGGGCACTGCCCTACGACGACGGGCACTACGAGAGGATCCGGGCGCGCCTCGACATCCTGTCGGGTGTGTACGGGGCTGTTGCTGAGGATCTGCGGGTGGTGCGCCCCGGCGCCCCCAAGGACCCCCTGTCCAGCGCGCCCCACGTCGTCGCCGACGTCCAAAAGGCCCTGGGCCTGCCCCAGGACGCGGCCCGCTACTGGCTGCAGATCCTCGCCCTGTCCGACCCCACCGACGCCAACATCCACACCTGGAACACCTGGACCCGCAAACAACGCCTCAAAGCCACCGGGCCCCTGCTCGAAGCCGGACTGCTCGTCCAGGCCAAACGCGCGCGCGCAGGGCGCACCGCCTTCCTGCCCGGAGGATGGCAGGAGGCCACCAGCCCCCACAAACCCATGGAAGTGTGGAAAGCCCCCTTCTACGACCTCCTCCACACCCCCAAAGTCACCCCCCGCCACCACACCGTCACACCCCTGACCACACTCACCACCCTCTACGAAGACGCCTGGCACCGCTACACCACAGGCGACACCCCCGGATACACCGAACTCCGCACCACCCCCTACCGCAGACGATGATGGGAGGACCCATGGACACACCCCCCGAGCCCGGCGCCCAACAGGTGCCGCCCCCGGAGTCGCGCTACGCCGACGAGCTCGCCCGCCTGGCTGAGGTCGGCGGGCCCAGGCCCCCCGGCTGGCTGCTCACGCCCTCGGCCGTCGTCTCCTTCGTGTGCGGGAACGCGCGCCTGGGGGTGTCCCGCAAGTTCGTGGGGGACCCGGCGCTGGTGGAGCGCTGCGTCATCACCCTGGCCGGGGAGCGCGCCCTGCTGCTGGTGGGCGAGCCGGGCACCGCCAAGTCGATGCTCTCCGAACTGCTGGCGGCCGCGATCTGCGGGACCTCCGGCCTGACGGTGCAGGGCAGCGCCGGGACCACCGAGGACCAGCTGCGCTACGGGTGGAACTACGCCCAACTGCTGGCCAGGGGCCCCAGCGAGGACGCGCTGGTCCCCTCCCCCGTCCTCGCCGCCATGCGCTCGGGGCGGGTGGCGCGCGTCGAGGAGATCACCCGCTGCCTGCCCGAGGTGCAGGACGCCCTCGTCTCCGTGCTCTCCGAGCGGCGCCTCGCGGTGCCCGAACTGGGCGAGTACGCCGTCCACGCCGCGCCCGGTTTCTGCGTGATCGCCACCGCGAACCTGCGCGACCGGGGCGTGACGGAGATGAGCGCCGCCCTCAAACGGCGTTTCAACTTCGAGGCCGTCGCCCCGATAGCGAGCGCCGAGGAGGAGGTCGCCCTGGTCATGGAGAAGACGGAGCGCGCCCTCGCCGCCGTGGGCGCGCCCGCGAGCGCCGACCGCGTGGTCGTGGAGGCCCTGGTCACCGCTTTCAGGGACCTGCGCGGCGGGGTCAGCCAGGAGGGGTGGTCCGTGGAGAGGCCCTCGACGGTCCTGTCCACCGCCGAGGCGGTCGCCGTGTCCGGATCCATCGCCCTTGCGGGCGCGTTCTTCCCCCACGCCAAGGACGGGGTGCGGCTGATCCCCGGCCAGTTGCTCGGCGCGGTGCGCAAGGACGACTCCGACGACGGGGCGCGCCTGCTGGCCTACTGGGACTCTGTCGTCAAGCGCCGGGCGGCGCAGGGAATGCGCACGTGGGAGCAGCTGTGGGAGCTGCGCGGCGCGCTCGAGCAGTGACGGGGGCGACGGGTGTGAGCGCGGACGGGGAGGTCGCGGCGCTGGCGGCCTCGCGCGCCCCGTTCCTGATCGGGGTGCGCCACCACTCGCCCGCGCTGGCCGTCGCCGTCCCCCGTTTGCTCGATGGTTTCGGCCCGGACGTACTCGCGGTCGAGTTGCCCGCGCAGGCGCGGGCGTGGGTGGACTGGCTCGCCCACCCGGAGACGGTGGCCCCCGTGGCCCTGGCGTTCAGCCGCGGCGAGGGCATGAGCTTCTACCCCTTCGCGGATTTCTCCCCGGAGTTGGCGGCGCTGCGTTGGGCGCGCGGCGCGGGCGTCGATGTCGCGTGCGTCGATCTGCCCGTCGGGGCCGGCCCCGGCGACGGGGGCGCCGAGACGGGGGCGCAGCCGGGCGGCCTGGG